>Ga0157363_1002749_pt1 | contig 15621 bp, 9 predicted proteins | sample AttsexASBM1_FD_111477 | JGI IMG/M metagenome (GOLD analysis project Ga0157363, IMG submission 111477) | Fungus gardens microbial communities from leaf cutter ant in Ribeirão Preto, State of São Paulo, Brazil - Atta sexdens ASBM1 | ecosystem: Host-associated > Fungi > Mycelium > Unclassified ...
ACGAATTATTAAATCTTATGAATTTTCGAAAAATTTCTTTCTTCGACACGAAAACTGTTTCGACAAAAATAAGCATTCTTATACGTTATGTAAGACCGACAACTGTTTGTTATAAATTTGACTAGCTACAAATCTCACAATATCCATGGCATTATTAATTAGAGCTAAAATATATGCAAGCTCTTGAAATCTTAGTCTAAAGAATAAAAATTGAACCAGTCTTGAAAAACAGTGATTCAATTTTCGATTCTTAAGAATGAAATTTGAATCACTCTTAGTCTCAGAATAAAATTCATTCTAAAATTTTTAGAGAGTAAATTATTTAATTTTTCTTATTATTTTAATGCCAATTAGAATCTTTAAGTAACAGTCGTATTGACTTGAAAAAATATACAATGAGAAATTGAAGAAATAGAAAAGAAATGACATAACATGAATGAAAAAGAAAGAAGATAAGATTACGCTTAAAAGTCATAGCACGAAAAAAATGTAAGGCAGTAATAAATCCAAAATGTTAATTTGCTTACTGTTTACGTCTTATTGTTTAAAAGTTTTTTGTGTTACAATCTTAAAGGCCATAGCACACACAAAAAATTTGAGCAGCAAAACATAAATAGTAAACGAATTGGTCAATCACAGTCCAAAATGTTGAATTACTAATTGCTCATGTTTTGTTATTTTTCTATGTTATAATCTTAACTGGGTATTGAAAAAAATAAATAGCATAAATTCTTCGTTTCTTTATACGTCAAAAACGTCGTTGTATTTCAAGTCACAATTAATTTTCAACCGACGACATCTAGTGCGCTCGTCTGAGAGAATAGCTGAGATCAATGACGAATAGGAGAGCAAAGAGAAAGAGGAAAAGAATGAGAAAGGAGACGGTGGCACGTCGGGTGACTGTTAAAACGGCATTGCGTAATCTTTCGGATTTAGTTTACTTTCGTCGCTATCGATGCCACGCACGTAGCGTGACCGTGGCACTGAACCAGCAGCGGCACGAACTTTCTCGTGGCCTTCGTTCCAGGAAGGCGATTTACGTGACACGCGAGAACGTCAATGACTCTCGACCGTGATCATTGTCATCAATGTTTTCGCGCTCATGCTAATCCATAATTCTCAAAACGAGCTCCAACGGAATTGAATCATTTTTCTCGAGAAAGCCTAGTTGGGCCTCTACTATCCTCTTTCTAATATCTCTTATCTTTGAATAATGATAATAAGTTAAGTAATGATATAAACATCAATCAACAGTACATAACATAATGTGATAATTTTATACTCAACCATCTAACTATTACATATAATGTCTGTTATATTACATATTGTTGAGTGTACAATTATCAAATTATAACATTGATGTTACTATTATAGTTCGTGTTTACTGAATATCTATTATCTTTTTCGCATAAAATTAATTTACAATTAACAAATTATACAGTTCAATATTTTTTTGAGGACTTGAATAAACAAAATGTTTTCAGATGGACTTTTGATCGCTGAAAACAAATCTGGCAGCCAAATTGCCTATCACAGATTTCCGAGAAAATTATTTTATCCGTATTTACTGTTTTTTTTTTTCGACTAAAATAATTTTTTTTCAATTAGGTCATTCAATTTTTTCATTTAGGTCACTTTAAAGTGCTATCTTTTATCTATAAAATGTGAATGTATATATTTATTAAGGTACGACTTTTTTTCATATGTATAATTAGCAAATTATGAATCTTTTAAATTGTGTAGATAATTATATCTATTCAATTTAATAATTAATTTGATAAGTCAATTTTGCCGCCCGATTTTCATTTTCAGCGAACAAGTCCATCAAAAAACATTTTATTCAGGTTCTAAAAAATAATTATTTTTATATAACTGTATTATCTTTCATAGATAAATATGCATTAATATCTGAAATGTACTAGTTGATTATCTTTAAATACTTCGAGAAAAAATTGCAGATAAGTGAAGGGAGTCTAAACGGTTCATGACTGTATAAGTGTATAATAATTGATAATGTCGACTTTCTTGCTGTAAAGCGTATCAAATTTATAAAAATAACTTCGTTTCTCTGTTACGTAAGCAGTAGTATTTTTGAGTTGTTTCCACACGAATTTTGTTACGCACACGTAACGTAGCACTGTTACTTTCAAATGCATGGAATGCATAACTACTTATTTCAATCAACAATGTACGCGGCCGAAATGAAACAGAGCGTATTATGATTGGCAATCGGAGCGTGCTGCAACATGGAATACCTCCTTCGTTTATAATCGCGAATAAACTCACATTCGTAGGGTCTTAATTCCATCGTAACTAATTAGCAGATGCGCAACTCATAATCTGGTTGTTTTTTCTTCTATATATTTTGGATACTTGGCTCATTCTTTCTCGTGGAGGAAAGCACTCAAGCCATGTAAGCTGCATTCCGTATAAGAAAGTCGTACGCGGGGATACGGCATTCTTGGCTTTTACGATTCGTATGGTCGATAAAATCGTGACTTGCAGCCCGACTTCGGCCCGTCGCGTCGGCCGGTGTCGACGTCGCGGTGAAAAAAAAGAAAGGAGTGTCAATGAGCTTCGATTTTTTTTTCGCTGTCGATCAAGGGAGCCTCTACTCTCGTCGCGATTAATATCCGGCCGTGTCTAGGCCGGAGAAAGCAATTTCGAACGTTAATTGTTGAGAAGTTATAATATAACTGGCCGTATGACTATTATTTATTATTACCATGGACGAAAAGGACAGTGAAGTATTTAAAAATTTAGCTAGATACAAATTTGAAAATAAATGTTGGAGTATCAAAATAATTATGTAGGACATCAAACTGGCTCAAATATTAAAACTTTTTGCAGCATTGCTTATCATGCTTGAAATTCCTACGTAATTTTTTTTATTTTGAGGCCAACAAAATTAGTTTTAAATATCTAGTTAAATTTTCAGATGCTTCAGATGCAAAACGTCCTTTTCGTATACGACTTATGAATAAGTCATTTTCTTTTCAGTATTTACGATTTCAAGTACACGAAGAATTCGCGTCGAAATATATTAACATCATTAAGTTGCAGACTCAAACACGTAGAATTGAGTGGATAAAATCGGACGCTGTTCAACTTAAAATGTGAATTATATTCATGCCACTTTAATAGAAATCGCAATGCTATAGAAGACTTTTCGACCGTCCAAGTTTTGTAAGTCAAAACTCGGCGATACTGTGTCGATGAAAACTTCCGTAATTTGCCAGTTAACTCGAAACTTTCCAAGCACATTCTATGCGCCTTACTAACAAGTTTCCTCCTAGTCGAATCTTCTTGAGTCTTTTATCTATAAGACAGTCTTAATATGTGAGACATTAAACCACTTCTTTTCAGCAATAAACTTATCGTCCATATTATCGTACTATCGGGAATCCTCTTTGGCGAAAATTGGATTAGACGTTTATTTTTGTAACTTGTTAATTATCGGTGTTACAGAAATTAAATGAATTAGTCGCATGTTAAAATAAAATTAACTTGAAGTTCACAGACCTAGTTTTACTAAATGTATCTGCAAGGTTTAATTCATATAAGTAGCTCTTGAATTATATATTATAGTCCGAATACGAAAAAATTGTAGCAGCACACGGATGAAATTAATTCATCTCGCACGATTACATTAAAACCATTTCGAAATATCTCCCTCCCTCCCCCCTTCATACTCCAATTTTGTAATTTTTAACGACGGTGCTGGTATATTATACTGGTTGCGCAAATATTATACGTAGTAAAAAACCGCGTAACGACAGTATAATATAAAAAATATATAACGACAATGTAACAATGCCGTCGTATATAACGACAATGAAACAATGCCGAACTGTGTAGAGGTCTATATTTATAAGAGAGCAATGTCTACCATGTAGAATCTAATACTATAAACATTGATTGTGAGAGAAAAATGTACTAAATTTTAATAAATACTTGTTTGAATAGTGTCGGTGGAATATTTACTAAATATAAAACATATATTTTTATACAAGAACTATTAATTTAATTTAACTGTTATTATTTTTTATTTAGCAAATATTTATTTTCCAAAAATAAATGTTATATTACTACTATTCAAACAGTTATTAAAATTTATTACATTTTTCTCCCAACGTATCGTATTAAAGAATTACTAAGTACTTATTGGATCAATTAGATGGCGATCAAAATAGTCAGTAGAGAAACTCAATAGAATAGCAGCCAATAGAAAGACGCGTATTGTCAACATTCGCTTAGATAAAAGAAATGCACTACTCTTATTAATATAGTTATGTATGAACTGTCGTTAGAAGTTATAAAATTGGGGTACTGGTATGCTCTCCACCGTTTCGAGCCTCAGGCGACAATAGTCAATGCGTTACTTCTTATCCCCGCGAGATTCGCGCTTCTGAATTGAATTACTCTCGATGGACCTTGACCGCCTCGAGATTGAAATTCAAAGTTGGATTTTCGGTAGCTACCATCAGATCGCCGTCGGATGATCCCTGCTAGCGAATGTATAAAATAATCAACGGCCTCTCTGGAATTCACGTAGTCCCTTTTTGGGATCGCGTAAACTCCGAAATCATATAAGCTCCCTGAAAATTCAAGTAATTCTGCTGTCTCCTGTCGTCACGGGAAAATACACAACAACGCGTGAAATGTTTAATAAATCAAATTATCGTAAAAAAGCTATTCAGTTTGTGCTTTTGCTTCAACTATTTTTTAACCGAACCTTTGATATAATGTCTTGTTTGCAGAAATTTATGTTTCTAAAAAATTTTACTGTAAAAGATAGTGAACGATAGATCGGTGTTATACTAGATATCTCTAAATTTGTGAATCAAAATACTATAATAAGAAAGTTCTCGAAAAGTTAAGTAAAAAAAGTTATTTGTATATTTTTATTTTAAGTAGTAGTTTTTTAAGATAATTGTATTGATCAAATTTAATATAACCAATTGCAGAACTGCGTTCAGATAGCCATTTGTCTATGAGTCCTGTGATAGTGTTAATGAGCGTTGTACTTCAGTGCGTTCACTAATATTTTTAATTCTCCACTTAATTTAGATTTAACTTGATAATATAATAATAATTAGATTTAACTTGATAATAATGTAAAAATTTTTATAGCTATGATTTTATTTATTAATTTCTAAACTGATGATTTTGTAATGAGTAACTTTTAAAGTTACTATTTCAAAATCATCAGTTTAATGATTAATCATGACTATAAAAACACAATTCTTACAGCAGGCTAAGTAAGGGTAAATTTAAATTACAAGTTGATCAGAAAATAAGAAACTTAATACTCACAAGTGACCGTTTAAATTGTAATATTGGCCATATTTAAACTCTCATATCTCAAAAACTACTGCTTAAAATAAAAATTTCATAAATAATTTTTTTACTTAATTTTTCAAGAATTTTCTTGCTATAGTGTTTTGATTCACAAATTTCAGAACACCCTATATATTTCACAAAATCGTTTCAACGCAAAACTAGCGATAAACGAACGAGAAAAAAGACGAAAAAATCCTAGATAGAACTGGACAAGATTGATTTTACTCGAATGCTCTTAGTTCGAACGAAATGTCAGCGTTTGACTTTTCTTACGAGCGGGAACATCGCGAGTGGTGAATTTTTTCTTGGTCGACTCACAAGCACGGGAAAACAATTTCTGTGTCTCGATTCATCAAAATTAATCCCTTTTCAATCTCCATCAAGAACAAACTCGTATATCGAAAGCAAAATCCGCGTTGTTGAGAGTAGTAACTTTATCAACAACGGCAGTACGCGATTCTTACGATCATGAGCGATCTGCGAATATCGCATCATGGGTGCGACCTTTTCAATTTGTATTCTAACCTTTACGAGAAGCGCTATACACGTCGTCTCTGTGTGCTCAGGATGTAAAACAACGTTAAAACATAGACACACCGCACGTATAACACACGGTCGAGCTATAAATAGACGTTCCCATATAAAACAGCGGACTATCAAAGTTACGTTAAGAGACAATGAGTTTCTTTACGATGTCCCTATGAAAAATTAATTGCACAAAATTATAATTATCGGTTGTTCTAATTTCTATTATTTTTATCGAAGTTCTAATCCTAAGTAAATTGTATTTTATTTGAATGTCGTGACTGATTGTCTGACATGTTCTTGTCGCTATATTGCTTTATTGTCTTTAGTAAGCAGTAAAATATAAATTCATCTATAAAATTAACAATTAAATTCGATAATTTCGAATTTTCTTTTAATCAATTTCACTGGTCCACTAAATATTTTTAAAAGTTTAAACTTTTTAATGAAAAATACATACATACATATATATATTTATTTCGAAAGACGATTAATGATTCTTCAATAAAATATTAAAATATTAATTAACTATTAAATCACAATTAATACACAATTATTAAAATATAATGAATATTTTGAACATTTAAAATTTATTTAGTAGTCGCTAAAAGCATTAAAAAATAATTAGTATTTATAAAATTTATATGCAATTATTAATATATATATATATATATATATATATATATATATGCAGGAAAGTTATTAATGATGGTTGCAATTATTTCATTTAATTTTATTTTGTCTTTTTGTTTCCGATTTATTCAACGATGCAATAATATTTATATAAAAATATTTATATAAAATAATACAAAATAATATTCGCATGATATAACTTTTGTATTTTTTGTTGAAAAAGTCTATTTCCATTCTCCTTGTTAATTATCTCTTTAAAATCAAATAAAACATCATATATATTAGGTGTAATAAAAAGAAATCCATTATTTTTGCATGAAATTGAATGGAAAAATAATAGATTTCTTTTACTACACCTAATATAATAGTTCATGTTGACCATTCTTTTTTCAACAGACAGTTCTCAGATAGTAGACAAATTATTTTGCAAAAAACCTAACGTAATATCTCAATTGTACTAAGAAGCCTATTCGAGATTTCATAATAATTATACTGTTTCGTATAGCATTACATAAATGTATATTGCAGTTGCAATATCTAAAATCTCATGATCGTCGTACTAACGTCGACAGAAATCAAATTTATAATTTATCGAAAACGGAATCGAAATCAAACGGGGCGGAAATGAAAAATCGGAAGCGCGATACATAAAAAAGAAATGAAACAAACCTTGCTTAATGACGATGCCAGTGGTGGGCACTTGGACAATTGGCAGCGGAGGCGCGTTCGGATTATTAACGCCTCCAGTGGAGGCGGAGGCTGCGACGGTGGCGGCGGCGACGGCGGCGGCGGCAGCGACAGTCGCGGCGGCAACGGGGGGTACAGCGCCACCGGGTGTACCGGGGGGCGGCGAGGCGCTGGCGCTACCGACGGAACCAGGGTCGCTAAAGCCCTGGGTGCTGTTGTTCTCCTCCGGGCCGTCGAAGAAGCTCAGGTTGAACTCACTGCCGGCGTCGAATGACACTTCCGGCGTGAGGGTGTCCGGCGCCGGCGCGCTGCCCAAACCCGCGCTCAGCGACTGATCGAGTTTGAAAACGTCCATTGTACGGGCATCGAACGTACGTACGAGCGATCACGGCGTCGGCGACGCCGGCGGCGAACAGCGTGGTGCACGTCGCGCTTCCTGCCGATGCTACCGTCTGCGGCATTCAGCATTCGCGCGCGCCTTCTCGATCCTTATCTCGACCTCTCGACGACGGTCCTGCGGCGGTAAGTCTCGACTCGATCCACGGACAGGCACTTTCGCAGCTTTCGCGAAGAGAACGAGAGAAACTCTCCGTCTCACGAGAGTCACTCTCCTCTCGCGAATCTTTGAAAATCGCCACTTCCCGAGAATTGAACGACGTTGAATTTTAGTCACGATTATCCTATCCACCGATTCTTGTCTCTCTCTTCGATCCTTGCAGTGACAGAAAAAATTTGAAGAAAACGTCGTCACTTTCCTTGAATCTTCAAACATCCATCAATCAAAGCTTTTCGATAACAAAGTTATGTATCGGTCCAACTTTCTTGATGATAATAAAGTGGCTATCGTTTAATAAGCTCGTTTAATTATTCGAGGCTTGATACTTCGTTCGAAACTTGTTCTAACTTCGTTCGGTTAAACTTTCCCCTTCGTTACTTGTACACAAACCGGTGGAACGCTATTTCAATCGGTAGATAACATCTTTTATATATCATATATAAGGCGTTCCTATTGAAGAGCGATGCCTCCGTCGACGCGTCGCGTAAGTTAAACCGGCATAACTCGCAAGACACGTCGAGCGTCATTAGTGAAACGGTTTTATTGCGAAAGGATATCCTGTATCTCGATAATTTATCCAGCATTTCATCAGGCGTCTTCTGAGAAATGATATCTTCTTTTTTTTTTTAACAAACTATTTTAATGTTGATGATCGATTTTGGCGAGCATAACGAACATGTCTTCCCGCTCGAGTTTGCAGTTGTTGTCGTTGTCGTCGTTGTCGCTGCTCGTCTTTCTCGTAACTTCGCGGGGTCCTTGAACCACGAGTAACGTTTCCTCGTTTCCTCGCAGGTATTACGCCTCTCTCCGTCTATCTCGCGGCCACTCTTCCCCGGCTTCGCGTTTCTTGTATTTGCATTTACACTGCTGCTTAATAAGATTTAATTCGACCACGGCCGTAATGGTCGCGCGACGAATGCGATGCAACGAGCGCGATAAAAGTGGCGAGTGGAAAATTATGCTCCCGAGATTTCCTCGCGAATGTATAAATAACGGATGGGATGTGCGAACAATGAAGATCGACGAGACACTCGATACGAATCGAATGAACAGAGAATGCGGGCGCGGTCGGTTTTGATGAGGGATAATTTTTAAAAGGACAACACTGCCGCGTTTATGGAAGTTCGATACTTTATCGCTTTGTTGCTGGATTTCGCACTTTGTCACTTAACACTGATTTCTTCGTCTTCTGAGTGCAATTAACGCATAATTTCCGACTACCATTCGTTAAGAACGTAATCGACGTGAAAGTTGAAGCAGCTCATCGTCTCGCTGTACTTCCATTTTAGCTTCTTACAAATGGAAAATGCCACTTGAAAGTTCAACCCATTATTTTTGGGATACGCAATCGACCGAACGCCTGATACGTCTTTATTGCTCTTGTGGCTATTTTTTTCTCTTTATTTCTCTCTTTTGTTTCTTTCTTCTTTCTCTCACTTTTCTTATAAGGCGAACTTTTTCCTAGTAGCGCGAGCGCGGATTTGCTCGCCAATTTTTAATGGTTTACATGTCCATTGGCTTTTCACGTGAGCCATCTCGCTGAAAGATAAATCAAAACAAAAAGAAAATCAGAAACCAAAGGCAAAACAACGATATACACGACGCGGAAAGAAAAAAATACAATTGTAAAATAATAAAGGCACATACATAAATGCAGTCGCACGCAAGTACGATTTATAATTCATAGATTTGTGAAAAGTACGCGGGTATTATAAATTATTGAGAAATATTGAAACATGAAAGTTCATTTTTCATTTCAATTTGCAACATAAAATAAAATTTTTCATCTCTGAATAAATATTTAATTAATTGATCCCCTTAATTAATCCACTTAATTAATCATTTATTGTAGAAGATACACAATCGAATTTTCGTATTTAAATATGCGAAAATTCAAGAAGTAAGAATAGAAAGTTCAATAGAATAATTTAAATTTAAACTAACTTAAGAATGCGGAAATTTCATTTTTAAAATTATATATTTCTCTAAGGAAGCAGCTCCTTTCAAGTTAATATACTTGAAATGATAAAAATAAAAATGAAAAAGTTGAGACAATTTTTCAATTCACAGAAATGAAAATTTCTCAAATTTCACAGAGAGAGTTAAATATTTTATTTCTTATTATATAAATAGTTATCTAGCAGTTTCTTGATAATTTTAGTTTATGCATAAAAATATTAAGAGAAATTAAATTAATAAAAAGAAAGTGAATATTTTATGAGATTTTATGAGATAAATATTAGAAAAGCATAGTATCTTTATGTTAAAATGTGTCAGGATAAAATATGAAGTATTTCATAAAATATTCATTTTTCGATCATCTCAACTTAATATTTTTATATGTAAGACGATGATGAGAAAATTAATTTCTAAGAAAGTACATAAAGTTTATTTCGAAAAAAATTGGAAGTTGCCATTCAGCTTTCAATTACAATAGCTCCTTTTGTTCCAAGAAATCTCAACAAATAAGAAAAAATTTTGTCCTTAATCATCCCTAATAGTTTGCAGGAAAATAATTTTCATAATAATGTAATATTAACAGTAATTAATTCTTCTCCTATTTTTTTCTTTTCGATACGATATTAGAAAAGGAAATTTAGTTGATATTCAAATTCAAAAAAGAATCATGTAAAAAAACATTCATTACTGTATCATGCGGTGTGATCAACCAACGAAATTATGCGTCTTTACGTAAAGTTTTGTACTAATTTTTGCGTAAGAAGGATGACGAGTTTCAAAACTTTCCACTACACTCAATTAACCAAAAAACTTTAAGTAATTTCCCAAGTTATTTCACCCTATATATTCCAGTATTTTCGCACGATCGAAAGAGATGAGGACAGGGAATCGCCGGTGAATCGCGGGAGAAACAAGGAGAGGGCGGAGAGGAGAGAAAAAAAACTCGGAGAGCACGAGAGAAACACGAGGCAGAGAGTGAGAAAAAGTGAATGTCATTGCCGTAATCTTCGGACGTTGACTTCTTCCTGGCTCGTCCCTCCTTCCTTTTCTTGGTCACAACCTTCCTTCCCCCTTCCTCCGTTAACATCCATCCCTCTTCGTCCTTCTCTTTGTCGTCTCTCTCTCTCTCTCTCTCTCTCTCCCCCGCTCTCACTCTCTCATCTGCACGTTTTGCTTCGAATCCTCTCCTCCACCTCTCGCTAACTCATCTTTTCTTCCCTCCCGCAACATTCATTCTTCCCTTCCATCCCCTTGGCCAGCTTTGTTTTTCCGCCTCGCGAATTTCAAATGTTTTGTGACAATTCACGCGCAGCTAGATATTCATCAATCAATACACAGTTCGCAACGATCGAAACACCAATTAATACGATGTAAATATATAAGCGTTTTCAATTCGCAAAATCAAGAGGCTTGTCGTAAAGTTAATTATAATTATTTATTTGTTGTTTCAAACGCTGATTATCTGTAATAAGAGAATTGATGAGGACTAAAATAATTTCGATGAAAACCTTTCCATGATAGCTTCCCAGTGAACCTATTATGTACTTGTGACACGCGAATTGCGAATTAGCGTGTTTCTAATAGCTGTATCGTGTATGTTTTCAGGTAATTGTGAATTTCTTTCGAAATTAGTTTATTGTTGCTATATAATCAATCTCCTTTAATCATAAATGGCGTGAAGATTATTTCAATTGAAAAATCGAATTTTTTATATTTTTGTAATGTGTTAAGAATTTTCCAATTGTTGAAAAAATTATCAATATCCATGGCAGAACAGCCGAAAAAATAAGCGTTTTTATTAAAAGCTTTCGAAACGATAACATAACTGTCCTCCGATGTCGCGACGATCAATTTTTTACGAGGTCATGTTTTACGTAAAATATTTGGATCGATTTTCAGATTAAAATTTGAAAATTAAACATAAAATCTAAAGCTGCTAAATAATTTCTTCTCTACGCTTGTTTTTCTTGTCAAATAATTTTTTAATCTAAAAATATCAAAAACCGATAGTATAATGTATAAAACTTTTAATTCTTATTTATTGTTTTTTCTTGTAATATATCAGATATATAAATTTAAAAAAAGTTCTTGAAATATCTGAATAGAAGAATGGATAAATTGGAAGAAATTGAGAAATGCAGGCATTCAATTTCGTTTCAAGAAAAAATTATTCAAAGATTTCTATTATAAGAAATATTATTTATTGACTAAAAATGCATTCCCGATTGAACGTCTCGTACAAAAGACACTGTTCTTTTATTAATAATACAAAATTTTTTTTCTGTAAAGACTTATGTGTGTGTGTGTCGCAAGAAAAAAATTGATTCATTCAAGTCGATTGGGAAGAAATAATTTTGTCCTCTTTAAATTGGACGAATTTTGCCGGCGCGGCGACGAATTTCGCGGTCTCGCAGACGATCATTTGTCTCGCACATCGCCCGCTCGGTTCCGCGTTCCATCCGCGTCGCAAGTCAGTGCGTTCACCTTACGCTCGCGAGCAGAGATCTCGCGCGTGCGCGCGCGCGCACACGCGAGAGGATTTCTCTGGGAACGCGCGATCGCGCCAAACCACGTGCTCGATCATCGAACGCCACCATCGAATCGATCCGCAGCGATCGACATCCCACGAAGACATGCTCCTCGCCGAGATAACTCCATAGGCTTCTCCCGATATCTTGCGACTCGTCTTTCGCATGTATATTCTAACACAGATTTAGAACATTTCGAAAGCTAAAGCAATTCAGGATATGAAGAAGAATAAACCCGTTAATCTGTCAATCAACCCATTGCTGTTTCTCCAGCAATCGCTAAAATATATACAGTGAAAAGCAGACGTTATGAAAGATCATGACAGTCGATTTTCACTACAAGCTCGTCTCACTTATTGCTTTAATAAATATCTTAACGCTTAGTTTTTTTATCCTATAGCCATTCTCGTTCCAAAAGTTATAATTACACTGTCTCGAATTTACTCTATGATTTACTTTGACGCAACACTTTCTCTCATTTTCGACTCGTCTAATCTGAAGCAATTGCGTAAAAATTCGCTCATGAGATCTCCATTAAGATATATATATATATATATATATATATATATATATATATATATATATTTAACAGGTATTGAACAGCTATGAAATAAGTAATTTCATAATTTCCCGCAATCGACACCTCGATACAACGCGGACTCGCTCCGTTTACTTGTCGCGCTTCCACGAGACAATGAGGTGTGAATGAAAGCGCAATGAACTTTTGCAATTTCCTTGGCAATTATCTCTCACCGTGTACAACTCGCATTGAATAAACGTGACACGCAAATTAACGTTGCACGTCCGTGAATTTAACCTGCACGAACGGTTCCTAAACACTCACCGATATTTCGACTCTCTTTCGATAAGACTCGCCACTGTATCGAAATGATTTGATCCAGCATATAATCCACGAGGAAAAGAAAGGCTCTCAACTGATTTCTTCTAGAATCCTTCTCGGCACCAGTGGACAAGTTTATTCACATTCACGAGTTTCTCGTAAAATCTCACGCAGATTCTCGAAACGTCACTTCGGAATCCTGAAACACGACCACACTGATCCAGAGTGCACAGTCACATTTCCTGGTTATCGCGTTGAAATAAAGTATATAAGATGTCGATAGTAGAAACCAATAGAGTTATCCTTTAAAATATCATTTCTAGAAAAGATATATAATATCTATACTATCTCTCACGAATCTACTCGATCTAGACGTCGTCTTTCGATAAATGATTCGGTATCGGATACCACTCACTGCCCCGACGAGATCGTCGCGATCGGCACGTATCGGTTCGGAGCCGGACGGTCGAGAGCACTCTGCTCTCATCCGCAGATATCATCGGAAGGAATCGTCCACGTGATGACGCAATCAAGCGGAAGCGGGCATTCCCGCGAGGGTGAGGAAAAATCAGAGAGGAGCGCGTGGTGACATCCTATCATGAAAGGTGTACAGGGTGTATCAAGGGAGTTTAGGTAATTGTAAGTACCGATATAAAGTTAAGGACGGAACGTTTATCGCGAGAGCGTGCGCGATCACGTGGGTGCGCGCGATCCGCGAGCGTGCGGCGCGTCGAGCCCGCTCGTTCTCGCGCGAGTGCGGAGTGCCGGGAGTGGGCCCTCCGCCGCATGTTTCCCGTGCTCCGTCTTCCTCGATCGCACGGACGTGCTTCTCTCTTTCTCTCATTTGATCCCCCTACCTCACGTTAGCGCCGTCTTTCTCTCCCTCGCGCTCACTCGCGAACTCCGCGCACCGCTCTCTCTCTCTCTCTCTCTCTCTCTCTCTCTCCCTCCTCCCCCTCCCCTCCCTTAGGACGATTCCTTCGTCCTCTCCTTGGTACAGACGAGAGCGCTCACCTGTGAGGTAAGTAAAGCCGGCGTTCCGTCGTACATGTTACGACATTGCGCAGCGGAGAAGGGATGGTGGAAAGGGCGAGGAAAGAGGAGAGCTAAGAAGGGAGAGAAAGAGAAAGAGTGAAGGGGAGGTGTACCTTTGAACAGGGGTAAGGAGGTGGTTGGAGGTGGCGATGAAGGAGAAGGGAAGCAAAGGGGAACACCAGGAGGGTGGAGAGGGGACGAAAAGAATTAAGCGAACGGGTCGGAGGTGAGTACATACCGAGTCTCGAGGATGGAAGGGGTTGCAGCCACGGGCGGAGACGAAGGGGGAGCGATCAGCGAGATCGAGGGAAGCCGGAGGTGAGCCGTGTCGTGGAGGATCGCGTCTGTCCGGTAGGGATAAAACGTGGACCGACCGATCTGACGTGATCGCCGCTGTGACTCTGCAGTGGGGGGTTAAATCGCGGGACGCGGCAAGTTGGCAGTGGGGATCGCGCGCCGCGCGAGTGGACCAACTGGGTTCGCCAGCAACACGCGGTTCATTGACCGAAAAGTGCCGAGAGAGCCGAACGAATGTACGAACCAACGGGCTCTCTCTTTCTTTTCTTAGGCCCGCTACTAAAACAGAATTTGCACCGGCACTTTGTCCGCTGGCTCTCTTAGACAAGCACGTTCCAGGGGAAGTGCGACAGATATCCGTCGAGGGTGTCAACGACGACAAAAGACGCATTAATGATCCATGAGGAAAGTTTGCGAACCATAAAGACGACGAGAAACATTGAATTGCTCTAAGCAACGCTCAATCGCTTAAATTTGGAAAAGATATTTGTGAGAAAAATCGTTTTTAAAAGAAAGATTTTGACAAGGCCAACTTGAACACTCTGCTATTTCGCGACAGCAGTGATAAACCAATCTCGTTAATCTTATTTGCCAACCAAATGTTCTACTCGACATTCTTTAAGGATTGAGAGATAGCTGTAAAAATGGTGCTGAAATGTTCCAATTTTTATTTTGTCTCAAAATTCTCATATTCAATTGTTTGATAGAAACGCAAAACAATATTTGATCTAAATCTCTATAATGCAGATGACAAAAATATGTTAAAATTTTTAATTACAACGATCTTCAGCTCAGAATTCGACTGTTGTCCATTTCTATTAATATAGATTATTTAAATTTATTTATAGGTTATTTAAATTAATTTTTATTGTAAATTAATCTCAATTTAACTTTTTATCTACGGAGAAAAATGTTGAATCAATTGGAATTCGGATAAAAAATAAATGAGAATTCTAATTAAATCTACTAGATGTCTGATTAAATCTATACTACAATTTTTGTATACAGATTTAACCAGAATTCTAGTTAATTTAACTAAATATCTTTCTTCGAGTACTTCTACAAGTTTCTAAAAAATTATAAAAGGATAAATAATAATAAAAAGATAAGAAAATCCTAAAACAAATAAATAACACACACACATGTATATTTAATAGTAACTTTTAATATTACAATATAAAGAGATAGGACATTTTGATTTACTTAGTCATCTTCAA
>Ga0157363_1002750_pt1 | contig 15621 bp, 8 predicted proteins | sample AttsexASBM1_FD_111477 | JGI IMG/M metagenome (GOLD analysis project Ga0157363, IMG submission 111477) | Fungus gardens microbial communities from leaf cutter ant in Ribeirão Preto, State of São Paulo, Brazil - Atta sexdens ASBM1 | ecosystem: Host-associated > Fungi > Mycelium > Unclassified ...
GACCACATAAGGTACATCATTTTATATTTAGACTATTTTATATTTAGATGTTCATCACACATGCAACATTCTCACTAGGCTGTGTTTGAAAGCGAATAAAACGCGAATGTGCATTTATTTTTATATGTTTATTCATCTAATCATTTCTAATATTTCTGCGTATTTCTAAGTACAATTTTGATCGAGTACTCGAAAGCACATGCAGCTTTTTTAATAGACTTGGCATTACAACGACGCGACACTAATATTACCTTGCAATCCGAGATAGACAATCAGAAAGAAGTATAGATTGAAGCCAAAGTCGCATAGATTCACGAACCTATAGAACAGACAGATTTATTTATTTATCGATAAACGAAAGAAAAATGCGCAGCTAGTGCTTATTAGTCATGTCGCACTTATACTGTCCCTTGAAATAAATCAACAACATAAATCTTCCGATTATTGTGTCTGCGGAGGAGATGCTTGCTGACGTTGCCCTTGAGTTTACCATAATAATCACAGTAAGGGCATTTGAAGCGCGGCTGGAGGCCGCATTCGTACTTCAGATGCCGTGTTAAATTTCTCTTCCAGTTGAAGACGCGACCGCAATTATGATTCGGGCAAGGGAATCTGATACTAGCGTCGGCATCGCTGGAGAACGATTTGCTGAAGGCTTTAAAAGATCCATTAACATCTGTAAGCAAAAAAAACAGACAGAGCGCCCAGTCAGTCCTACGCAAAGTCCTTCAAGATAACATGCCGAAGAAACCGATCGTTTTATCACGAAGGTTTTCTTCCAGAAATGAAGAATAACAAACACGTAAAATAAGAATGAGCTGATAAATAAAGATGTAGCAAAAGTAAAAGTAAAATATTTGATATTTATGAACATCACACTTAATACATGACAATTATCCATTAAATTTTGCATGGAAAAAGTATTTTCAGATCCAAAATGCAATCAGAACATCACATTAATAATTAACCATTAGTCGTGTTTTTTCGTTAAATCTCATCACCTCACATTTAAATAAAAATCGTAACATATATTTACCTGCAAAATCAATACATCTGAAAAAAGAAATTATTAGCGACTTGTGACTTACTACGCATTTATATGAAAATATGAAATAATAACATCAAAAAGATCCTTTTCTTGATTACATTATTCTGAAAAAGGACAGAATATAGGAAATTGTGGAAATTAAGAAGGAAATTTAAGGAGGATAAAGATAATTTCTATTTTTTTTTGTATAAGAAATAATTTCACACAAAACATCAGAAGTATCGAGAGATCAAAGAATTAATATCTAAATATTACAAATCAATATTACATACATATGTTTCTGTTTATTATAAACTTTTTAATTATTTAATATTATTTACGTTTTAAAAAATATAAACTGAAATGAAATTAAAATTATTTATTTAAAAAAAAATCTAATCTTCGTCTTTATTGATATGATAATCTCAATTGTACAACATATCAAATGTATACATTCTTGCATAATAGCAAGAAACGTAAAAGTTTCACGAGATTACTCTACGCAAGACAAGAATTCTTGAAGATATAATGCTCTATAATGCAGATTACGATGTTTTTATGTTTCCTGGTAATGTATTTGTGCTGTTAGCTTAATACGTACAATAAAAATATTTGAAATATAGCACTGATAATACATATTTGAGATGTCCATTTCATTTCTTTTCCATTTGAAAACTCTAGTGTTATGAAAATTAAGAATAAAAAATTTTTTTAATTCCTTTTAACTTAAGAACATATAATGTAGCATTATAATTGTCGCGTACCAGTTTGAAAAGAATTTCTATATAGATACTTCTGTAAGTCAAATATTTTGGTACTTATACTTGACAAAAGAACATTATACGTAGAATAGATTCTAAGGTAATAAGAAAATTAGACTTGATTCTTCTAAATATTGTTCTGTCACACTGCAATCATATATGTTTAAAGAAATCTATACACATAATTTAATCTAAAAGTAATTGCAAGTTTAAGTAATCTCATTTTATTGATATTCTTATATCTTAAATTACATGCATAATCGTTAAAAAATGATAATCGCAGAATAATATATGTAAATTCATAGACGAAAATAGAAGACAAAACATTCATAATCATTCATTCAATATTAATTCGAAATTATATAAATTTAATTTATAAGATACAAGTCTAAATTGAATATATTACAAATACCTGTTCTTATATTTTTGCGATATATATATATAGTTTTGATTTCTAAAAATATCCTTTACCTTTCCATAAAATATTAATAATAATAATTTTTTGGATATTCTTTCTTTACATTAGGGGATACCTCTTTGATGGTCATGACTTTGATCTGTGTTATCAAGGTCATGATGGGTATATGACTTTCCACGCGAAGCGAGGTCCACTCCACTTCCTCCCCGATCTAGAAGAAAGTCGATGAGGTGAGCCTCGCTTCACATGGAAAGAACACCCTTAAGCAAAACAGAAGTAGGATGGATCTCTCACTTGGCGATTGGGATGGAAGATTGAACGCTCCTAGATGGGAAGGGGGAGGGGGGAGGGAGGTGAAGTGGACTTCTCTTCGCGTGCAAAGAATAGGTATAGGATAGTTTTTAATATTATATATGGTAAGAAAACATTATTTTTTAAACTTTATTTCTTAATAACTTTTAAACAAATATATATATATAGTGATCCCCATCTAAAACCTTTTGAAGATCACTTATATGCACCATCCATCATGTACAAGGTGTAAGATACAAAAAATAATGAAATTTGAAATTTTGAAAATGAGTTTTATGCAAATATATCTCGAAAACTATATAAAATCGCCAATTAATTTATAAGAAAAAGTTGATCAGTACTCTCACCTCCATATATATAATATATGTATGTATGATCAAAATCACCGAAGAGATATTCTCTAATGTAAAGAAATATCTTTTTTAGAAAAGTATTTTTAGAAATGTATTTCATCTTTTTATTTTTACACATTTCTTAATTATAAAAAAATTCTTTTAGAACAGTATTACAATAAAATCTCATTTCATTTTTTTAAATTGTCATTTGTCTTGTATTGATTCTTGACAGAATGAAATAGCAAAATCGTAAAGAAAAAAGAAATTTCTTGTATACTTTCCACGCATTATCTTTGCATCTAACATAATTTAGAAACAAAAAAATTTTTTTCACAAACAATTGTAACTCAAAAATTGAAATAATATTAAATTTTTTAAATATTAATTTGTGTTTAAAAAAAATCATTCTAATATAATTATCACAAATACATTGTTCGATAGTTTTACTAAAAAAGCACACTTTAAGGATGCATCGAAGAAAGATCAAAATTGATTTTATTGTTAGTTAGTAACCACTACATAATTGTAGCAATTCTTGTGCACTCTTTTAATATGTCTAGTAATATTGGCCTTCCATTTGCCACGGTAATCGCAATAGGGACACTTAAAACGTGGTTCTCTACCACACTCGTTGCGCAGATGCCTCCTCAGGGTGCATTTCCACACAAAGATGGAAGGACAGTTAGGACACTGGTGTTTTGCATAACAATTGGTAACGTGATTCTGCCTTTTTCTCCTGTAGAAACCCGAGACATGAACCATATCTGTGAACACAGAGATATTTCCGCCTGTTATTGAAAGCTGCGAAACGATCGCGTGCAAACACGCATTGTGGCTTTAATATTAATTCATACGAACATCCAGATTCATGAGAAAGTAAAGCTTGTACGTATGTGCAAAATTAGATAAAATAACATTTAACAAACGAAAAGTGAATACCCGATATATTATTGTAGGTTTTTAATTCATCGATTAATCAATCGTATTATGCGCAAATGCAATTTTTACGAAGCAAAGTTGCATTTGCGCATAATGCAATTGATCAATTGATGAATTTAAAAAACTCATCTTATATCGACTAGTGAAGCAATATTCTCTTGATGATTCTTTTAAAATCGCTGTAAATAAAAACAATATATAAAAAGAGAATTCTTACAAAAAAATAATAAAGTTTAGAATGTTTTTAAATAATAATAATACTTATATATTGTTATTATATTAAAATTATTTATTTTTAAAAATGTTTGCAATAAGAGATAAATAATTGGGATGAAGGTGAACATTGAAAATATCGTTTATTAATTATTATTTTAAAAAATGATGCTTGCAATGAAAGACAAATGCACATAATGGTGATATAATATAATCAAATTTTTAATAAAAAATATAATTATAAATTTGATAATTCAATAAAAAAGAAGTTATAAATTGACAATAAATAATACATTATTAATAATTTATAACTTCTTTGATAATATATATTTTTTTTAATGTAAAAAATCATGTTTGTTAATACCTTTGTTATTGTCATTTCGTGAAAAATTATTTACATAAAGGATCGTATACTTTATAATTTTTACTTTATACTTTACACTTTATAATTTTTGCAAAAATTTATTATGCCATTGAAATAATACATTTGCTATACATCATACAATCAAAAAAAAAGAAAATTTTCTTTGATAAAGGCAAGTTGTAAAATATTGTAAATTATCTAAGGTATCCCGTCTTATAGAAAATAATACTCATAAAAATGTAGCAAAGATTCGAAATCTAAAATTAAAGACTTCAATGCAAACAATGGGAAAAATTTACCAAATTTAAATTTACTCTTAAGAAAAAATAAAGTTTTTTGTTGAATATATATCCAATACTTTAAGAAAGAAAAATGCTTTACACAGTGTTGGCGTGAATCTTTATAAGGAATCATCTTCAACAATACTTAAACAAATTTCTTATCTACAATATTTCTATCAGATATCAAAGGAAACTCCTCAAGGAATCTCCTCAGTCATCTCTTCCTTACAATCAATCTTAATATTCGCATATTTACAGGAATTATTAGATAACAAAAAAAGCTATTTTCACAAAATATATTTACGTTGAAAAAATCGCTTTTAGAGTTTGTCAATATAATTAACGTTTAATCACAGCTTCATATCTCTCGTGATAAGTACGAATGTGTAAATGTTGCTGCAGTGCTTGGATCGGTAGCTACAACTCGTACGGACATTCAAAGCGCGGATTCTTCCCGCATGTGTACAAAAAAGTGTTGAGTGAAGCTTCTCTTCACTTTGAAACTGCAATAGCATTTCGGACAACGGTGATACGGTTCGATAATCTTTGTGATGAGATATTCATGTGCTCTAAACATAAGAAGGAAAAATGAAAAACGTTAATCAATATAGGACATCAACAATTGGGATCAAAAACGTTAAATGATTTGGAATAGTATATTCATTATTTTCGACATGCGGTTTTTCAGAAAGGATAAAATAAAATTATTATAAATGTTAAAATAAAATAAAATAAATGTTACATAGATAAATAGATAGCTAATAATATGATTTCTCTTCGTCTCATGCTCCTGTAACATTTTTAGAATATCATAAATGTAATATTAAGCAATAAAATTCATGAGAGTAATTTATTCAATTTCAAAATAAAAAAAAATAAGGACTGTAAAGCTTATCCGTTTAAAGAGTTATTGTGAAGACAATGACAAATTTATTACGTATACAGTATTTAACACTTATGGTGTTTCAATAGAAATATTATAGGTTTATTAATTCGTATTAAAACGCCTAATAATATATCCTAAAATATATCTTAAATATAATTTACTTCACATATTTTGGAAGTGATAAGAAACTTTGTATTATACATGATAAAATTACAAATGAAAACAGTAAAAGAAAATAACATCACAAATGGTCGCAAAAAGTATAATCACAAAATAAGTTAATTAACATTATCTCTATTAAAATGACAGTTAAAATTAAAACTAAATCGAGTGAGGAACTTAGACAAACTTTTTCTAAGTTTATGGTTTAAAATTAAGTTTAAACGATTATTAAAATAATTACGTATTACAGTATATTAAACATGCGGCAAAAATTCAATTCAATCATTAACAATCTATCGAATTAGGTACTATTAACAAAAATTTCAATTTAATGATCCCTCATATCCAGTTGTATTTTCTATTGTCTGCGTCATAATAAAAATAAATTTAAAAAAAAATAAATTACAATGTGATTACAGAGTCAATTGTTATATCCTTTTAAAGTATTTGAGCTCTAAAAATATTTTCTATAAAGTCGCGCGTATTTAGCGTCACAACTTTATTAGATATATGAATATCAGATATATGAAATAAGCGTAACATATTTTTACAGTCTTCTTTAATTCAAAGTTTGCAAAGAGATCTGTTAATGTGTAGTTCGTCAATAATGCATAAAATAATCAATATGGTGTCGTGACACAATTTTTGATGATGTCCAGCGCATACACTTCATTTTTCTTGTGAATGTAACGCACGTGTCTGTAGACATTACAGCGCATGTTGCAGCAATATTCACAGTAGGGGCATTTAAATTGTGGTCTTTTTCCACACATGTACGTCAGATGTCTACTCAGGCTGCTTTTCTTCTCGAAGATGCGATTGCACTTCGGGCATGGATGCTTTTCCTTAGTCGAAATCAAATCAAAGGTCTGTAATTTCGCCATTAGATACACCTTGTTATCTGAAAAAGACGTAAGCAAAAAACATAGTCAGTAATACGTGAGAACTTCTACTCAATGTTTGCGCCGAATTTTTCGTTGTGCTTGATTGCACAGCAACAAGGAGTAACAAATAATCATTATTTAAAAAAATATTTAAAGATAATTTATTTGTCTAATTCAGTTACAAATATCAAAGTTACATGTAATATTTTATGTATATATATTAAAACATAAATACGAATGATGAAATCGCATGGCATCGTCTTGATGTAATTAAAATAAGAGGAACTAATAGCTTCAGCTATATATAATATTTCAGAAAATTTTTCATATTAAAACTATTCCAACATATAACCTTTCGTTAAAAAATTTAGAAAATATATAAAATTGAGAAAATACATAAAGCATTTCATTCAATTTTGTAAACTCTCTTTGTAGAAATGGTATCTGTATAAATCGTATTTTAAAATGTGTCTTCGTAAATTAAGAATATTAGAATAAAAAATAGCAGAGACAATTACAACAATTAAACAATTGTACAATAATAGAATATCATTTAATTGCACACAGATTCACTTCAATTAGCAAGATGATCAGCAAGATGATCAAAAATTAAATAATATTTAAAAATTTAAAAACACAATGCTCATCAACATTAAATTTATTTGTGATTTTACTTAAAATCCCTTAAATATTATTTTAAAAATTATTATTTTAAATATTATTTTATACTGGAAACATGAGGAAGGAATTCAGTAAAAAAAGGAAGAACTACATTAAGACAATGAACTGATTTAAACTAGAAAAGATGATGTTAGTAATATTAATCGAAAAATATATCATTGCAGAAATATTACAGTACATGTAATACTAAGAGTATACGAAACCCAGAATTTTTTGGAATAATACAGTGTAATAAAACATGATGAGGTATTGCATCGGTTTGCAAAATTTTTATTTGAGTAACAATATATCCTAATTAAATGCAATCTCCTAGTATATCCACATAGTATGTAAAGTTTTCTAGTACTAAAGAAAGGTTCATTCTTTCAATTTCTGCCAATATCGATACAACGCACGGTAGTGCCTTGGTGCTTTCTGCGCACATGCTTATAGACATCGGACGTCCATCTTGAGCGGAAATCACAGGTCGGGCATTTGAAGCGCGGATTCTGTTGGCACTCGTAACGCAGATGCCTCGTTAGGGAACCGCGATGTGTAAAACAACTGCCGCAATTGTTGGTACAGTGAAATTTTTTGCGCCAATTTGACGCTTGACTGCGGAACCGGGATCGATTGTTTCTCAACGAGACTGCAGGAAGCCAAACGTAGTAAGGGTCAATGCCTGTAACAGAATATCCATTACTGATGGCGTGTCATTTATTGTTAATCAAGATATACAGTAGATAGATCATTAGCATCATTGCTATTACCATAGAAATTAATTATAGAATTATATAGATAATCTTAAACTACCATTCCGGAAAAAAAAACACTTTAGAACTAAAAAATGTGAGGGTAACCGTAATTTGAAATTTATTTAGTTACAGCAAATTCGCTACAATATGAATAAAAATATTTAATAAAAAATAATTTCATAAAAATACAAAAAAACATTTTCTGTATGTATAATTCTTCCTTGTTGATAATTAATTTGTTTAGAATCCTACACTGAAAAAAAATCTTAATTTTAAAGAAATATCTCTTTACTCGTATTCAAAAAAATTATTTCTTTGGATCAATAAAAATTTCTTTGAAAATAAGATATTGTATTTTCGAAGAAATTTTCATTGATCCAAAAAAATAATTTTTTTGAATACGAGCAAAAAGATATTTCTTTGAAATTAAGATTTTTTTTTTTTCAGTGTATTATTAAACATCATATTAATTGGAAGCAGATTCTCTAACGACACATTTTATCGCCATGTAAACAGATATATTGTTCAATAAGCAAATGAAACAAATGTAATTCTTGGACAATTTAAAAAATAATTATATCGCATTATTTTCATGCAATGTGATCGTAATTAATAACGCTTTCGATTGATTATAAACATCATATTAATTAAAAGTCGGTTTCCTAACAATATATTTCATCGACATGTAAACAGAGTGTCCGAAATAGAAACAAAATACAATTCCTGAATAATTATTTTGAAAAATAATTATATCACACTATTTTTCGATGCTTATATAATTAATTTTGTTTCACATTTAATTATAATGCAATGTATGGCATTATGATAACAAAAAAGAAAAATATATGAAAAAAAAATAAAATGTACAAGAGAGAATATAAAAAAATAAAATCTAGAAATACAACTTCTCTGAAAATGATCCATTAGAAATATTCGCGCAAAAATTATATTTCGTATAAACCTGTGCTCATCAAATATAGTGAGTGCAAAAAATATTCGTACAAAGAAAATATTTTTTTAAAAAAAACTTTATTTTTAAAAAATAAATATTATCCAGCGAAAAATGAGATCAAATTGATGTCGAATCGATATACGATGATTTCAATATCAATCAAATATCGACGATCAAATATCGTTTAATTGACAATCATTTCTTGTTGGATAATTAACAATTTATTCATAAAGAATAAAATAAGATTGTATGTTTCTTAAAATTATATATATCAAAAAGATGTGTATTAATTATACAAAATATATCATCTGAAAAATAAGCGAAAATTAAAAATTGTATTGTTTGAATGTTCAAAAAGTATTCGTACAGACGAGAAATTTAGCTTTTAAAATCTCTCTTAGGAATATATATGAAGCTCGTTTGTTTATATTAGAACAGAATGTATTCATTGTATAAAATTGCTAATTAATTAATGTTTATTTTCTACAAATAAGGCTTTTTTTATAACAAATTGCCTTATACGAATACTTTTTACTCTCACTGTAAAAACAAGAATCTCTAGTATTATTCATCCTTCGTTACATGTCGTTTGTGCACGTGATTATAAATGTAGAAAGCCGAACTTGAATGGTAATTACAGAACGGACACTTGAAATGCTGTAGATAACGATCATAGCATTCGTGCAAATGCCTCGCCATAGAAGCTACAGTTCCGAAAGAACGTCCGCAGTTATTCGAACAAAAGAACTTTTTACGCAATAAGTGATTATGGTGCTGGAGTGGACGACTGTATTCCTGCGGGATCGGAGAAAGCCGAATGTAGCAGGGTTTAATGTCTGTAACAGAAGACTTATTATTTGTAGGGACACAGTTTATCTATATTAATCAAAATGCATCAATTCAAATATCTTAATAAATAAGAATTTATACAATGCTTTTTTACTAGCAATTAGCGTGCTAGTCTTCTAGCGCGCTAGAAAACTAGCAGCTATAAAAATATAATTTTATACGTATAATGCTAGTAAAACTACACTGTTAAATCTATAATAAATGTATAAATTTAATCTATAATAATAATATGAAGAAGTCGCCACTGCTTCTACTAAATATCGTTATTTTATACTAAAATAATAATTAAATTTGACAATTTTTATACAGTGTCAAATATAACCATTGTTTTAGTATAAAATATGATGTTGAATTACGAATTGAGTAGGAACAGCGGCGACATCTTAAATTTGACATTATAAATTTAACAGTATATCTTTGTGAAGCGTCTCTTAATATATTCTTTTTTATTTACATAAATAATGTTATAAAACATAAAAACATTGTAATTATGTTGCCAGTAATATTTAAAAAAAAGAAAGAAAAGAAGAGATTAAAGAATATGATTAAATAGAATATTTACAATAATGAAAAAAAATAAATATAAGATTTCTCGATGTATTTAACAAATTGAAGACAAGAATGCATAGGGAAACTTTGTGCGCAAATAATAATAAAAAGTATAATAGTCCATATCAAATGACAAATATTAATATTCGTATAATTTCGACTTACTTCAAGTATTCTCAATGAAATTGAGCATATTAATTCAATCTTGTGCAAGACCATAGTGCCGTAGATGATTGGCATTAGACTTTTTATTATTATATTTGCCCAAAAAGTACCGTGTTGATTCCTATTTCCTTACGTATTCTTGTCTTTAATTTGTTAAATAGGATATAAATTAAAAAATAGATTTTTAACAGAGAGACATTAAGTGCTTCAACCACTTTATAAGAACTTGCTTCTAATAATGCTTCTAATAATGCATAAAAATATAATGTGTATAATTGTACATAAATTTGAAAAACTGTTGTTGCTTATAGTTTTTAAAATTAATATTTCAAATATCTCTTTGTTTGTGGCTGAAAGCAGCTATTTGCAACCCACATAGCACTTTTAGAAACTAGCAGAAAATACAATACTAGCGCGCTTGTAAAATCGAAATATTTTAATTCACTAGTGCGTTAGTTGAAAGAAGAAAGCTTATCAGCATTTTAACATGATGACAATGCTTTTTTACTAACAATTAACGTGCAACTGTACTAACTGCTAGTAAAAAAGCATCATGTAAACTTTGCTTAAAAAATTTGAGAAAGTATGAGTTAGTAACTTTGAAAAACTGGTCTTAAAAAAATATTTGCTAAGATCATAGAACAATATAGATAACTGAACACTTAAAATTTATTCAATTACATTAAATTTGCTGTATTAACTTCCACAATTATTTCAAAAATACAAAAAGATACTCTGATGCTTCTCTGTTGATATTTATTTAATATCATATTATAAGCACCATATTAATTGAAAGCCTACAATAAATATATATATTTTATATAAATATACATATTTTATCACATGTAAACGGATTGTCTGACATGCATTAATTTAAATACGTTAATAAAGGATTAAAGAGGTGTATGAGTTACACTAGTAACTATAAGAAATCAGACTTTTAAAATTCACCAGAATTATAGAATAACACAGATAGGTAAATGTTTAAAATTTATTCAGTTATACATCAAATTCGATACATTATTAAATTCTACATATATCATCAGGTATATTGCAAAAATAAATATATTATATAATGCATTTTACAAATAAGTAATTTCTCGAATATCCTGCATCAGGAAACATCAAGTATAATTTTTAAATTCAATCTTGATGATATCAATTACATCGCCAATAGGCAAAAATTGCTAAACGAAAATAAATATATAACAATAAATAGCAATTAATAGATTGACACATATGACATAAACTACGTAAAATAAATAAAGCATACTGATAAAACAACAGATCAATGAATGATTATTCATTTGATTGATATCACAATTGCTTCGAGACTTCTTGCTTTATGGATGATCTTATAAAAGGAAGGAAGGCTTGCAAAATTTGTATCATTCATCTTGGCTGATGATCCTGTTTTGTGCTCATATCGAGAACGTAGACATTTTCGTTGGGATGTATCCTGCGAATATGGGACCTCACGTTTGACGAGTGTTTCGTACGATAAGAACAGTATGGACAGTTAAATCTCGGCAACTGGCCACACTGGAACTTGAGATGATTATACAAATTGTTCTTGCGCGTGAACGCGTTGCCGCACTTGTGGCAGGGGTAATTCCTGTTTTGCTGTACTCCATCAAGATTGTAGACACATTGATTGGAATGCGCGTGAAATCGTTGCATGGCGACCGGTCGAATCTCTGGGAACAGAAAATTTCACAACGTAACTCGGGGCGAAAACTCAAACTTAAACAATCTCGCGGGTTCCCGCATCGAAAAAAAATTAATATGCAGCAAAATGTGTTCAGCGCGGATGCACAACGTTTCGCGATCCATTTCTTCTTAGGTCATCCTTAGGATATGTCGAATAACAGATCTCTTAATTAACAGATCTAAATATAGAGATCTGTTACTTGTACAAAATCAATAAAATAAAAAAAGTAGGCTTTTTATCTTTTAGCCATTAATTTATTAATTTTTTTGATAAACTCTACTATATAAGACTATTGACTATGTCACACATAAAAGGATATAGTGAAGTTCTAAATGTGAAGTTCTGTGTGAAAGCGTTATTTATTAGTATATTACAATATTTTAGTCAGGCTTACACAAAAAAACATAAAAGACATAAAATATTCAAAAAATGCCATGTTAGTTAGAAATTCAATTTCTCATTATTACATATATAAAGTTTCATTCTCTTCAAATAAATTTTTCTATGTTTTCGTGTTCTATATACACAGCATAAATTCTTTTTATGACGTTTTATGTAAAAAATTATCATTATAAAAAGAGAGAGATGATAAAATAATGCAGTCAATTAGAAAGAAATTGTATAAATGAAACATTAACAAACACTTTGCCAAATTATCTAAAATATTTTCACGTGTGTATAATAAATATATTCTTTATATTTTTAAACTAAAACTCTGAACGTTTCATTGTAATCGCGTACAAAATACAACAGACAAAAAGAAATAAATATATAATTAGGCGCAGTGTAAAGAAGAAAAACAGTACCATCCAATCATTCGGAAATACATTTTAAAAGATGTATTTTATAAGAGCAACGTCAGGCGTCGTCGCATAGACGACTTAAATAAATAACAAACACATCGACGATAAATGGACTTCAGGCTTGGAAAAGATTTAAAAGAATTGCGGAATATCAGTCTTGTGTATATCCACTACATAGACCCTGTTGCCAGGATGTATACGGCGTACGTGGGCACGCACGTTTGACGGATGCTTCGTCCTGTAGGCGCAGTAGGGACAATTGTACCTCGGCGGTTGACCACATTCAATCCTCCAGTGATACTGAAGATTGTGCTTCATGCTGAACACGCTGTTGCAATTGCCACAGGGAAACGATTTCGCGTTTTGTTCACGTGATGAGGTGATGCTCTTGTTCGTGACCAACCGATTATAGTCTTTCCGCCACGTGCGTGTCGACACCGACTCGGATGCTGCAAAAAAAAAACACAGAACGTCTTCGTCATCCAGAGCCCGTGATGGTTATAGCTAAATCACTAGTTTGCCTTTATATCCATTTCAGTCGTCGAGAGAAAAAGAAAGAAAGAAAGAAAGAAAGATAGTGAGATAGAGAGGGACTGGCAGCAGTCTTCTCGAGTGCTCGTAAACGATCAACAAAATAAACGTTAAATCTCTTGTTAGATCACTAATCGTGCGATAAGTATCCAACTCGCACTCGTTTCGCCACATTAACGACACAGACAGAACATGGGTCTTCCACCGAGAGGAAGAATACATCACGAGGAAGGCAATATTTTCAAAACTACCGTGACTCGATTGAAGACGATGTCTTTTATTCTGAAGAAAGTCCACGTCGCTGCACTGACAAGTCGTTCACGAGACGGACGTCGACTCGCCACGTTGCTGCCAGCTGAGGATGTCAATGACGTAGACCTCATGATCGGGGTGTTTTCTGCGTACGTGGGCCCGTACGTTCGACGTATGCTTCGTACGGAAGGGACAGTACGGGCAGTTGAATCGCGGCGATTGGCCGCATGCAAACTTGAGATGATGCTGGAGATTGTAACGCCAATTGAAGGATCCACCGCATCTCGGACAGTAAAACACCTGTTTGCAAGCCTGCCGTTGGGCCTTATGGACTGATCGATTCATGCCGCATCTGCGTCGCGCGCTCCTCGAAGAATACTTGTCTTCTGAAAAATGCAGACGTCCTATTGATTAGCCGCGTTAATCATCAGTTAACATTTACAACGCGAATGGATGGCGAATTATTACAAAAGAAAAAAATTCGATACAAACGAAGGCATAGAAATTTACTAGATAAATAGCGACGCGAAACTATCAATGATTTAGCCAATATTTAAGAATAACAACAGAAAAGGTCTAAAACATAAGTTAAAATCGAGAATATTTAAATTAATTGCGAAGTAAAGTCGATGTATAAACTACTAATTTTACGAACGCATAATCGCCTATATTTATTGTAGCATAAAAAATAATAAAAAGTACAAAAAAAATGGTACAAAATAACACAGTAGATTATAAAAGATCTATATATACACTGAGAAACTAGAGTATTTATAAATTATCGGATTATTCTATCAATTCTTTTATATATAAATATAATAAGATATAAATATTTATATAGATTATATTGTATATTATATTGTATGGCTAAATATATAAATACGCTTGTTCATAACGATTGCGGCACAAGAATATTACTTTCCTTATCAATACTAAAAATGATGAAACGTGGAATTTTCATCGCAATTTCATTACATGGAAGACAATAAAGAAATTCATGACTATTTACACTGTATAAATAAATGTTAATTGAAATGTCATACAGAATACAATACGCAATTTTACATCTTAAAAATATATACATATATTTAATTAAAATTGACTTCTGATTAATTCATGAATTCTTCATTAAAATTACAAAAAATCTTATCTTTTTCCCACAAAAAAAATTATGAAATGTTCTATTTCATAAGTAATTAATATTTTTTTACGAGAACATTTCTAAATATCCAAATTTTGAGCAGTAATAAATCTATATTTTTAATTTCAGGTAATGATTCTTTTAATAAAAATTTAAATATATATAATATCCAAATTTTAATACATTAACAATACATTAACAAGTTCAATAAAATTTTTGCTGTAGAGAAATTTTTAATTTATTATCATTATTTTCTATTTGTTCTTCTGAAATCAAATGATTACATCGTTGGAAGATTTATATTAAATTCAACACATTTTACGTGTTCAAATGGTCCACTTCAATTTGTGTTAATTTAAAACAAGATGAATGCAAGATATATATATATATATATATATATATATATATATATATATATATAAAATAATTGTATATATAAAATATTGTTTTCAAAAATAAATACAAAAAAAGTAATATTGATACAGTAAACAAACCATGGAAGCATACTTTTTCAGTAGAATTAACATTTATTATATTAAATGAATACGTATTTCTCTCTCTCTCTCTCTCTCTCTCTCTCTCTCTCTCTCTCTCTCCCTTCCTTTAAATTTTTCACAACACATATTATATTACAGATATATAAAACACAGCGAGATTTTAAAAAACACGAA
>Ga0157363_1002751_pt1 | contig 15620 bp, 7 predicted proteins | sample AttsexASBM1_FD_111477 | JGI IMG/M metagenome (GOLD analysis project Ga0157363, IMG submission 111477) | Fungus gardens microbial communities from leaf cutter ant in Ribeirão Preto, State of São Paulo, Brazil - Atta sexdens ASBM1 | ecosystem: Host-associated > Fungi > Mycelium > Unclassified ...
GATTAAGAATCATAAGCGCCGATAATCGCTTTTAATTGTGCTGCTACCGCGATTTCTTCCTGCCAAGATCCAAACTTTCTTATCGTCCGTATACGTATAAGCGCGCGGGTGATCCTTTGATTTTGTCCGACGATTTCGTATTGTCGTGCATGACGATTTCTCTACGCAATTTCTCTACCACCCATAACGCTCTTTCTCCTTCTCAGCATATTCTTCCCTAATATCTTTTTCCTCATACCTCCTTACCCTAATATCCCATCCTACCTTTAACTTATCCGATCATTATTATATATGGAGTGTTAAAGTCTAGATAAAAAAATCCATCTGATATAATCCACCATTATCTTTTCTAGTTCCTCCATTTTCTCCCATCTCTATATTTCAACCCTGTAAGTCATTATACTCTGTACACAAGTGAATAATATCCATTTTCTCTTAAAATCATTTCTGCATATTCTTAATTCTAACCCCCACACTTTTCTTGTCACCATTTTCCCTTTTCTGCATTTCTTAATCTGGTCCTTGTGATTTCTCTATTTATGACAAATATTTAAAATCTTCCTCGATTTTCTTAAGTATTAAACCAACACAATTTCGAATAAATGAATAAAGAGCATAAAAATAATATATTTTAAACAAAAATTCTAAGATAAACAAATAAAATATATTTGGTTTAATATATATTAATTTTATTAAAAAATATGCTACCGCACGCATACGTATAACTTATTTATAAATTGTATTGTGTCCATTGTCCATATATATATATGTTAGAATTTAATCTTATATATAAAAAAGCATTAGAAATACGATCTTTTCTTTATTTTCCTTATGTTTCGTTTTTTTTTTTATAATTCTTTATTTACTTATGGACAAAGGCCTTTAAATAAGAATAGAAATAAGACTTTCTAAAAACGGAAGGTATCCGTTTAACAATTCGAATTCCAGAAACATTTCCGAAGCCTTATAAAGAGCGTTCAAACTAAGTAACTTAGTCCATTGAGTCCTGCGAGAACGGTCGTATCTAAAAATAAAAATTGTTGCGAATCAATAGTGTATTTTGTACAAAAATAAAAAATAAAGAGTTTTTTTTGCAAGAACATAATTGCGAATTCTACAATATCAATGTTATATTTTATTATCATTTTTTACATAACATTTATATATTACTTTCTGGCATTTATTTTGTGTTAAATTAACTAAAAAATGTGAATGAATCGTTTGGGACTTGTAAAATGTATTAAATTTAACATAAATTTTCTAACTAATAAGTTGGTGATTTAATCAATGATTTTTTCGCTTTTCAAAAAAATTTAACTTTTTTTTAATTAAAATAATAAGAATAATAAAATGTTTACTTTTTGACATAATTACAAAAATCGTAATTTTTAAAGCTTTTTAATCAACACTTGAAAAATAATTATTATAAAAGATATGAGGTAAATAGACTATGCGTATTTGATACATATGTAACAACAGCAAATCGATAATCAAAAATAAATCGAAGATAATTATTATTATTAATACACATTTTTAATAAAAAAAAAACAAAAATATGTTATGTTAAACAAAATGCAATATATAATAAATACAGTATATTTTTAATGTGAATTTAAAACATTTTTGATTATGTGTTTGCAAGTATGTAATAAATTAATGACTTAAATAAACTTTGTAATGAATATAATTATAATTGTAAGTAGTGTAGGGAAAAATCTTTGGCAAAAAAAGATGTTTAAAAATATGTTATGAAATAATATAAACCTGACCTCTATTAATAAATAGTTGATCTTAACTTTTAATTTTTATTATGTGAACTAATTCCCGACGAAAATGTGAAAGGATAATATCTAGCTTACCTTCTATGGAAATTTAATTATCATTGACCTTTAATTCTTCCATGGTCAATTAATTTGACTTATATTTTACCTCAGTTAAGATTCTTGGCGAAAATGAAGTTTGAAAAAGTTGAGTTTGAAAAAGTTTCTAAGAAACTTGACGGACAATCGGACGACTAGACTAACGTTGTGAAGTTATAAAAAAGATTTATTACGCGCTACACATTTAATAATTATTATCCGAACATAAGAATCAGATCGGCTCTATTTTATTAAACAATGAATGCTTAAATTTATTTTAAATAATTTTTTAATAGAAGTTAAATATAAAAATAACATATATGAATTGCTTTTTTATTTCAGAATATTTTTAGAGTATTAAAATATATTAAACAATTAATATTAAAATTTTTTTTAATAATCCAGAAATGTGTGATAAGTAATTTTTAGAATTCATACAAACTATAAAAATGTATGATTGTTATAAATATTTTATAAATATTTTAAATAATGTAATGTATATGCACAAATAAAAATCATGCTATTCAGACCAACGCAAACGGCAAGATGTAAGAAATTTACATGAACAATTTTTTACTCAAGTTGTTGTTTTAATTAGAATTTAAATTTGAGAACAAATCATAACATTTTTTGAAGTTGAAGTTGAAATTTCATTTTATTGCTGTTTGTAAAAGAGTCATAAAATCATTAGAAAACTTATATAACATAATTTTTTCCCTTTAATAATTTATTTTTCTTTTGTAGAATTATCTAAAAGAATTTTACTTTGACAGAATTATAAATAACTTTCTCTTATATAAATACGGACCAAAGTTTGTAGAAAAGCCTAACGAAACTTAATAGTATTACTGTAACTAAAGCTATAAAAGAAATAATTCTTTCGAAAAGTTTTTCTGTAAAGCCTGCTTGGGAAAGAAAAATTTCAATTGATTTTACAATTTTGAAAATATTATTGTAAAGATATTAAAAATTCGTTTTGTTAGATTATGTCTACTTTAGAATTCTTTAAGACATATTTTAAAACGTTCGTTGGACTAACAATAAGACATTTTTACCTTCTTTAGAACACACAATATTATGTGCACAAAAGTCTTACAGACAACAAGTATGGACACAGTCTCGCAACACAAGGTGAGTTCAAGAATCTCGATGGAATTTTGTAACGTTTCTCGGTAGACCGATGAATTTCGGGTAACCGGGAATAGCAGGTAGGCGAATCCGGTTGGATGAAGCCGCTGGAGTCGAATCGTGAGCAGGGAAATTCGAGATATCCGTATCTCAGTCTGTCACACAAACGATCTTGTATGTGTATACATGGGAACGATGCGGTCGATAGGATATATATGATGGTCATTCAACTTTGCGATCGTATTTCATGTAGACAAAATTTTATGTATACTAATTAATAGTCAATTTTATCTCAAGAAAATCTTCTGATGTAGATGATTAGAAAAAATGTGATGAAATTTTTGCATACAAAATTAATAGTTTAAGAAATTATTGAAACATATTAAAGAAATGAAAAAATGTGTGTGTGTGTGTGTGTGTGTGTGTGTATTTAACAAGGAATGGAAATAACTCGTTACTTGTAACGAAGTTACTCTTTCGATAACTTTACTGTTAACTGCGTTATTTATTTTTTTGGTAACTGTAATAGTAACGTAGTTACATTTTTTTAAATAAGAGTAACAAATTTTACAGTTATGTTTATCGTTACTTTACACACGATTGGACACAGTTCGATTGGACACAAGTCACTCATAGTGCTTAAGATTAGAAAGCTCCTAAGTATCCGTCTGTATTTGATGTCGATTTTAAAAAAGTAACGAAAAATTACTTTTTTAAATAACGGTAACTTATTACTCTTTCTACTCAATAATGAGTAACTCTAATTTGTTATTTTTAAAAAGTCACTTTCCATTCCCTGGTATTTAATGCTTAAGGGATCATACAAAAATAATTAAAGGATATTGAAAAAATTTCTAAGTATTTTTGAATTTTTAATATCCTTTTTAAATATTTTATATAACAAGATTTCGTATTTCGATAAATATAAGATATTTAACTAACTAAACAATTAAACGTAGTTTTAATTCAAGATATGTTATAAAAATTAATATTGAAGATTAGAAAATTATAAAAAGTATAATCTCTGATGTGAATTTTTGAATAATTGACATTAACCGAAAAATTCATTGAGTGTGAATTTTAATACGAAATGTAATTAGATTAGACATAGAATATTGAAGATTGAAAGAGATAATTAATTTTCGCATAATCAGCGAAGTTGATGAAAGGATTTTATTGAATACATGTTTGAGGACACCCTGTATATGTGCCAGGTGCGCACGAAGGCTCGATCGTGATGCCCGTTTGATGGGGCACGAATGCATTGCCGACGCGTTACTGACCTATCCTCACTGAGTGCCGCACAAGTAGGGTTCATTTGCGGTGGTCACGTGCGGTGCCGTGGATCTCGTTATGAGAATAGCTTAAGCATGGCGAGCGCCTACGTAATTAGCACAAACTATTACTAGGCGGATTCCCCCGATATACTAATGAAATAGGATTATCCGTCGTTTAATATATTGATAAAATATACCGTTTAATACAATGTTATTATTATAAAAATTGATACATTAAATTGTTATGTAACATGTTGTATAATACATATATGTCGGAATATTCCTAACAATGATTTATACGTTACTCGCGGATATTATTTATATAATATTTATTATTTATATAAATTATATTATTTATATAATAATATATTATTTATATAATAATAATTATTATAATATATATATATATTATTAAGATATTATTTGTTTATAAAAGTTATTTCCCAGCAAACAACTCAAGGAACACATAACATAAAAGTCAACAAGAAATTAAAATGATTTTAGTTTGATTCTTAACATCAAGAAACAGTCAACAATTTTGTAATAGAAAATAATCATTTTGATTTTATGATGTCAAAATAAAGTTATTACTTTTTCTTGAAAAGATGTTACTTATCGTTTTTAAATCATATTGATATTCAAGATGTCGTTTTGTGATCAACATTAGCTTGTTGGATCTTAATAACAAATCAATCTTTTCGGAATCTTTCCGGAAGTTATAATACACAAACCAGATAATACCACGTTTCACGATAATCTTGTAAGAGATTCGATTTTCCATTTTCTGATTAACTTATAGTTAGACTTAATCTAATGTTTTATCTAGTGGATTTCATCTATGATGATGTCATGGGTGAAGCCCTTTGGATGAAACATCAGGTTAAGCTTAATCACAAGTTAATGAGATAATGAAAAATTCGGCCTCAGTAAAGATATCACATGTCGAAATATTGATGTGAAATATTCGATGTGATAATCCGGTACGTCAATTAACATGCACGAATTTTCATTTCGTTCATCCGTTAATAGAAAGTTCATCGCGGTGTGGTATTTTTTCAGCTTGACATATGAGCTACTTGTTGCGCATTTATCTCCAATATCCCATTAACTTAATGATTTTTCAATTAATTGTTCAATTTAGATCGATGGTAGATTTTTCTATTCCATAGAATATTTACCGTATCGAAAATTATAACTTACTACTTTCGTTCGACTCGAGAGGATTCAGGAGTTCAGTCAATTAATTAAGGACAATATGAACTTTAAATACAGAATGCAGCATTTGGAGCACACCAATACTCGTTCAATACTCCAATATCGCAGCCCCGCCAATATCGGGAAAATTCATTATCTTACTTGGTACATATGATTCGCGGGCTATCGAGTAGAGTCAGTGGAGTACGAGAGAAGGTACCTGCGTTTGATGCTTTATTGCGAGAACGATAAACGTCCATCGTGATTCAGAGCTGATATGTCGGGTGCGCTATTATAGAATAACCGCATCGTTGCGCGTCGAGCTTGCGCGCCGATGGCGAGAGGGAGAGAAAACGGCTTAATGGAAGAAACAAAGCGCGGCGCGCCGTTATAGGAAGTTATTATACCTCCTCCCCTCCGCTCTCCCTCTCTCCCTAACCCATCTCCTCTCGTTCTCATTCTCCTTTCTCTTCTCTCTCTCTCTCTCTCTCTCTCTCTCTCTCTCACACTGTATATTTAGCATGGCCAACTGGCGCAACCCAGGCCGTCGGCGATACACTCGATTTGGCATCCAGCCACCATTCCCACGCGCGCGATGACGTCGCAAGGCTGCGTTATCTAACGCAATGCCATCCGTACCGCGTGCTACCTTTTGTTCCTGTTTCATCGCGCTTTACGTTCAACATTGTTCGCGAAATGACTCGACCTGTACGTCAACGGAGAGCAATAACGTGGTACTTTAGTAGTTTCTCCGATCGACGAACTGTATTGATGTTAATTTTTATGCGATAATTGACCGACGGATTTACAAAGCGCATTGTGTAACAGTAAGAAATAATTGAAGAAATAGCAGTTGTTAAGTTGGTTAATGTTAAGAGCACAAGACTAATAAAATACTTTTTTATGGGAACGATACTTTTTTCGCACAAAAAAACTTTAATTGCGCTCTATTTAATTTTCCAGCATAAAATAAGAAATGGTGGTGGAAATTTTTAATCTCGTAGGACAAAAGAAAAATAAAAGAAAACAAAAGAAAGGTGAGATATATTCGTGATGATTTTAGCAATAGTAAATATAGAAAAAATAAGTAATTGAAATGTAGATAGCAATTATTAGTAGAATAATTAAAGTTGAAAGCACAAGACTGACCAATAATTATTATATTTCTTTTTACGAACAATATTCCTTTTGTGCAAAAACTTGGATTGGCGCTAATTAATTCTCCAGCATAACAAGGTTCTTGTTTCGTAAAACAAAAGAAAAATAAAAGAAAACAAAAGAAAGATGAAATATATGAGATAGAGAGTCATGATAGTTTCGGCCAGTAAATAGTAAATATAGTGATGCGGGAAATGTACACGTGAAGGTTTCCGCGAGAGAACAGTAGAATAGCGACGGAAGATCGCGTGCTTCCGCGGGAAAGAGGCTGCTGATCATGTAGCATCGCAGCTTGGCAACAACGCGCTTCACGATCTCGTCTTTGCGGCCTGTACATCCCAGGCAACGTCGCAACGCCTGTCCATTCGTCGCGAACGGTGCACAGTGCACGCGTGATCGTTGCGTGTTGCGTGCGCGTGTACGCGAACGTGAACGTGTCGTCGCGCTGCGCCGTTACAGGACTCCGCGGTGGGAGGAGAGAGAGAGAAAGAGAGAGAGAGAGAGTGAGTGAGTGAAGCTGAGAGTGGGGCCTTCGACGGCGACGGGAAGAGACAGGAGGGACACATGGGGGGGAAGGTCGGTTGGGAGGAGAAAAGGGGAAAACGTCTGCGAACGCACATAGCGGAATGAGCGAGACTGGATCCTTATGTACGACGACCGCTCGCAGGGATGAAAGGACGACTTCTCTCTTCTCTCCCGAGTCCCGTCTAGCTCGCCAGTTGCGAATCAGGTGCTCTCGCGCCGTGCCGTCAAGGCTACCCGGCTGCCGAGAAACTCCTCGCGGCGTTTTCGGGCCGGGAAACTTGCCGAGGCGCACGTGCTCTCGATCCAATTAGCCGCGCCCCGCGCCGCCTTCAGTTTTCCCTGGTACGATGCTGGGCTTTCTTTTTTTTAGCAACGATGACAATTTACATTTGATGAACTATATATCGATTCGCGTGTAGCTTCCGACGTTGACCGGAGTTAAAGTTATTCTCTGCATTGAGAAAAATTTCTGGCTGGAAATGAACGAACTAGAAGATTCTGGATTGTATCAGAATTCTAGTCATTTCAACTAAAATTATAACAGATTCAGCTAGGAAATTCTGAGATTTGTCCATTTTCGACTAGTATTCCAATTAATGCAACCAGATCCTTTGTCCAAGATCAAGCGTTAATTAAGTAGGAAAATGATATTTTTTACTACAGATATCATTACATTGTTCAATCAAAATTGGACTTGCTAATATTTATTAAAATTCGAAAATAATGTTCAGTACAAAAGAGAATATTTTATTATTAGATTCAAATATTGTTTCAATTAAATGTTTTTTTTTAATAACATAATTTTCTATAAGTAATGAATAAAATTTATATTTTTACTGATTTTTAGTCTTGTTAATAAATTTAGTAGTTTATAATTAATGAGTTATACTTGCTCATTAAATACAAAATTTTTTATTGCATATTTTAACATCAGTGATTATTGCATAAAAAGATGATGAAAAATATTAATTGATTAGACGTCTATTAGAATACTTAATTATACAAACTTGTAGAATAATTGTACAAACATTTGATTAATTTACTGAATAAGGAAGTCATAATATATGTATAGGAAGTATTAGAAGGTTCTTTATTTTCTCTCTCTTGTTTGCATCAAGAAACATAAAATTAGCTACATAGATAAACAGATATTCAAGCATGTTTTTCAGTAATATTCATGCGGAGGAAAATAGTAATTGTTTTTAAAATTATACTTCATATTTAAAATTCTTATTATATATTTTCAAATACAACATATGTTAAATTGGTTTCGTTACATTTCTTTTTCAAGATTGTAGAATTAATAGCGAAAGAATTTGCTCATTTACCGTGTAGCAGTTCTTTTTAACTCCGAATGTTTTTCGAAACTCGTTGAACACTTTCACGAATTGCGAAAGATCCGAATAGAGGACGAAGAGTGCAATTTGGGTCATGACCTACATTATGTACTCCTTCTCTATCTATGTCGTCCTTTCTCGTCTCTCTTCCTTTCTCCCACTCTTTCTCTCTCTCTCTCTCTCTCTCTCTCTCTATCATTATCTCGATCTATCTGTCTCCGTTGACTCTTCATTTATAATGCCTGTCCATGTTAACCTGACGTCATTTGTCGTAGTGATCGCGCACGAATATCTAACGTACGTTTCGAGCTTAACAACCGCCACACATACCAGAATGTAAATGATCATTAATTCGATTTATGACATTTATCTTTGGTCGTTATCAACTTGTAGTTGAATTAAGTATCTTTTCGTAACATCTTGCCGAGATATGAAAATTCACGAGGTGATATGACTTTAGAAACTTGGAGATCGTGCTATTACATTACTTGAATTATTATAGATATATATGTATATAAATGTGATCATTCCAGAAATAGATAATTCCAGCTATAAATTTTTCTCTTTACAATGTATGATCTGACAATGTTATACTTTTTTATCTTTAGATTTTTAATTTCGTTCAATACAGGCACGTAGCTGTGAAAAAATTTCTGCAGATAACATTTTAAACAGTTTAAACAATGAGACGAATTTTTCTTACAACATGTACTTAACTGTGCAGAAAAGAATATCTTATTTCAATTTTTCAAAACATTTTTCTTTTCAAGAAAGTTTTAATTTGTTTATTACGTAAAACGATAATTCGTATCATTCTGTGCATCAACTTGTCTTTCCAATTTTGAACGCTTTCAAGAAATAGTAAAATCGAACATATGTTATGTTACATATTCGGAGAAAAATACATACGTACCACTCCGTGTGTTACACATCAAACTGATCTAGATAGAGATTGTTTTATCGCGAGAGGAATATTGGGAATACCGAGTATTGCCGGTACGTGGCATTCGTGGCAAATTGCGCTTTTCACGACAGTCAACGGACGTTTGTCATCTTCGCGGAAAATCAATTTCAGAGCGCAGAAATGAGTTTACCGTGCGAGGAGTACCTGAGAGGACGTTATCGTGTCGTTCTTGCGTGAGCGAAAGATACGGTGCCGCGAACCGGCGACACGACGGCACTGATATTTTATTCCGCTCTCTTATACATCGTCGTCTCTACGACATCGTATATCGTCTCGGAAATGGCGCCGTGAAAATCTCGAAATTGCTCACTTCCTTTCCTGCCCCTTCTACAGGCGCGCGTGCGACGGTCGCTTTAAAATTATAAAGCACCATAAGTAAAGTTTCTGCTTGGGCGGATGTTGACTCGGTTAACATTGCGTTACATTGCGGGACAAAAATGACGCGAGCGATAGTAACTCACTGACTATATTTCGACCTGCGGTAAATTCTGCGGTTAACGGTGCGTTTAACTCGACAATCGACGATATCACGAGATCGCGCGCATTCATTGAGTTTTGTCAGTCATTGTGATAATATTACCATCACGTATGTATTAGTATACACGATAATTTTCCGGTCCTTTACTTCACTATACATATGATAGGTTATTCGTGTCTGAGGTAATTTTCATCACTTTTATATAAGTATATAAAAATTATGGAGTGACTGTTACATATAGCAAATTTTGATCACTTTACGCTACATTAGATTAGTGCATACTAAAAGCTACTATACATAAAGTTAACGAAGTTAAATGTAAAAACACGTAAATGATTTTAAACGATAAGTATCCAAGCTGATTTAATACTGAAAGACAGCAAATAATTACTTACTTTAAGTATTAAAAGCACTATTGTTCAATACTTTTTGTACACTGTACAAATTAATTATTGTCTGTCAGTAATATATTGACTATTATAATATTAAATTTCTATAACAATGTATTTTATGTAAAGAGTCTTTAATGTGCGCTAATCTTGCAGTATAGTGCGATGACCGAATTCACCAATACACTTTTATATCTTTAAAAAGATTTTAGATTATTTGTATATTTAAAAAAAATGGATATAGAGATATAGAGATTATTATTTAGTTAGATGTCCTTAATAGTACTTCAAGGAAAAAAAATATGCAAGATAAATGCAGAAGCGGAACTAGGCGAATAAGAACTTGACTTATGTAAAGAAGTTGAAGGATGTAAAAATAATAATATAAATTTCTGTAAGTTTTAATTTATTCGATACTATGACTATCACTCGCCGTTGAACTCTCGTTGTGTATTAAATGAAAAATACACATATGTAAAAATATAAATTCTGATAAAATAATTAACAATTTTGCGGTTATTAAAATACAAAAGTATTATTATAGTTATATTATAAAAAATAAATTTTCTCTAAATTTTTATAAAAATTAGTATTATCGATATAAAAATGTACTGTGCATATATTCTGATTTTAGTAAGCATGTTTCATTCGTTTATATGTAACATATATGTTACATATACATCACGTAATCTGTATATTTAATGTATATCTGCACATGCGATTTATATGCGAAGATTTCTATTAAATTAATATCAATATATTAAATATTACTAATTAATATTATTCTTTTTTAAATTTCACATGTAAAAAATATTTTTTTGTTTAAATGATCCATTTTTGTCTCGGGCGCCAAAATGTCTAGACCCGTCTCTGACTCATTGTGTGTACTGACAATGAGAGTTAAAGATCGCGTATGACATATGATAACGTCGACGATGACGCGCGACTTAATGTGCGAAGTGCGGTCGATTAGTCGTCAGTGGGTCTCGAGTTCGATCCCAGCCTTCATCCTATATAATATGCCTCATAAAGAGCTTATTGTAAGAGTATATTGTTAATCAAGGAATGAGAATTTTAGATTAACAATTTAACAGCTCAACGGTTTTTGTGTTACGTAAACAAGATTAAGTAAAAATCGACCGAGAAGTGTTTAAAACACATATAAAAGAACTGAATAGTCATTTTTCGATCAAAGCGAGGTTTGATACTTATTGTTAGTAATATTTAATATTCATATGTTGAATATATAAATACAATATTCATATGTTGAATATATAAATACAATTACCAATTCTATAGACTCTGTGCTGATTCGATTTGTCGAACTTGAACACAATCTTAAAATAATAATCTCATAATTAAATTAATTTATCGTTGATTTAATGAAAATGCCATTAGCATCTTAAAAATCTATATATATATATATATAAATATAGATATATAAATCTGTTAAATGTATTATGTAATAGTTCTCGAGTGAGTGAACTGATCTGGGTGGGATTAATGATGTTACATGCTCTACTAACAATAAAACATGTAACGGCATTAATCCAACATAGATCGGTTCAGACCCACAGCAGTCGAGAACGCTAAAAGCATATATATACGATTCTGTATTTACTTATTCGATTATTTATTCTTAGTGTTCTTACTGATTGCATCGATTTTAATTTCAGGATGATACATTAAAGAGAAAAAAAGAAGATGCAAAATATTCCATTATTATTAAATGTTAAAGTGTAATTTGTTTTTTCCTTAAATTACTTCGATTAATATATATAAACTGAGCTAGTTTGAAATTCATATACTTAATAATGGAGAAAAGATTTCCTTCCTTTTTTTATCGTTGTTGCCTTTTTTATTTCTCTTTTTAAAAGGAATTATTCATGATTACTGAAAAGTAAAATTAGAGTATCAAATTATATCTTTTTTTTATCGATAATCTGATATTTAAATACTGAAGCAATGAGATACTTCATATACTGAAATTTAAAACGCTTGAAAATTTCAAATGAAATAAACAAGTGTATGAGCACAAATATCTTGCAAACTTATAAAACTCAATTTGACATCTGTTTTTATAATTATTTTTACAGATCATCATTGCTTTTCAACATATCATTAATTTAACTAAAACAAAAGAGTTAAACAATTTAACTCAAGAAGTGCACCAATTTGATTCAAAGTTTATTATTTATCAAGTGATATACGTTAATATAATATTATTTACTTTGAAACTAAGCAGAAATGAATGATGATTGATTTATATTTTGACACAAAAGGAAATTAAAAATAACAAAATGTTATTTAAGATGTTGTTTAACAAGTTTAACAACATTGGTTGTTTCTTTGAATTTAGCAGTGCATAATCGTTAATATTTCGAATTGGATCCGTTATAAGGTCTCTTTTTCTTCGCTTTTCTCTTTTTTTTTATTTCCTCTCACTTTTTTAAAATAATCATCAATCTGCTTACAGCTCACGCGTGTTCATAAATATTAAATAAATATATACATATATAAAATATACATATATTAAATAAATATACATATATAAGAATTTTACTTTGTCCTCGTAAGATCGCGTGATGAATTGAAGATCGTCAAAATTAATCATTCGCTTTTATACGGCACGGTCCTGTCCAACCGTTTTGACGTCCGTCGTTTTCCCGTTACAGCAAGGTCGCGTGTAGATTTGGTGGTAACGAGTAAATACCGATAACCCAGCAATACACGCGAGAAACTTTCTCGTAGCTGCGAGCGTCGGAGGTAGAGAAGACCGAGAAGGAGAGGGGGAAGATTCGCAATGCGAGCGGGGATAGACGTAGACTGTAGAGCACCAGCACGGCAAAGCACGGGGAGGTTGAGTGTTACGTCGAGTCGTTGTATAGCAGTGTAGGGATGCGTGGGCCGCCCCACCGAGGGGTAGAGACGTAGAGTGGAAGAGGAAGCGGCGCGGGAAGGGTGACGGCAAAGAGACGGCAGGGTGGGGGAGAATGTGCTATCGGCCGCAATCAGCAGCTCGGCGGCTCTCAGTTTGTGTCGGATCTCCGTCGCAGTCATTTCGTAACGACGAATCTTATCGTGCTGCGCTCCGTTTTCTTATTCTCTCCTTCTCTCTCTTTTTCTCTCTTTCTCTCTCCACCTTTCTCTCTCCATTTCTTCCCTGGTCCCTCCCTCCCTCTCCCTGCAGTCCGTTCGCCACTCGCTCATCCCTCTGACCCTCCCTCCCCCCATTCCCCCTCCGTCAACGACACCGAGTTCCGCCCAGCGGGAAGCAGCTACGATTTTCTTCTTCGAACGAGGCGGCGCGACGCGTCCTCGATTCTCGTCATCCGCGCTTCGTTTGTGTGCGCGTGTGTGTATGCATGTGAAGTATATTTCGGCGATAGAAAAGTACAATTGAAAATACAGAGGAATCTGGGAGGTGTGTGTCTCCTTTTTCTTGTATCGTCGTGACGTGCGCGCGTATGTGTGCGAGACGAAATGTGCGTGACGTACTGCCGTTTCGCCGCGCGGTCGGAGTGTTGAGGAGGATCATGCGAAAACGCGCGAGGATTTACGAGGGAGTAAGAGGGAAGGCGACTCGGCGTTTCCTCGATGTCTCTCGTCTTTGTCCGAGCGTGGCGGCAACGCGTCATCGAGATATATATACATATTGTATATATATATGCGTATAAGTCCATGAGTTAATTACTGACGCGCGAATATTCCGCTTAACGGCACAGTTAGCGAGTATGACTAAAACGAGTTGCACTAAATGCACGCGCTGAGTCCGGTTGGCCGTTGACGAATCTGCGATTCGTGCGAAAACAGACGTCTCGCGCGATAAGTGACACTGAGGCTGTTTCGCGACGGCGCGTACTTAAGCCTGTGTCACATTACGCATTGGAGACTGAGGATTGCGAATTAGACCTGGTTTCACAATTCGCGGTTAACTTCTTTAATCGAGGTCCACTTTTCATCTTTTTCCAATTCTAGAACCCTCGGTTAAAGAATAGACCGCGAATTGTGAAACCGGGCCTTAGGCCGGTATTCATAGACCGTTCTTATTTCAAGATCGTCTCAAGTAATGTCTTAAAATGCTAATACCGCCCTCTGATTGATTCGTGACATTTTAAGTACTATACTTAAGACAGTTTTGAATATATGAATCGAATATATGAATATCGGCCTTAGAGATTAGAATTCGATTAGTCAGATAATTGTAAAAATAAAATTTAAAAAAGAAAAAACTCTTCTACATAAAATAATAATAGAATTGTAAAATGAACACTAAAAGTCAAAACGCAGTTTACGGTGTGCAAATATGTAATAACAATGCAAATCGTCTATTCATTAAAATCTTTAAAATTCGAATGAAGATATATACAAAAATACAAAATACAAAAATGAACATTTCAATTTTTATCCATTTCACTCTGATTAACTGAATTTTAATTTTCAATTTGCAATCTTTAATCTCCAGTGCCTAGTATAACACGGGCTTTATTCTGTATGAAAGATTGATTAGCGACTCGCCGTGACTTTGCTTGTTCAACGAAAAACGCGCGAAAATGCGGATTCTTATGTCGCGCGCGATTGTACTGTTATAACGAGAAAAATTCCTGGTTAAAAATGAACGAACCAGAAAATTCTTACATCAATCAGAATTCTGGTTATTTCAATTAGAATTTAATATAAAATTCTTATTTATCCATTTTCCAATCAGAATTCCAATTAATGCAATCAGACTTTTTTCTAAGTACAGATATTTGAGGAACAGTGTTACTTGATCTCTTGAGTTAAATAACATTTTGTTTTTTTTTTTTATTTTTGTATGTATCGAAATGTAAATCAATTTATTTTTGTGATTATTTTCAAAGTAAACAATATTCTGCACTTAGTAAATAATAAACCAAATTTCGGTAAAATTTAATACATTTTTCTTAAATAAAATTTTATTTAATCCCATTGTTTTAATTAAATTAACAACATAATAATAAGTAGATGCAATAAGTACGTTTATAGAAATAACTCAAATTGGATCTTAGAAATAACTCAAATGGAATATAATTTTAATATGAATTTACAAGCGTGCAGTGCAAGACATTTACACATATATTCACATTGTCGTTTTTATCTTTCAGTACACGATGGATCATTTGTGTTCTGCGTATTTCTTTTCTTTGAAATAGTGGAAGCACTTGGCTGCATAATGCACTGTTAAATTCATAATAATGTCAAATTATTTCCAGTTTGAGTTATTTTATATTAATTATTCCCATATGTTGCCACCGTTCCGACTCAATAATATGTCGTCAATTTATTTAAA
>Ga0157363_1002754_pt1 | contig 15606 bp, 8 predicted proteins | sample AttsexASBM1_FD_111477 | JGI IMG/M metagenome (GOLD analysis project Ga0157363, IMG submission 111477) | Fungus gardens microbial communities from leaf cutter ant in Ribeirão Preto, State of São Paulo, Brazil - Atta sexdens ASBM1 | ecosystem: Host-associated > Fungi > Mycelium > Unclassified ...
TCTCTCTCTCTCTCTCTCTCTCTCTCTCTCTCTCTATTTCAAGCCTCTCTTTAGATATTAATATTTCTTTTATAGCTTACAGTATCGTTATCAATAATTAACTACTGACAATCATTTAAGAAAAAGAACAAAAAAACATATCGTTATATTGAATTATAATAAATTGGAATCTATATTCATTTTATTATATATAGGTAAGAGCTATAATTACTATGAAAAGTTTATTTTCATGAAATTATCGCTTTTACATGAGTTTCGTTATATTAATTAATTTTATCCTGTAACACTAAATTAAATTAATTTCAGTTCTCATATTACATTCCCAATTATTGCATGAAACTGCGGAACTTTTGTCGCGAAAATTATACATATTCTCAAATTATCTTAGTTTAGAGGTTTTGAACTTTGCCAGTATATTGCGCAATATACTGTCACACTCAAATGTGCACAAAGCGAATTATTTTCGGAATTTGTCGAAAAGAGCATTTTATTGAAAGATAATTTTTAATTTATAAAATAGTTAAATTTCTTTTTCTCTATGTAAAATATTCTTCGCAAAGTTTGCACAATAAAACCTCAGAAATACTACGTTGTTTATCGAAATTGGAAATTCGCTCGAAAATTTAACTGCAAATTGGATCGGATAACCTTCTCCGAAACTTTTCGAATTGTAACGAAGTGTGCAAGAAGTAAACTGATAATGAAACTTCATGCATTAGAACTACGAAAATCCTTAAATCTTTCTTCCTAAAACTCAGAATAGATTTAAACAACCGAGAAGATATTAGGTAATAACGTAACTGTTTATGCACAAGTTGTTAGTCATGGAAATGCAAAAGGAAGTTTGTGGCGCCGACGCTAATAATTATCACACATAGGAAGTACAATGCGGCATAGTTACTCAGATATACATATAATATAGTAGTTTTATTGAAGGATAGATATATAAATAGCTATATTATACCGACGATCATTTTTATACACGGCCGTTCTCTGCAATTTTGTGAGAAAAAATTCTCAGAAATTATTAATAATATTAATAATCTCTCTTCTAAATGACGTCTTATTTTAGAAATTTATGCTAATATCTCGTACATTAATAAAATATGTAATTTTTTATATTTGTAATAATTATGCAAATGGTTATATAATATAATGATCATTAATGTATGATTATTTATTCAAAAATCGATCGATTATCTGTTTGAAATACTTGTTTATTAATATTTATTAATTTTTTTTACATTAGCTACAAGTCATTATATCATCATCAATTTTTATTATAAATAAATTACTGTTCAAGATTTTCTTTTTTCGATTTCAATAATTTATTAATAATTACTCTTTAATTTAATTTTCTTTCTTGATGTTTACAATCAAGTATTATATGTTATAATATTCTGAATAATATCAAATATTTAAAAATGTACTTCAACAAATTGATATTACGATAAAAATTTATTTTAAAACATTATTTTTATCATTTAATTTGTATTTAATTATATTTAGTTGTTTTATAAAATTAAAGTTTTCTGCATATATTTTTTTAAAATTATACGCAAGTCGAACATCACTTCCGTGATTAATTATATGATCAGTATAATATGTTTGGCATTGTAACCGTAAATATCGATAATTTGAATTGTATAAGTTCCATAGATGATTGCCAACAGGATGTATCAGCATAATTTACATCGCTATGATATAATAGATGCAATAATGACAGCGTTTTCTATTAAGTGGCATATTCCCAACCAGGAAGGTCAAAGTTATAAATTATCCCTTTTTTCTAGCAAAACTGCATAGCTATTCTTGCCGTATCGAGACATTTTGATATTCCTTGTGCGTCTTAAACCGATCCTTTTGCGACTCTCTTACCGAGGTATTGCTGCGAAGTAATTACTTCCGAGTCACTGAGGAATGTTACGCGCTACGAAAAATACATATTCTCTCTCCAAAAACTTTCTTCCAAAAAGTTCCTCACTACAGAACTTCTAGCAAATTATTCGGAAGTGGCTGCAAAAATAATCTTCCTAATTTCAAGTAACCTTCGAATATATTTATATCGCGATACAAGAGTATTTATCAAATGAGAGTTCCCAGAAATGACATTCACAGATCATCGAATAAAAGAACTGCGTTCTCCAAACAGCAAGATTTAAGAGCTCAAGTGTGCACCAACACACGTCCCTATACTTCCCAATGTACATATGTACCACATGGAAATACATCGCTATAGAAATGATGCAGGCCAGAAAGTCGAAAGATCCAACGGATACTTCACCTTTCTACCATCCAGAAGATCATTATGGATCAGAATCGAGTTCAGGCACGTCCGAACCAGGCGAGCGTCAAAAGGGCACCAAACACAAAAGTCGAATAATAAATTTGCAAGGGAAACACTCGCTTATATATGCTCAATCGTTCATCGTCTATGTAAATCTAGTCATTCGAAAATATCTGCATATCTCTTGCAAGATTATTCGTTAAACATATTCAAGGATAAAAAAATAAGTTATTAAGAAATATCTTCTTTTTTTTTATCTACATTAAACTCGAATAATTTTTAAAGAAACTTTTTTTTGATTATTGAATACTTTTTATAATGGTAAATATATTTTATAATACATATTTATAATTTACATAAATACAATATTTATAATTTTAAGTCTTTTTTTTCTTTATTAATCACACGAAACGTTGACTAAAGTTAATAATTGTCAAATTTCACTGGAAAAATGTATCAATTGTCAATAGTTATAAAAATAATGTTTTGCATATTCATATTCTTTCATATTTCAAATCGAACGGATCAGGTAAAAGAATTCTACGGATATTGCACCTCTCTTTTTCTCTATCTCTCTCACTCTTCCCTATCCATCTTTATTATGCAACTCGAGATCAGAACGGAGCAGACGGCTACAACATACGACTGGATTGTCAGCTCGAAAGGTGGTGGCTACGACGATGTGGAGAAGAGGTGGTGGGAAATGCACGCGGTCCAAACTCCGCTAGAGCTGCATGTAGTTGGCGGTCGGAACGAAGAGCAACGCGGTTGAGCGGACGAGTTCGTCTCCGAAATCCGAAGCGGAAACAAAGTGCGCGTCGGAAATCGGATGCAGTTTTTATCTTTTTCTTCTTTCTTAAATTTTACTCGCAACCGTGGTCCGATTGATTCTTTCGCAGCTTTAATTAAATATCACGTGCGACTACGTGCCGATACTTTCAAGCGAACAAAGTACTTGAAAGAAAAGTATTGATCAGAAATTAATCGGAGAAGAACTCATTCCGATGAATTGATGAATATTTGTGGACTATTAGGTGGAGTGCGACGATAGGTCGATGCAATTGGCGCGTGCAGTTGAAGATAATTTTGATAGGTAAGAAATCTTTATATAAAAAAAGAGAAAAGTAGCGAGATTTCAATATAAACTCTATACATAAATAATATATTGAAATTATATCTAATGGATGGTCTGTTTATTCCATTATGCAAATAAATACAATTTTTATCATTTAAAAAAATGCAGTGATTCTTATAATTCAAATTAAAAAAATAAAGTTACATAATATATCAGAAAATATTTTTTAAAATTCTTTTTTGTTCAAAAGATTAAAAAATTAAGAATAATTAAAGAATGTGATAATTGTCTATTATAATCATAATTCACAAATTATTCGTAAATTCATAATTCTTAGAATAACTAGACATTATTGTTTTAATATTTTTCAAGTAATTATTTATGTACTTGAAAATATGTGTTGAAAATTAACATGAATAATTTGAATAATAAATAATTATTGTATATAAATATAATATAAATTATTGTTCAAGAGTCTGTTATGAAAATAAATTTTTATTGAATTAAAAACTTGTCAATTAAAAACGTTCTACTTCCACGAGACTCTTTTTTTGCTTGTTATTTATCATATGCAAACAAAATTATATTCAACATTGTGAATGCAAAAAAGTTTTTATCTTTACAATCATACATAAACTCTTCTGTAAAAAATCCTTCTATCGTATAAATCGTGAACTCTAAATTGGATAAGCTCGACGCACGTAATTCATGCTTCAGAAGTTTAAACTTCACGCAGTTACGAACAAGTGTAATAGCATTGTGTAACGATCTGACTATAATCAACTTCATCGTGATACAAAGGGTAATGTTGATTGCGAGATCAATTAGTAATTATTAATTCAATCCCAACTTTAAAGACGTCATGAATTATACGCGCTTAGGTCTATCTATAATATGATAAAATGTATAGTTCGGACACAACGAGTAGTCTCACCGATTAATACGTATATAATTAATTCGTGTTGCGGCAAACTGCAGAGAATTACTACGTCATTTCGATACGAGAATTACGTGCTGATGCATCGCCGATAACTATAAAGAAATGCGAAACATCAACTTATGGAAGTTATATTTTATTTAATGAAACACTTTAATTCTACTGAATGATAAGATTGTAAATAATAATGTTATAAAAATAATGTTAATTATTTAATAATAGAAATTTAAATATTAAAATGGATATTGTCATTAATTACGAATATTTTCAAACTTTTTATACTTCTTTGATATTAACAATTGTTTGATACTAACATAAATTAATTTAAATTTCATAATTTAAATTTCATAAATAAAGCATATAAATGCATGTTTATTTCGCATAACATTCTAAGTCAATTTCGTAATTTAAATTTCATAAATAAAGCATATAAATGCATGTTTATTTCGCATAACATTCTAAGTCAAAACGGAAGAAACGCGACAGATTGGTACGATTAACTTCATTTAACAATGCATAATAATTAATTGAATTATTAATCACTTTAAATCCGATCAATAGACAATTCATCCTGTATCTACCATAAACACCTAATGTATATTAAATGCTAGAAGATAATTATAACGCACAAATATTTGCATAATAGATAAAGAGTATTATAACTATAGCGAATCTAAAATTTAATTGTAACGGTAACGCTTTAATTTTAATATTCAATTCATTATTTCAAAAACTGCTTTACATTTGCATAATAAACAAATAAATTAACGACGACGAAACAGAAAAATGAAATTTTGTTATATAAAAGCACAGAGATTTTAGAAAAATGCTAACAGTGCGATGATTCTGCAAAATCGAACGTAGACTAGACTGGAGGTGTAATCGATTTAAGGAAATACGAAGCAACTAGAAATGTTAAACCGATTGTATCGAAGGGACATGATTAATTTAAAGCGACTTCGCTACAAGCCGACTAGACCGGCGACGTACGTATCGCGAGGTCATTTATAGTCTAAAACGTGCTTCATGTGCAACGTGCATCGAAATCGATCGAATCGCAATATCGGTTTTTATCGACGATAGTCACAAACGAATGTACTGGTCGACAGCGCGATGCATCATTAATTCAGTCTACCGGCTAGGGTAAAAGGAATAGAAATGATGCACGCGATCGCAGTTCGAAATGTCATACTCCGAAGATATATGCGTTTGTGCGCGCAGTGCATCTCCATTTAACAAAATCATGTGTAATTTTGAAGTGAACAATACCATCGACCGTGATATCTGTGTCCGATAGCGTCGATACTAGAATTTGGGTTGTTAAATAGAATATACATATGGACGCATTTACAAAATTTATGGATCAAATATAATCATAAATTAATTCCAAAATTTATGAAATTTATGATGGAAGATATTTGTAAAACGCAATCTCTTCTCTTTTGCAATAATGAAAATTATTGTAGAAATTTTTATTTCCATGATTCGAGCAACATCTATCTTGCTTGTTTTAAGTTATGACATCAAATAAAATGTTATGAAAATAATATTCATAACTAAGAATTAATGATTAATCAATCGTTTGTGTAATTTATTGTAATGATTCATGAAAGTAATGAAATTATCGAACCTCCATGAACTTGTATTTCATCATATTAATTAAAATTTCGTGTTGACTATGAAGAAAATAGATTCTATTTCAATTTTTTTATTTCTTCTGTGGTTAGGATCTCGCTTTGGATCTGTATCTTCGTACAGTTGTTTCCATTGTTTCTTATTAACTTCACGAATTTTATTTTATAGCGGTAAACAATGAAGTTAAATATATGTTTCATTCAAAATAGATAAAATTTTTTTACTGCAACTCCTTGCTCTATTCAATATGACAGAAAACAAAAACAATTTTTGTTCTTTTAGAACCCTTTGTTTATCTGGAGGAAAACAATTTGCTGATTATTTAAAGCGAGATAAAATCAACATGCCAAAAAACTAAATTTTTCTTTATCTCTTATTATAAATATTATTAATAGACACGAGGAATATTCCAAAACATATATATCTAGTTTCCTCCATTATTTCATTTTAAATTAATTAGAGATACATTAAAAAATAATTTCTTCTTTAATACTATATATATTTAATATTATATATTTTCTTACAAGACATTTTTAAAAAATTCTCTTCAATCCATCAATTACGTAATTAACAAGAGAACATCTCTTCTTCAAGCAAAAAAAGGCATTTCGTGATCTCTATGCAAAAAATGACACGTCCCTCTAATTGCGAATGATATCGATCGTTGATGCATAACGGTGTAACAATGCATGAAAATGATACGGGAACTACAGGGAGTCACGTACACAACTGTATCGTTAATAACGCCATTAGTCGAGACACCGTCATGTTAGTAACTGATTAATAGCCAGCAAGAGACACTTCAGTCTCCTCTCCTTCATCTTGACTCGACTCGCCCAGCTACATTATGCTAAACTTAACATTGTTATCGTAAGAGATATACTCTTTTTGTGACAGTCTCTTCTCTTTTATCATAATTGAATTATGATTGACGTTTAAATAGTTCTGAATTGTTGCAAGAACTAATGAATTGTCTTTCAGAAATATCAGGCTGTGTAATATGTGTATAATACGTTTTTACAGAAATTTGAAATTATAAGATATTTGAAATTATATGAAATATCAAAATAGTTACTTCTTGGAATATTTACAGCGTTTATTAAAAATTTAATTTTTATCAGAATTGAATATTCCAGTAGTAACTCCTAATTTAGAAATGACCGTATTTCATTCCGTAGATGATATATTATTGCAAAAATATTGTTATCTCTGTTACTTTTACATGCACATTCACAAGTGACTAATATTTTATTCATATAAAATAAAAGCCCATCGTATTTTTCATGTAGCATTTACAAAATAGAAATACAAAAGCAAAGTTTTTCTGTGTAAATGTCCATTTTGACAATGTTTACAAAAAAAAAAGATAAACTGTATAATTTGCAGAAGAATATAATTAGAAAAAAGCACACATGTGTAATCCAGATTTGAAATTCGAATAAATCGGATCAAGAGATATCTGTTGTGATCAAATATATTGTTTAACGAAACGAAATATATTAATTAATAAGATTCAGTTTCTCTCTTAAGAAATAATTTCTTTTCACAAATTGTAATAAGTCAATTATCCCTTACCAACGCTTATCAATACACGAGACTGGTGAAATAAAAACTTTAAAAACATCCGAGATCGAATTATGTATTGATAAAATACTTATAAAAACACAGATATTATGCATGAATGTTGATATTAAAATTATCGCTATTACATACATGTAGAATGTATAATTCAATGTCAATCTATTTCAGTTAAAATTTAAAAACATTCAAGAAATAATGATAAATAAATACAAAATATGATATTTTAATTTTATATAAATTAATTACTTTTATATAATTTATAAAATTTCTGATTAAAACAAATAGATGTTGATTACATGTTGAATTAGATACTTCGTTGATTTTTCTCTAATTTTTTTATGAAAACAATTTAACTTTATTTTTTGCTTTCTTTCGTTTTGCAAAAAAATTCTATTGGTACCTACATAAAAGTTTTTCATAGTAAGAGTTAACTAACAATTTTCACGTGAGGCTTTCACTTTTATCGGCTATTCGTAACAAAATCTTTCAGCTCTCATTCTGTAGAGAAGTGTTACTTCCGTCGTTGCTTTTTCTAAAATTAATGAAATTCTCTTTCTTTAAGCTTCTCGAGTAACTCATCTGGCCAAAGTTCGCCAAGGACGGGTTTAGTATTTCGTGCCTTTTCAGAAAAACTTTTTGTAGAGAGTAGCAAGATCGATGGTTGAAAGAACGAGGAATTTGTTCGTCGATTAAGGTTCCGCATTGCGTGCCAAACGAAAAACATTTTGAAGACATGCCAATGAAAATTTAAAAATATGTATAATCCAACATAATTTTCATATAATGCGTCATGTATTTAAAAACTTGGATGTATACACTGGACTAATAATATTTTAAATGACGATAGAATATATCGATAGATGATTAAAAGAAGATACAGTTATTAATAAGATTCGATATCTTTTGAAAATTATAGTTTTCGAAATTTTATTTCTTTGATATTATCCACAAAAATCTAAAAAAAAAACGCAAAAATATTACTTTAATATAATATTCAACTGCAAATAAATGTAAGTCAATATACGTTATTTTTTTCTTTTAGTTTCAATTGCGTACCTAATACAATTCGCATTTAATTTTATATAAAACACTCATATAATATCGATAGAGAAAAAGAGAGAGAAAGGTTTCGGTACATATTCGATTATGAATTATTCGCCGATCGAAACCTTTCAGTAGAACAAACTCGTTCGATCAACTACGATATCAGTCACCATTATTCGCTTCAGCACAAAAATGGAAACTTACAAAGAATTTATTTTGCTGTTATTTCTTTTTTTCACGACAGTCGCACATATACTTTATTAGTCATTCTATTTCTAAAATCGAATAAAGAATTTGCAATACAATTACAAATTTTTAATCTTTATACGTAAATACTTTAGAAAATAAATTTTCAAGAAAATATACAATCAACATGAATTTGAACGTAAAGTAATTCAATTAGTCTCGAAAAATATTCAATTACAACTGGACTCCTTATATTTGTTCTTACTTGAAAATTATCGATAACGAATAACATTTTAATATAGAAGAAATTATTCCTAAGTATTCCAGTAAAAAAATCTGCAATTAAAATTAATCTCGACATTATTAAGAGATATTACATTATATTTGAAAACTAATGGATTTATGAATTCTGATTTTTGTATTTCAGTAAAAAAAAAAAAAAGATAGCTTCGTCCTTATCAAGGTTTCTCTTGGAAATTTCATGTCGGAAGTCACGACACAGAACATCAACAGCGCGAATAAGAAATAGCACGGCAATGCTTTAAAGGATTTATCATATACTGTATTATTTGCTGTACCGACTGTATACATAGTATACGCATCGTAAAGCGGTAATGTACAGTTCCCTGAGACCTTCGTTTTATGTCAGGAGCAAATAATACAGTACATTTGCCAGAACGAGACCCGGGAGTTGCGGCTTTCCATGGCGACCAAATAGATTCACATATTGACCCTGATAGACATTGCAGAAGTTTTCAATAATTTAAAGTTAGAATTACGCGGATGACATTAATTAATGGACTCTGCTTGATTTAATGTCAAAGGTATAACTGCTATCAGTCAACTTTTCCGCTTCGCATTTTAATACTCTTATGAATATATCGTATTATGCAATAATGTAAAATTGTAAAACATTAATATCTTTTTTACCATTTTCATATTTGCGAGCGTGATTTATCGTTAAAATCATACACTGAGAAAAAAGTTGCTATTTCAAAAAAATATTAGTTGAGTCAACTAAATGTAACGATCATGGGTTATCAAGCAAATATTTATTAATTCAAGCAAATAACATGTTTTAATTTATAAGATTTTGTTAATTTAAAAATATAAATATTTGAACTAAATAATCATTATGAACTAAACGCATTTAATTAAGTTAATAACTTTTTTCTCATTGTCAGTGTAGAAATATAATCGTGCAATTATCATTTCATACATCTCTCTCATGTTTTATTTATTAAATTACAATGAAATTTTTCAATATATAGAAAACTCGTTGATTGCATTGACTGTACTATTATATTTGCACAGTTCTAAAATTGGATATTTTCGAGATAATTGTGCCAATAAATAAATAACATTTATAAATTCTATAATAAACAACGTGTGCAAGTATGTTATTTTGTGCTCAATTTGTTATTATAGACCCGCATGAGCGAGCATGTTGCGTGACATGCGCTGCAAGTACGCACAACGCAATTACAGTTTAATTAATATATTGGTTCACCACCCACCATCATCACCTGATTACGCCAGGCTTGTGGCTCATTTGTCCTTCAGATAAAGGAAAAATATAAATGTATGCGTACCATATGTATGCTGAAATAATTAATTATTTGCCAAATAATATTTGGAGCTTTCTCAGCATATCGTTCGGTTGACTAATGCCGTATGAGTCCTAATTAAGAGACGTTCAGATCAATCGTGAATTTAACAACCTCTCTTCGACCGAAAACTTCAACTTTCGTTGTGCAATTTTTTCGATTATTTCGGCAGAAGTCACTGAAGATAATTGAGCCATTGCAAGCTTAAACTCTTTCGACACGCAAAAAAATATATGCAGATGCTGATATATTAAAAGTTAAATTTTGATAGCTTACTCGTTCTCTACGTAAAATGCATTTGCAAGACAATTATATTTTGTGTTACATTCTTATTTATATATACATTTATATATATATATATACATTTATACGTAATTCTCAAAAATAGTTAATTAACAATAATACGTATAATCAAACATTTAACTTTATAAACGTCAAAATCATATTACGTTACATAAAATATAATTGAAAAAAATCGTAATTGTTATTGCTGCTCAGATATTAAAATACAGACATTACTAAAAACATTACCAAGAAATGCTTTACACGCGATATATCAAATCAGCGTGACACTAAGTAATTATGAGAATCTTTATATTATATTAACTATTTTTAGAAATGAGTATTCATTATATCAGTAGTTTAATAATCAAGAAAAATCTTTCAAGCATTCGTGACTGTCTCATTATATGGATAAAAAAACGTAATTCATGATATCACGTATATCAAATGTTATATCTCACGAAACTGAGATTTACGATAATACACAAGTAAACGAGACTCGCGTTATTAATTTACTAGAAATTAATTTACTAGAAAATTTTAATTTTCTTTAGTTTATTTAGAGACTAATAAAGATAAATAATATTTAATGAAAAATAAACAACACATTAAAAACACGCAATGTTCGTCAACATATTTTGTTTTAATAAAACAAATTTTTCGTAAGTGCAGTTGTAAATATGCTTATCAGTTTTTCAGTACCATTAAGTAATAAAAGCTGAATAATCGACTACTTCATGATAAGATTATTATAAGTTACAATGTTCTTATCGCATTATTTTTTTTTTTGCAATTTCTGCGATATTGGCCGCAGCCAAAAATGAATAATAATAACAAAACAAAATATTTGCCTGTGAGCGATATATATGGAAATACATATGACATATGTTACATTTTACAAGTAACGATGCAGTTTCGAAGTGGTGGCATACTTTTTATCATTTCTGCATTACGCAATTTGCCGGAGGAACGCGAAAGTCTCACGTTTTCTTACGCTTTCTCCGCGCGACAGTAAAAACCAGCTGATTGTTCCATTCATTATTAACGTCCCCGCTTTTTTCTTCCTTACATTATCTTTTTTCACGCCATCTTCGAAATCATAAAATAATGAAAAATATTAACCTTTTTGCTAAATTTTTATCTTAAAGATGAATTAAATTTTCATTGATAGAGAGTTTTTTAATTACATTAAATAAGCTTTCATCTCTTTTCTTAAGAGAACAAAATTAATAAGATCTCAGAGAGAAAGAAAAATAATATTTTAACGTATAAAGGAATATTCTCAAAAGAAACGTATTACTACAGAAAAATAAATTTTAAAAGAAAAATAATACAGCAAAAAAATTAAGAAACTAAAGATTGATAAAAATAGCTTTCACATGAATCATGCTCAAGATAATTATCAACATGTTTATAGATTAAAGAATAAATCTAAGATAAATTTGGGTAAGATGGCCATCTTTAAAATGCAAAAAAAAAACACACTTTAAATTTGTCTTTAATAGTATTGTATTGGTATCTATATAATACTATTGAACTTTCCGTATGACGGAAAGGTATATGTACCAATATAACACTATTAAAGATAACAAAATTAAAGTAAATATTTTTTGCATTTTAAAGATGGTCATCTTACTAATAAGTTTATTCTATTTTAGGAGAAAAATCCACAATGTAGACAAATTGTTTGATTCTTGAGTTATCTACCGCCTCTCGATTCTTGTCTCTGCGCTACGTTGACAGTGCATTGTAATTTATAGTGCATACGTGCGCATATCGCTCATTTGTGGTCGGTTGCGGATACAACGGTGACAAAATGCAGATAAATACGCATTCCACGGTGGTACGTGCTTCACGTACATAAATAATGGATACCAGTTTTTCCGGTGATCGCGATTTGAAACCGAAACCTGCATGTTCGCGTTTTCTCGTTGGCATTCGCGGATCGTTCATGATCTCATCGAGTGTTAAATTTTCTGCAAAACGCTGTATGTTCTAGCGATATTCCTTGTTGACAGATGACAATCGATTGTCAAGACATGTATGCGTTTGTACAAAAAAATGTGTGTGTAAGAACTATTTTCCGCGAAAGATGTATTTAATTACAAATGAAAACTTGTCTCACGACGCAAAGGTGTGAAGATTCTTTTTTTAATCTTACAGAACTGCGAGATGCATTTTCACGAAAGCTATACGAATTTTGAAAATTTACTTATTAAGAGCATTTAGAGACGTTCACACAGTAATTTTAGTGTAATTACGAGCCATTGTATTATATACGCAGAAGTTTTGCGAACTTCTTTTTACGTAACTTATTTACATTGTTAAGTAGATACTCGCAATGATCAGCCTCCTCGATGTACGATGGCATTTTTTAGATAACATGTGATATATATTCTTGCGGCTAATTTTTCGACTTGGCGCGTTTCTCGCAGAATGTGAAGTTGTTTATTGAAAATTTACATATGAACCTTATAAAAATTGACTATCAAGAAAATGCTAATATAATACTTAACAGGATTAAATTAAAGTTTTTAATAAAGAGTAAATTTAACAAATTTTTCAAGACATTTTTTTTTACAAAATAATGTCTATATAAAATCGCGATTTATATATAGAAACGGAAATATATTGTAATTATCACAGAAGGGCAGAATATATTTTCATTTCCACATTATTGAAAAATATTACATGATTAAAATTTTAATATTAATCATAATGATATTTTAATTAATATTAGTATTAATAATAATTTAAGTACACTATATAATAATTTAAGTTACTCTAATATTATGATTAAACTTATATTTAATAAACTTAAACTTAATAAAATTATTGACATTTAATTTTAGATGCTAATTGCTAACAGTTTATTTATTTCTCAATATTAGAGTATAATTAAAATCACGTTTTGTTATGTTAGAATAATTGATATTGAAACGTCAAAGTTATAATTAAAGGAGTATTAGAAACTACAGTGTACAATTCTGAATCCAATATGTAGTTTGCGTGAATAATACAGGAATAGTTTGATAGGTTTGCGTTGAACTCGACTTATTCGATGTATTTGTAAGCGATGATGCGCGCAACTATTCCCTATACGCTTGTGTAAGCAAATTGTTGAAGAAGGTTTCAGCACATGATACTATAGCAATGGGATTTGATTCCGCAAAGAAATGACAAATTTAAGAAATGGCAAATTAACCGTCTTGGATTTTGATTAAAAAAATTTTTTACCATATAGGTAAAAATTTAAGAAAAATTACAAATAATTTTAAGAGAATAAAAATAATAATTAAAAATTATGAATATTTCCATAAATATTTATTTTTACAAAAAAGAAATATAGAAAAGCATTTTCTAAAATTAAATTAAACTCAATTATGAAAATTGATCTATCTATCTATCTATCTATCTATCTATTTAGCTATCTATTCTCTATTTATTTACACGCACTACCAGCCTGATAATGATTTTTTTATTAATATTTTCATGAAATTGTTCTTTTAATTTTTAGAAATTTTAATATTATATCTTTCAAGCAAAAAAGTATATAATGTTTACGTTAAATATATTATCTATTATTAATACATAATAATATAAATTTAGAAGATTGATAGAGTCAGAGAAATGTGATTCTTATTAGTTGTTTCTAGTTTGCCTATCTTCTCAGACTACGCTATTGCTCACAATTCCCTTTACATCGAAGGGACATTTTGAGTTTAATGTAACTTTGTCTATGCGGCAGCGAATGCAGATCTTGCATCTCGCCATTGCATTCATTGGCCTAGTTTGGACCGTGCAATTGATCCACATACCGAGCACTTCGTGTCGAATCGCACTTCATTCTCTGGGTGCATCAGACGGCAGCAAGCGACGCCTCGCGTATTGCGAAGTACATAACATTACGTCTTCCATTATTCCATCATCTATAAAGGATGAAAAATGGACTACCGCATATTATCGATATTTTGACTGTCGACTTTTACACCCGCAAAAATGCTTACGATGTAGACGTAAAATTACAGCGCATGCTTCTCTAGACGATAGAGTGAAATTCTGACAAGAGTGCACCGTCACGCAAAGGAAAGATTTAATCTTTACTAGGTAATAGTCACGCGACTCTTGTTAAAATTAATGTTAAATATTATTATATTAATATATATGTATAAATAATTAATAAATAAAAAAGACGTATACTTTTTTCATTATTATCTAATTGTGCGAAAGTTTCAAAGATCGTAAATTCAATTTTTGTAGATCAAACACTTTTCAGAATATAATATATAAGGATAATACTTTTTTTCATCAAAAATGTTAAGTTGCTTAATTTTTGACGTAAATAACTACATGATAACGTATTAAATTTAATATCGCAAGATCTATTAAATATATATTTTATTTAATCGTCTTTACTTCATAATGTAAAAAATATTCCCGATCTTATCACATATGACACGAATGAAAAAAAACTTAGTCACTATTGTATTGAAGAGAATGTGAGTTCATCTTATACGCGTCGACGATTTTATCTTCTTCTGCTCCGCTTTATTTCGGAGCAAGCAGTGACCTACGGAGCTGATTTGTTATTTAAATTTCATATTTTCGCGTTTCAATGTGTGACCACATCACACCGACAAATCTCAATTGCAGATTACTCGTTTTTGCCGTGAATAAACATGTATTTATACGAGACTCCGTGAATTTAATGAGAATGTCATCGCTTGACTCCTCAAGATCAATTTAATGTTTAATTATTATTTTAGTCACTACACAGTTCGCATAGCTATTGATTTAATCTGAGAACTTTATATAACTTTATTTGATGTCGAAAGGAATTGATGAATGTTTTGCATATATTATGTGTATACTATAGTATAAATATTATTAAACACAAATAAATAAATACTATTTCTGAGATAGATATTTTGTTGTGTATTATGTATTTTCTAAGGTTAATCGAGAATCTTAA
>Ga0157363_1002755_pt1 | contig 15605 bp, 17 predicted proteins | sample AttsexASBM1_FD_111477 | JGI IMG/M metagenome (GOLD analysis project Ga0157363, IMG submission 111477) | Fungus gardens microbial communities from leaf cutter ant in Ribeirão Preto, State of São Paulo, Brazil - Atta sexdens ASBM1 | ecosystem: Host-associated > Fungi > Mycelium > Unclassified ...
ATCGCCCCAGCTCGCTGGGGCGATGAGTTTGTCTTACGCGAACTGATAGCTTATGAACTTTTTTACGCTGTTTGACCTGCCAGAAAGCTTCACGCTCGACACTTCGTCACTTGCCGAGCGATACCAAGCTTTGCAACGCCGTTATCACCCCGATAACTTTGCCACTCAGCCCGAAGCCGAACGCTTACAGGCGCTGACTACTGCGGCAAATATCAATCAAGGGTATCAAGCTTTACGTAAACCGCTTCCTCGTGCTGAATATATTCTCACGCTGCATGGTTATGACATTAATAACGAACAACATACCATGCACGACACTGAGTTTCTGATGGCGCAACTGACGCTCAGAGAAACCTTGGAAAGCATTGAGCAGCAACAGGATAGCGATGCATTAGCGGGATATTTAAGCGATATCAAACAGCAGCATAAATCGTTAATGAGTGTTGTCGCGCAGCAACTTGCCGATCAACAGTGGCAGCAAGCCGCCGATACAGTCCGTAAACTTCGTTTCTTTACCAGACTTGCCGAGCACGCCGAGGCGCTGGAAGAGAAATGGCTCGATTTTTAAGGATACACGATGGCGTTACTTCAAATTAGCGAACCTGGCCTGAGTTCCGTTCCACACCAACGTCGCCTGGCGGCGGGTATCGACTTGGGGACCACTCACTCACTGGTTGCTACCGTACGGAGTGGCGAAACAACGACCTTGGCCGACGCGCAAGGGCGCGATCTGCTGCCGTCAGTGGTGCGTTATACCACTGAGGAGACTATCGTTGGCTGGCAGGCCCGTGAACAAGCGGTCACCGATCCGGCTCATACCTTTAGTTCGGTTAAACGTCTACTCGGTCGCTCGCTGGCCGATGTGCAACAGCGTTATCCGCAGCTCCCTTATCATTTCCACGCTAGCGAGAATGGTTTACCTCTTATGTCCACGCCGGGGGGGCAGGTCAACCCTATTTCAGTTTCCTCAGAGATCCTATCGACTCTCGCGAAGCGAGCGGAAGAGACCTTAGGGGGCGAACTAGAGGGCGTAGTGATCACCGTTCCGGCTTACTTTGACGACGCACAACGTCAGGGAACCAAAGATGCAGCCCGCTTGGCTGGACTCAAGGTTTTACGGCTGTTGAATGAGCCGACTGCAGCGGCTGTGGCATATGGTTTGGATTCTGGTCAAGAAGGCGTTATCGCTGTCTATGATTTAGGCGGTGGCACCTTTGATATCTCTATTCTGCGTTTAAGCCGTGGTGTTTTTGAAGTGTTGGCAACGGGTGGCGACTCTGCGTTGGGCGGCGATGATTTCGATCAGCTGGTCGCGCAATGGATCCAACAACAAGCCGGAATTACCGATCTGTCTGATCGCCATTTACTGCGCGAAGTCTTAGATGCGGCAACTCAAGCAAAAATAGCGTTAAGTGATGCAGCGCAGACAACGATTACGATCGGTGACTGGGTGGGAGTATTAACCCGCGAGCAGTTCGAGCAGTTGATTGCGCCATTAATTAAGCGCACCTTGCTAGCGTGCCGCCGTACGGTTAAAGATGCCGGAATTGAGGAAGATGAGATCGTACAAGTGGTCATGGTCGGTGGGTCAACTCGCGTTCCTGCTGTTCGCGAGCGAGTAGGCGAATTCTTTTCGCGCGAGCCGCTCACCTCCATCGACCCTGATAAAGTGGTTGCCTTAGGCGCTGCGATCCAAGCTGACATTCTTGCCGGTAACAAACCGGATAGTGAAATGCTGCTACTGGATGTGATTCCACTTTCTCTAGGTCTTGAGACTATGGGCGGCTTAGCGGAGAAAGTGATCCCTCGTAATACCACTATTCCCGTGGCACGGGCGCAAGAGTTCACCACCTTCAAAGATGGTCAAACCGCCATGAGCATTCACGTGCTACAAGGTGAACGTGAACTGGTCGAAGATTGCCGCTCATTGGCTCGCTTTGCCTTACGAGGAATTCCTGCAATGCCTGCAGGGGGCGCACATATTCGTGTCACTTTCCAAGTCGACGCCGATGGCTTACTGAGTGTCAGTGCGATGGAAAAATCCACTGGAGTCGAAGCCTCAATCCAAGTGAAGCCCTCTTATGGGCTGACGGAAAACGAGATTGCGACGATGCTCACCGACTCGATGACTCACGCTCGGGACGATATCTCGGCGCGTAAAGTGGCGGAGCAGAAAGTCGATGGCTTACGTGTGTTAGAAAGTTTAGACGGTGCGCTAGCAGAAGATGCAGCACTGCTTAGTGAAGAAGAACAGCAAGCAATTTCGTTAGCGCAGGCAACTCTACGCGAGGCTCTCGCCGGGTCTGACGCGCAACCTATTGCTGACGCAATAAAACAACTCGATCAAGTTACCCAGAATTTCGCCGCGCAACGAATGGACAAGTCTATTCGTCAAGCGTTGACCGGACATTCTGTGGATGAGGTTTAATTATGCCAAAAGTAGTGATTTTACCCCACGCCGATTTATTACCGGATGGCGGTGTTTATGATGCGACGCCTGGAGAAACTATTCTTAACGTCGCTTTACGCAATGGAATCGATGTCGAGCATGCTTGTGAAAAATCCTGTGCTTGTACCACATGCCACTGTGTAGTACGCGAAGGGTTTGACTCGTTAGCGGAAAGCTCTGAGCTGGAAGACGATATGCTCGATAAAGCTTGGGGGCTGGAGCCAGAGAGCCGGCTGAGCTGCCAAGCGATTGTGACTGACGAAGATCTTACCGTCGAATTCCCTCGCTATACCGTGAACCACGCACGGGAACACTGATTTATTCCTTATCGGGCCAGACTACACTCTGGCCCGATTGCTATGGAGAAATAAGCATGTCGATAAAATGGACAGATAGTCGAGAGATCGGTGAAGCCTTATATGATCTCTACCCAGATACCGATCCTAAAACCGTAAGATTTACTGATCTCCATGCCTGGATTTGTGAATTAGACGGGTTTGATGACAACCCTGACGCATCAAACGAAAAAATCTTGGAAGCGATTTTGTTAGTCTGGATAGACGAATACGAATAAGTTTAGGAGTCAGTGATGACCACAGCCATGCATTTACAGTTAAGTCAGCAACCCGCAGCAGAGTGCTGGGGAAGCAAAGCCTTGATGAGCCCTCATGCTGAAGGGATGACCATTCATCTTGCTGAAGTAGAGAAGAATGGTGCGATACAGCGTGCCGCACGCAAGCTTGACCAACAAGGTATCCGCCAAGTCGTATTGAGCGGAGAGGGATGGAATCTAGAAGCTTGTTGGGCATTCTGGCAAGGTTTCCGCTCGCCGAAAGGACAGCGACAAGTCACTTGGCCAACGCTGTCTGAAGCGGATCGTAGTGAACTCGATCATCGTTTGACTATTATCGATTGGGTACGCGATACCATCAATAAGCCTGCAGAAGATTTAGGTCCTCAAGAGTTAGCTCGCGCTGCGGTCGATTTACTGAATAACGTCGCCCCTAATGCCGTCACCTATCGTATCCTAAAAGGTGATGAGCTTCGTGAGCAAGGCTATCTTGGTCTGCATACTGTCGGTCGTGCATCCACTCGTGCCCCAGCATTGTTAACCCTCGACTACAACCCGAGCGGCGACGATACCACACCGGTTTTTGCCTGCTTAGTCGGTAAAGGGATTACCTTCGATACGGGGGGCTATAGCCTTAAACCTAGCGCACCAATGGACTCAATGAAGTCTGATATGGGCGGTGCAGCCACCCTAACCGGTGCCTTAGCCTTAGCGATTGCTCGCGGATTAACTAAACGTGTAAAACTGATCCTGTGCTGCGCAGATAATATGGTTAGCGGCAATGCGATGCGTCTGGGTGATATTATCCATTATCGTAATGGTAAATCGGTAGAAGTGATGAATACCGATGCCGAAGGCCGTTTAGTGTTAGCAGATGGTTTAATTGATGCCAGCGCACAACAGCCTGAACTGCTCATCGATGCGGCGACCTTGACCGGTGCGGCGAAGATGGCACTTGGTAACGATTACCATGCGCTGTTCAGCTTTGATGATATCGCGGCGCAATCACTACTGCATAGCGCAGACATTGAAGGAGAGAGCTTTTGGCGATTACCGTTAGCGGAATTCCATCGTCAGCATCTACCTTCTAACTTCGCTGACCTGAATAATATTGCTAGCCCAGCACACACGGCAGGTGCTAGCAGTGCCGCAGCCTTTTTATCTTGGTTCGTGACTGAGTACAAGAAAGGCTGGGTACATATCGACTGTTCAGCCACCTATCGTAAGGCTGGCGTCGAGCAGTGGTCAGCGGGGGCTACCGGTATTGGTGTGCGTACCTTAGCCAACCTGTTACTAAAATAATCTGCGAGGCAGGCGTAGAGCCTGCCTATCTCGAGAGCCTACTATGTCCGTTGAATTGGAAAAACTGTTGGAGCAGGCCGCCACTGAGCCCGCCTATCGTCCTGCCTTCTTTCAGGCATTACTTAACGCTGATGTCTGGGTTTTAGGGCGCAGTGTTGCTCCACAATTGACAGCCGACTCAGGCGTCGACCTGACGCATTGGGAAAAAGCGGATGGCGAAAGTGTTATCCCTTTTTTTACCTCAGAACAGGTGCTCAATGAGGTGTGTGAGCCGGGAGAGCCTTGGGTCAAGCTTCCTGTGAAAACGCTTTTCGAGCTGACGCGGGGAGAAAATCTTTTCCTCAATCCTAAACGCAGCGCAGGAAAAGAGTTTTCAGCCAGCGTGATTGCCGCCTTATTAGATAATCGCGGCGATGCGCTGTCTGAACAACGCATCATCGAAGGTGGTGAAGCCTTACTAATCTCGTCGATCGATGAACCGCCCGCTCAGCTTGTTAGTTCTCTTACCACACTCTTTGCGGGACTTAAGTCGGTACGTCGTGCTTTCCTAGCTGAAATACGGGAAGAAGAGGGGGCACCTGCTAATTTGCTGCTTGGGATTGAGGCTGACGGTGAGATTGAGGTGATTATTCAGCAAGCGGGTCAAGTCGCGGTGGACACCTTAGCCGATGATGCCTTAATTGATCTCTGTGAAATTACTGACCAGCCTACTGGGGTGAGTCACTTTTTCACCGCGCACATCACCCCATTTTATGAAAGACGTTGGGGCAGTTTTCTGCGAGATTTTAAGGGCAGTCAGCGGATCTTGTAGAAGTGAGCGGCCCCCGAAAGTTGGATTACCAACCCTAAGGGGTTTCTCTTAATAGCAAATACGCTCACCGCTTGATACTAGGCTGCTACCGCTATTTATTGACTATCAATATGATCATTGATGGTTGCCAGCCAAAACCCTAATACTTCATCAAACTTTGATATACAGAGTGACGACTTACACGCTCTTCGGTGACGGTTCTTTCTAGGGTTTGGATTGTGCCATGGCAGCACAAGGGGTATCTGCTACCAGTCGGCGTAAGTGAGACGTATCAACCGACGATTCTGCATGATAAAGGCTGTAGTTAGCTTGTAAATTAAGCCAAAACTTAGGGGTATTCCCTAACACGGCAGATAACTTAACCGCCATATCAGGCGTTACTACTGTTTGGCCGTTAAGTAACCGGTGTACAGAGGATGGAGAGATGTTCATTGCTCTAGAAAATTCACGAGTGCCTATATTTATGCCCTCAATAATCTCTGCAACAACCTCCCCAACATGAGGGGGATTATACATTTCGCTCATTAGTGGTAGTCCTCATAGTTAATGATGTAGGCATCGCCATCTTTGAATTCGAAGGTTATACGCCAGTTACCGGTCACCGCTATGGACCAAATGCCTTTTCTGGTTCCCTTGAGTGCGTGAAGATCATAACCCTGAATATTAATATCCGATATTTCGACAGCGGCGTGGATGACGGCAAGCCTCAGCCTGAGTTTTGAGACGTGATCCGCTTGAATACCTGCTGTCTGGCCCGTCTGGAAAAACCTTTTCAATCCTTTGTGCTTAAAAGACTTAATCATGCAAGGTCCCTCTTCCTTGATAGGGGATAACCTAGGCTGTTCCTTGTTAAGGAACAAGTGTTTTTAATCTTCTATACAAAATACACGCCTCCTGTATGAGATAGGTCCAGAAATGGGCGGGAGTAACGATGGGATCTATCAAATGAGGCGAGTCATTATTAAGTTGACCGAGATATTTAGGGCGTCTATTCCTCAAGCAACTCGGTCAACAGTACAAAGCCTGACTAGCGAATAATGAAAAGAAGGGGATTGAGAAACTGATGCAGGCGGTCGCCTAATCATTCGCTAGACACTGTTGGAAGCTGTTTCAAAGAGGATAAGGCACGATGGGCATTACCACCATGCCTAACACGAACCGAGGCCGGATATTTTGAAACCATAGACCCTTAATGTTCCAAACAAGATATTAACTGGCCCGGTTATGCTCACTTGGTTTCCATCTTAACGACTTGTCATTCCCACGGTTGCCCGCCTAAGGCCTTACTGGTAAATCGTCACGACTTCCCCACTCGCCCCATGAACCATCATAAAGTTTGACCTGCTGTTGCCCCAGTTGGTACAAGGCGAGTAATAATACCACCGCGGTAACCCCTGATCCGCAGGTCACAACAGCAGGCTTTGTGATATCGACGCCTGCCTGCTGGAACAGGGCTTGTAACTGTTCGTTCTCTTTTAGACGCCCTTCACTGACTAAGTGATCCCAAGGCAGATTGAGGCTGTTAGGGATGTGCCCGCGACGTAATCCGGGGCGAGGTTCATCGGCTTCGGCGTTAAAACGTGGAGCAGAGCGCGCATCAATAATTTGTGTGCCACCTTCGTGGCTCAGAACCAGCATCTTAGTCAGAGGCACTACGGCATCATCAGTAATCTGAACCTCGAATTGCGTTGGCGGTAAGGTGACTTCGCCGATGGCGAGCGGTAAGTTTGCTTGTTGCCAAGCCTTTAAACCGCCGGCTAATATCGACACTTTTTCGACACCAAAGTGACGAAGCATCCACCAGGCTCGCGGCGCAGAAAACAGATTCCCCTCATCATAAACAATAAGGTGTTTTTCATGATCGACGCCAAGCTCTCTCATCGCCACCGCAAAATGATCAGCACGAGGTAACATATGAGGGTAGGGGCTTTGGCTATCAGAGAGCTGTTCTATATTAAAGAAGACGGCCTCAGGGAGATGCCCAGCAAGGTATTCATGCTTAACATCACGGAGTCGTTCTTGTCCTGGGGGTAATAACCGCGCATCGATAACCTGTATTCCAGTATCGTTGAGGTGCTCAGCCAGCCAGTGCGGCGTAACGAAAACAGTTTGACTCATGTCTCTCCACTCCTAAAAACGTCAAGGTGAACAGAGTGTCAAAGCTTAGGTAATTTGTCACGGAGCTTTTTAGTCTGGATAAGGTTAACCGCTCAATACTGTGATAAGCCGCGATAGAAGAAGAAAATCGGTACAAAAAGATAAAAAATAATGGATTAGCCTAGGCAACGACGCTTTTGCCACCTATAATCGGCGCCGTTTCTCACTATCGCCGCCCGTTTACGATGACAGGACGGCGCTAGGGTATTTTGCAAGCTCAGACTGAGGTCACTATGACAATCGAACGTACTTTTTCTATCATCAAGCCAAACGCCGTTGCTAAAAATGTAATTGGTGCAATCTACAACCGTTTTGAAAGCGCTGGCTTCAAAATCGTGGGCGCTAAAATGCTGCAACTGACCAAAGAGCAAGCAGAAGGCTTCTACGCTGAGCACAAAGGCCGTCCATTCTTTGATGGTCTGGTTGAGTTCATGACTTCTGGCCCAGTTGTTGTTTCTGTATTAGAAGGCGAAAACGCTATCCAACGTCACCGTGACCTGATGGGCGCAACTAACCCAGACAATGCCTTAGCCGGTACTCTGCGTGCAGATTACGCTGACAGCTTCACTGAAAACGCAACTCACGGTTCTGACTCTGCAGAGTCTGCAGCACGTGAAATTGCTTACTTCTTCTCTGCTGAAGAAGTGTGTGCACGTACTCGTTAATTTTTAACGTGTCGAACACAGTACATTCGCATCTGTAAGCAGATGGATGTACACTACGCACCCCCTTACCTTGTGAGGGGGTGTGTTTTTTTAAATTCTAATTCCTTTTACGTGCCATAACGTGTAACAACGAGGCCAGAGATTACTATGTCAGACTCTATCACCACCCCAGAAATTTTCGCACCAGCTATTACGCCTGTTAAATCCACCAAGGTTAACTTACTCGACCTGAATCGCACAGAAATGCGTAAGTTCGTCGCCTCCTTAGGCGAAAAACCTTTCCGCGCAGACCAGATTATGAAGTGGATTTATCACTACTGCTGTGACGATTTTGAGCAAATGACGGATATTAATAAAAAATTTCGTCAAAAGCTTAGTGACATGGCGGAGATCCGTGCACCAGAAGTCGCGGAAGAAATGCGTTCTTCAGACGGTACTATCAAGTGGGCGATACGAGTCGGTGACCAATTAGTCGAGACGGTTTATATTCCAGAAAAAGACCGTGCGACCTTGTGTGTATCCTCACAAGTCGGCTGTGCCTTGGAGTGTAAATTCTGCTCGACCGCACAACAGGGATTTAACCGTAATTTAAAAGTTTCAGAGATTATTGGGCAAGTATGGCGCGCAGCGAAAATCATCGGTGCCGCAAAGGTGACCGGACAGCGTCCTATCACTAACGTTGTGATGATGGGAATGGGAGAACCTTTACTTAACCTCACTAATGTTGTGCCGGCGATGGAGATCATGCTTGATGATTTCGGATTCGGGTTATCTAAGCGTCGCGTTACCCTGTCAACATCAGGTGTTGTTCCTGCGCTGGATAAACTTGGTGATATGATTGACGTCGCACTGGCTATTTCACTGCATGCTTCAAATGATAAAGTGCGCGATGAAATTGTGCCAATTAACAAGAAATACAATATTGAAGCCTTTTTAGCTGCCGTAAAACGGTACATCGGTAAGTCAAATGCGAACCAAGGCCGAGTGACTATCGAATATGTCATGCTTGATCACGTCAACGACAGTACCGATGACGCACACGAATTAGCGGCATTACTCAAAGATACACCAAGTAAAATTAACTTGATCCCATGGAACCCCTTCCCAGGTGCTCCTTATGGAAGAAGTTCTAATAGCCGCATCGACCGTTTCTCTAAGGTATTGATGGATTACGGCTTTACCACCATCGTCCGTAAGACGCGTGGGGATGACATCGACGCGGCCTGTGGTCAGTTGGCGGGTGATGTTATCGATCGAACTAAACGTACTTTACGTAAGAAGATGGCAGGCGAACAAATTTCTGTGAAAGCCGTCTAGCATTAGGTTACTACCAGAACGGTTTCTGTACTGTTTCTGGCATGCTCGCCCTTAGCAAGGATGAAAAGGGTGAGACTACGATGAAATGGAAAGTTACCGTGCTCAGTATTAGTGTGCTTACCGGCTGTCAGCAGTACTCGGTAAATGAGCAAAGCGTGGCGACGCGGCTCTATCTTGGGGAGCAATACTTTCAGGCGAAACAGTTTACGCATGCCACACGGAATTATCGGAAAGTAGTCGCTCTGCAGCCCAATAATGCACAAGGATGGTGGGGGCTAGCACAGATAGCGGCACAGCAAGGTGATACCGCCACCGCGCATTTATATTATCAACGTGCTTTTCAGATGGCTCCAGAAAATACCAAACTACGTGATAATTACGGTGCTTTTCTCTGTACTTTAGGGCAGTATGATGAGGCACGACGTGTAAGTAAACGTGATGAAAAAACAACGGGTAATCAAAAGGGTGAGCCGAGAAAAAATTCTTCGGATTTTTGTTTACCGGAATCCTCACGCTAAACACACTGAATAGTGTCGCGAGAAGAATAACTGTTGAAGGGGGCGAATAGTCGTATCTGAATAGGTCAGCGTAATTTGCAGCACTATTCAATAAACGCACTATTCTTACCTAGGACCACCTCAACAGATTGATGTGAAGCATAAATTATCGCCGTGTAACGCCGTAGTGGGTCGCCAGCGTCACAGACACCTTACCGTTAGCACGAATTTTTCACCCTCGATACAGTACTGACGTTAAATTGCGAATGAATACTGAAGCCAACCAAGACATTATTAAAGCCTCTGCGGGTGAGCGTTTACGTCAAGCCCGTGAAGCGAAAGGTCTGACGCAACAAAATGTTGCTGATAGACTTTGCCTAAAGCTCTCTACCGTGCGTGATATTGAAGATGATAAAGCGCCGGCTGAACTCGCTGCGACTTTCTTACGTGGATATATCCGCTCTTATGCCCGTTTGGTACAGGTCCCTGAAGCCGATGTACTGCCTGAGGCAACGCAACATGCGACAATTCGCCCAGCGAAAATTACGCCTATGCAGAATTATTCGCTTAACAGCCGTCGTAGTAGGAAGAAACGCGATGGTCTGCTGACGACTTTTACGTGGTTAATTATTTTTGTCGTAGTGGGACTGACCGTTGCGTGGTGGTGGCAAAATCATAAAGCCGCGCAAAGCGAACTCAATAACAGTGTGTCGACGCAAGATAATGAAGGAACCGGTACTAGTCAGTCTATTCCATTATCTACCGATCCATCATCTCAGCAAGCGACTCAGAGCGAATCTCAACCTGCAGCCACTGACGCGCAGCCAGAACCTACCGCGCAACCCGAATCAGCCCCTACCGCTACGACCGCACCTTCTAGCGATAATAGCGCAACGGCACCAGCGGCAAACTCGACGACTCCAGTGCAAACGCCAGCAGCGACGACTCAAGCGCCAGCAGTGTCTACATCGCTTCCTGCTCAGCCTGCGACCACTGCCTCGGCTGATGCGCAGCAGAACCCAGCGAGTCCGGATGCCTTGACCTTACAATTTACCGGTGACTGCTGGTTAGAAATTAGTGATGCAAACGGTAAAAAACTCTTCAGCGGCTTACAACATAACGGTGGCACGTTAAATCTCACCGGTAAGCTTCCTTATCATCTTAAAATCGGCGCTCCTGCCTCGGTCTCGGTCCAGTTCCGTGGTCAACCCGTTGATTTAAGCCGTTTTGTTCATCGTAATCAGGTAGCACGTCTGAATGTCGGCGCGTAAGCGTTTACATTGAGGCTAGTGGAGAAAAGCTATGCATAACGAGGCTCCCATTAACCGTCGTAAATCGACTCGTATTTACGTTGGTAAGGTGCCAATTGGCGATGGGGCTCCCATCGCTGTACAATCAATGACTAATACTCGTACCACTGATGTTGAGGCAACGGTCAATCAGATCAGAGCGTTAGAGCGGGTAGGCGCGGACATTATACGGGTTTCTGTTCCCACTATGGACGCGGCCGAAGCTTTCAAACTTATCAAGCAACAAGTGAACGTACCATTAGTCGCAGATATTCATTTTGATTATCGTATTGCCTTAAAAGTGGCTGAGTATGGTGTAGATTGCTTACGGATCAATCCAGGAAATATCGGGAATAACGAACGTATTCGTCAAGTGGTGGACTGCGCACGCGATCACAATATCCCGATCCGTATCGGGGTAAATGCGGGATCACTGGAAAAAGATCTGCAGGAAAAATACGGTGAACCTACGCCACAGGCATTGGTTGAATCTGCACTGCGACATGTCGAACACCTGGATCGTCTCAACTTCGATCAATTTAAAGTCAGTGTTAAAGCGTCTGATGTCTTCTTAGCGGTCGAATCTTACCGTTTGCTCGCACAGCAGATCAAACAACCCCTACATTTAGGTATTACCGAAGCGGGTGGGGCGCGTGCTGGGGCGGTGAAATCGGCAATCGGCTTAGGACTGCTTCTTTCCGAAGGTATTGGTGATACGTTACGCGTCTCTCTGGCGGCTGACCCGATCGAAGAGATTAAAGTAGGCTTCGATATCTTAAAATCACTACGTATTCGTTCACGTGGGATTAACTTTATTGCTTGCCCAACCTGCTCACGTCAAGAGTTTGATGTGATAGGGACGGTTAATGCCCTAGAACAGCGTTTGGAAGATATCATTACGCCAATGGATGTCTCGATTATCGGCTGCGTGGTGAATGGTCCTGGTGAAGCGACCGTCTCGACCCTCGGCGTTACGGGCGGTAATAAAAAAAGTGGCTTCTATGAAGATGGTGTCCGTCAACGTGATCGCTTAGACAACAATGATATGATTGACCAACTTGAAGCGCGTATTCGTGCAAAGGCCTCAATGCTTGACGAAAATGCGCGGATTTCCATCCAGAACCTCGATAATTAATTAGTTAACTGGGCTGCCATGCCCTGTTTTTAGCATTTGAAATAAAGAGATTGTAACGTGGCGAAAAATATTCAAGCGATACGTGGAATGAACGACTACCTGCCAGCCGATACTGCAGTCTGGCAGCGCATCGAACAGAGTCTGAAACAAGTTCTGGCAGGCTACGGCTTCAGTGAAATTCGTCTGCCCATTGTAGAACAGACGCCATTGTTCAAACGCGCCATTGGTGAAGTGACCGATGTGGTTGAAAAAGAGATGTATACCTTTGATGACCGTAACGGTGAAAGTTTAACGTTACGTCCTGAGGGGACTGCGGGTTGTGTTCGTGCGGGAATCGAGCATGGTCTTCTGTATAACCAAGAGCAACGTCTTTGGTATATGGGACCGATGTTCCGTTATGAGCGTCCGCAAAAAGGCCGTTATCGTCAATTCTTCCAGCTGGGTGCTGAAGTTTTTGGATTATCAGGTCCAGATATCGATGCAGAGCTGATCATGATGACCGCCCGCTGGTGGAAAGTGCTCGGTATTGCTGAACATGTCGAGCTTGAGCTTAACTCCATCGGTTCACTTGATGCACGCGCCAATTACCGTGAAGCATTGGTTGCATTCTTAGAGCAGCATAAAGACGTGTTGGATGAAGATTGTTTACGTCGCATGTACAGTAACCCGTTGCGGGTACTGGACAGTAAAAACCCAGATGTTCAAGCACTACTGAATGATGCGCCTAAACTACACGACTATCTTGATGACGATTCTCGCGAGCATTTCGCGGGCGTTTGCCAATTCCTAGATGATGCAGGCATTCGTTACCGTATTAACCAACGCCTCGTACGTGGATTAGATTATTACAATCGCACTGTTTTCGAATGGGTGACGAGTAGCCTTGGTGCACAAGGGACTGTTTGTGCTGGTGGACGTTACGACGGACTTGTCGAGCAGTTAGGCGGACGTGCGACACCTGCCGTTGGTTTTGCGATGGGTCTGGAGCGTTTAGTACTGCTTGTACAATCTGTCGTCCCAGACTTTGAACCAGTTAACAAAGTCGATGTCTACGTCATATCATCGGGTCAAGGTGTGCAATCTGCAGCCATGCAACTTGCCGAAACGCTCCGTGATCAAGCGCCTAGCTTGAAAATTATGACTAACTTTGGTGGCGGAAATTTCAAGAAGCAATTTGCTCGCGCAGATAAAAATGGCGCGAAAGTCGCATTAGTGCTGGGTGAAGATGAAGTCAATAACGGGCAAGTGGTGATTAAAGACTTGGCTCGTGGCGAACAGAAGTTAGTCAGTTCTCAGGATGTACTGGCCGAATTACAGGCGGCGCTTCTCGCTGAGTAAGCGTGTGGCAGGTAAAGAGTTATACAGGAGTAGGACGGGTGGAAGTTTATAACAACGACAATCAGCGTGATCAAACTGAAGCAGTAAAACAGTTTTTCGCAAACAATGGAAAGGCCCTTGCGGTCGGAGCAGTGATTGGAATTGCCGCATTGGTGGGATGGCGTTTTTGGGTTAACCATCAACAAACTAATGCTTTAGCGTCATCAGACCGCTATCAACAGCTGACATCAACATTGAAGGCGGATAATCCTGCGTCAATTCAGGCAATCGCCAGCTTTGTCGATCATGATAAAACCAGTTATGGTGCTTTGGCATCACTGACGCTGGCTAAGACCTATGTTGAGGAGAATGACCTGCAGAATGCAGAGAAAATCTTAGCGCAAGGCCTGCAAGACTCTTCAGACCAAAGCTTGCAAGCGGTGATTCGTCTACGTCTTGCTCGGGTACAATCTGAGCTTAAAAATCCCGATGCAGCATTAAAGACTTTAGATGCGGTGAAAGGGGATAACTGGACCGGCCTTGCCGCGGATATTCGTGGCGACATCCTGTTAAATAAAGGCGATAAGCAGGGCGCAGCCGCTGCTTGGCGTCAAGGGATGAAATCAGAGGTATCACCTGCAGTGAAGCAGATGATGCAAACTAAATTGAATAATTTTAGCTAAGCCAGTGAGAGAGCGCATGGAATTACGTAAATACCTGCTGCCGGCAATCATTTCGGCCACTCTATTAAGTGGTTGTTCGCTGTTCAGTGGTGAAGAGGATGTCGTGAAAATGGCCCCTCTACCAAAAGTACAGAATCAATTTACCCCGTCAACAACGTGGAGCACTTCAGTTGGTGATGGTGTTGGAAACTACTACTCTAACCTGCACCCAGCTTGGCAAGAGGGTACCGTCTATGCTGCTGACCGACATGGTACGGTTAAAGCGTTAGATGCGACGAGCGGTAAAGAGAAATGGTCGATCGATCTGTCTGAAAAACAAGGCTTCTTCTCCAGTAATCTATCAGCGTTGTTATCGGGTGGGATCACTGTTGACGGCTCAACGTTATATATCGGGAGCGAACGTGGCGCAGTCTATGCGTTGAACGCTGCGGATGGGAAAACGTTGTGGAAGACTCAAGTGACAGGAGAAGCGATGTCGCGACCAGTGGTCAGCGACGGCCTAGTCCTTATCCACCAAAGTAACGGTATTTTACAAGCGCTCGATCAACAATCTGGTGCTATCAAGTGGTCAGTTAACCTTGATATTCCTTCGCTATCATTACGCGGCGAATCAGCACCCGCTGTGGCTTACGGCGGAGCGATCGTTGGTGGCGATAACGGACGTGTGAGTGCGGTTATCTTAAATCAAGGTCAAATCATCTGGCAGCAGCGTATTTCGCAGCCAAGTGGCGCGACCGAAATCGATCGTCTTAACGATGTCGATACGACACCAATCATTGCTAATAACGTGGTCTATGCCTTAGCTTACAATGGCAGCTTAACGGCAATGGACTTACGTTCTGGTCAAGTGATCTGGAAGCGTGATGTGGGTGGCGTGAAAAACATTATCGTTGAAGGGACTAATATCTACTTAGTCGACCAAGACGACCGTGTGATTGCGCTGAATACGGATGGCGGTGTCGCGATCTGGCGTCAAAGTGAATTACTGCATCGTAACTTAACCTCACCTGTCCTATTCGACGGTTACTTGGTGGTAGGGGATAGCGAAGGCTATCTACACTGGATTAACACTGCAGACGGACGCTTTGTTTCACAGCAAAAAGTCGATAGCTCAGGCTTCCAGACTGACCCAGTGGTTGCAGGCAGTAAATTATTGATTCAAGCGAAAGGCGGAGAGGTTTACTCCATCTCGCGTTAAACATCCTCAGCAATTTCGCTTAGGTGTGTTATATTGCACGGCTCCTGTTCTACAGGAGCCGTTTATTTTTTATGGTAAGCCACTTTTATTCGATTAAGCGTGCTTGCGAATAAAAGTTGGGTTAGCAGATTTATTTTGTCATGAGGCTTTATTATGGTACCTGTGGTCGCGCTGGTTGGGCGCCCGAATGTTGGAAAGTCAACATTATTCAATC
>Ga0157363_1002756_pt1 | contig 15605 bp, 6 predicted proteins | sample AttsexASBM1_FD_111477 | JGI IMG/M metagenome (GOLD analysis project Ga0157363, IMG submission 111477) | Fungus gardens microbial communities from leaf cutter ant in Ribeirão Preto, State of São Paulo, Brazil - Atta sexdens ASBM1 | ecosystem: Host-associated > Fungi > Mycelium > Unclassified ...
ATACTTCACATCTTTAGAAAGCATTTATAAGGTTAAGTATTTTTTTTAATTGTATAAATAAATGTGTTAACTGATTACTCGATGCTCTTCGATGATAGTTTTCTTAAAAATAAAAAGAAATATGAAAGACATGTGTACATAGAGATTTTCGAGAGATTGGATACCTATACTTGGTTTGCTATTTTTAATAAATTATACATAAGATAAAATGGTATCCATGCATCTCTTAAACAGGTCCTGAAAAATATGGCGGAAGTTGTTTAATTAGTGTGCAATCTCTTGAGAATCTCCAATGTATATTAAGAGAATGATTTATAAAGAACAATAATTTCTTTCGACGAACTTCGTGCAAACTCTTTACGAGTCCGCCGTTCACGAGCGAGTCGTTACGTGTCACGATAATAGCTGGAGGCGTAACGGAGAGAGACGGTATAGCGTTATTTCCGCGAAGCCGGCTTTTTAGCGAGGAAAAGCGGAGCAGAAGCGCAAATATAATAAGGAGGCTTCGTGCTTCGCGTAGCCGACAGATCGCACACCTACGCGATCGCGAACAAACCGGTTCTCCTTCTATCCCTCCGCTTCCTATCCTTCCATCGGCTCTCCATAAACGATTATCGATTAACACTCATAATATTCGTCGAAGTTTAACGCGCAAAATTCACGCAGAGAGCAGAGAGAAAGCATTGCGTCTCTCTGTATTTCAACGATATATAAAGAACGGACGACCAACATGGTGCTGATCCATCGTCCACCCCAGCGGCATTGCGCTTATAACATTCGGGGAGTTCGTGTCCATGGTGATTGCCTCTCATGGTCGCTGTAATCCCCCTTCCGAAAGAGAACATTGTTAGGGGCCCTTCGGATTATAAGCTCGATCCCGTCGAACGAGCCGCATCAACACACGCATAGTACGCTTTAATCATTCAGGGTTGCCTTCATCATTGTCTTAAACGTATTGTGGTCTTTTAGCATATAATTACGTGACAAACGGAAGAAATCTTTTAACTCTCATTATTCTTTCCTCATTTTTTTCGAAAATTATTTATATTCGATCGGTAATCGATGCTCGATACTTGATACTTGTACACTGAACAAGCACGCAGCGTCGACGGTGTGAAATTGGAGAATTTCCTATTCACGGATTAAGATGGTCCTGTGTGTGGCGTGGGAAGACCCGGGAAAATTGCGTGCTGCGATAGAGAAAGGGAAGTTAGGCAGGTATGGGGAAAGGGAGGCAGCTAGAAACAGAAGGGAACGACTAGTTGTTGGACGCTCCGTTGAAGCGCGGAGTAGAGAGCCCGCCGACAAGCCAAGTCTAGAATCGAGGGTCTTTCACGATGAGAGAGCAGACCATAACGACCGGGGCGGCAAAGGGAGCGAGGACAAAGGGGATCGCGGGGGAGGAGTGCCCGAGGGGTTCAGGTCCGTTACGCGATGTAATAGCCTCGCGAAATCTCATTTCGGAAAAACATTTGTGAGGTCGGGACGGTTAAAAAATTGCGCGAGTCAGAGAATGTGAAATAAATGAGATATATTCCGGAATAAGCAAACACGAATTGTAGTGCTGCAGAAAGAGAGAGAAAGAGAGAGAGAGAGGGAGGGGAAAGCAGAGGGCAGAGAAATAAAGGCGTTTTTTGTTGTTCAATGCAAACCCTTTAAGAACATAAAAATAAGAGAAAAATGTAAGAACAGAAATATGCAATTGAAAAATTCTTTAATTGTATATTCCTCAAAAGCCTCAGAAACCTCAGTGATTGAGTTAGCTGAGACATTCTTCCCGACAAGTTGAGAGGTCCCAGGTTAGGTTCGAACCCTGGCTGAAGTAATATTTTTCGCAATAAGTTTCTTTCTGTTTTTTAAGGGTTTTATTTAGAGGAGGTTATTAAACGTTTCATAATGATTGTGTTGAAAATTCGACAATTATTAGCGCGCAATCACATTTGGAACAAAAAATTGATTAAATATATTCATAACTAATCTAACTTTTATCGTTCGGCGTTCTTTACTTTATTCGATTTATTGATATTCGTTCTTCTTATAATGTATATTTCTGTTCTTATATTTTATACAGTTTTATTATTCAGTTCCTATGACTAGTAACATGACCTTCCTCTGAAATTTTTCTACTCGGAAAAATAATACAACGAAAAGAAATCAAGCTATAATACAAATAAAAGTATATATAATAGTATATGTAAAGCTGGTATATCTATCATTTCGCATGAAAACATTAATTATTAAGAATTTTGAGTGTATTTTCAAGTTTATAGTAGTTTTATAATTTTAGATTAGATTATACATAATTTTAGATTAGATTATATATAATTTTAGATTAAAAACAAATAGTTCTGTGAAATAAAATTAAATTATATACAATATACTGTGAAAATAAATTATATACAATACAAAAAGATAAATATAATAGGCTAATAGAGAGTCAGCAACAATAAACGGCGCAATTATTCAGTGAACAATCAATATTGAAATATTGGATTGATGTCTTCTTTATTTTGAACGTTTCAACTACCTTTGGAGTCCTTCTCAGCAAGATTGATACAAATATAATTAGCTCACATGTCCATAATGTCTAAGTCACTCGCAAATTGACAAACATGCAGCGTTGTTTTAATCTGACATTTTTTTAAAAACAAATCTTATTAAAGTGATGCGTAAACAATTCAAATGACTTATCATCACGAAACATGAAGCATTGCATTGAAGCTTTGTTGAATATATTAAAAAGTAGAATTGTTAAAATCAAATATAAAGATCATTTTTAGAACACACGACCGTGTACGATGACGTGTCAGATATGAACTATTATCGAAGTAAGAGGTCACACAGTAAACATTAAGATAAATTTGCATGTTTGTCAATTTGACAAACAAAACACGTGTATATAGTTGTTAATTCAAACCGATAAAAACCGCAATAAATTATTGTATAAGAATTAAAAACTGTCAAAATTATTAAAATTGTAAAATAAACAATTACATAATAAAAAGAAAAAAAAAAGAAAAAATTCAATGTAAAACATATCTCGTTAAAATTATTCCATTTTCGTCAACCAATAAAACTTTGTCAAAATAAATTAATAAACTATAAATCTAAAAAGGTTTCTAACATCAGTCAGGAGAAATTTTCAAGCATCGCTGCATAAGTACGATGCAGTCCTTCTGAACATAAATTAAGGCCATTCCTTTGCATGAATGCCATTTCCGAAATCAATCTTTTGTTCAAAAATTTCTCCTTGTCTAAAATTTGGACGTTCTCCTAATCGAAGTCATGTGAAAATTCAATAAATTATATAAAAGTGAAAAGATAAGAGAAAAAATATGAGAAACGGATAAGTGAGAAAAACAAAGAGACAGAAAGAGAGAGAGAGAGAGAGAGAGAGAGAGAGAACAAATTTTTACGTAACTTGTGTCACGACGGAAATGCATACAGATTTCTCCGGTAAAAGCAGCGCGAAACATTACTCGTCTACAAATGTTTTTTTCGCGACGCGACGTCGACCTCTTTCAGAGCGTTGCTCCGACAGCGACAAGCGTCGCGCGTGTAAAACAATCGACGGACGCGGGAAAAGAGAATGGAGTCGATCAAATCGCGTTCTACGGTGAAGGCGATGAAGGCATCGGGCGGTGAGAAGACGGACTTTTATCTACGTACAACTTAAAGCCCGCGAACGTGCGCATTGAGCACGCTTGCTCACACATTGGATTATGTATTATACATATGCTTCATCAACGCTCCGCGGATATAATTATAGAGAATATTAAATAAAATACGGGATATGTATAGCTCAGGGGATTTCAGTTTTCAATCGCGTAAGCGTTTCATCTCGATAAAGATCGTATACGTAAGCCGGGACCTTTATGTTTAACACAAATACTTTTGACGTCATGGTTTAAAACGGCCGATGCGTAGGTATCGATGTAGGTATCAGCGACCCTTAATACAATACGTAGGATGTTTTTTTTAGCGAAGTGGCACAGTGAATCATTTTTCTCTTGTTATTTCTTTGCTTTGTTAAGTATCAAAAGAGAGCAAGTTTTGTAACCCAATTCTTTGAATTAAATAGCATTATGTTATTTTTAACTTTCCCAAGTGTGTCAAAATATAAATCAATCCATTTCTGTGATTAGTTTCAAAGTAAATATTGACGTATGCACTTACAATTAGTAAATGATAAACTATAAATTTGAGTCAAATTTAATACTTTTTAGTTAATTTGTTTAACTTTATTGTTAGCTATAGCTTTGCTGAATCAATGAACTATCTAATTTATTTTTTTTCTGTAATAAAAAACAGTGTATATCGTTAATTTGACTAAAACAATGAAGTTAAACAATTATACGACGACGAGTTCAACATTTATAACTAAGAAAATATGGTTCAACCAAGAAATTATGTCTGTAAGCAATTATCAACATGCTAATTTGGCTAATTCTTTGCTACAATGGAAATTGCTAACGTAACAAGTTTTCTTCATTATCATAATAAAAGTACACGTCATCTTAGCCAAGTCTTGTTAAAAATTTTGATGGAACTGATGTTTCATAGAAAGTTATCTTTACTGTACTACAAATATAATTATCTATAATCGCTAATTTTTATTCAGCTATACAACTTTGCTATTTTAATATAGAAATCTGACTGTCCGTTACTATGGCTGTAAATTTGCTGAATCAATGAAGTTTTTAGTTGCTTCAACAAGTCTTTTTTCCGTGCTTTTCAGCACGGAAAAAAGTAATGTAACAATCGATTATATTCAGAGATCTTTCTTTCATGAAAGACCCTCCTATCTTCCCTCGGAAGGGAATGAGGGATTTTCTATGAAATTCGGGATCTTCCCGTTTCTCACACACGCCATGACCAACGGGAGCATCGGCTGGAAGGAAATTACGGAATTGACTCGCGCGCGAGTCAAAGCGGAGCACATTTGAATACGCGGGTGGCTCTTACTAGATCGTCCTGCCCCGTTCCATTAACCGGAGAAATTCTCTCGGTGGCAGCGGCAGTGACCAACTTTCGTCGACCGGGGATTGAAACCCCGAGAGAGATATCTTCCACTCGCTTCTCGATCTCTCCTCAAGCAGAGATGAAGAGAAATGCGATACGATGCGGCTTCGCGAGCTGCAAAATCGAAGAATTCGCTCGCGCGTTTCGTGACTCCGGCGCGGATCAGCCGCGCCGGTGTTGCCGAATTTTCTCTCCTGACAAGAAAAAAATGGCTGCTTCTCGCGTATATGTATGTGTGGTCCGCATAAAAGTGTGTATGCTGTTACAGAGAAGGGGAGCATACGCGCCGGGAGAGATAGAATGAGAGAACGAGGGGGATATGGGGAGAGGAAGAGGGGGATCGCATGAAAGCCATTGGAACAGGGTAGGGTAGGGAAGAGACAGAAGAGACAGGGGAGATTACCAATAGCGTAAGACTGAGATATAATTTTCAGTTGTTTAAGTTGTTGTTGCTATAGATGTTAGAAGACATCGTTGTTGTTAATCAGACAAATTTCACGAGCTTAGCGAATAACGCGGCGAGATGCCTTCGATTCAACATTGCACGGAAAAAAAATTAACTAAGTGGTACAGCAAACCTATAACTTACTACTCGAATTCAACATCTATAACTAAGAAGATTTGATGATGAAGGTTTAACAAATCGCTAATGTTATTCAATTTTGCTACTTTAACATAGAAAATTGATTGTCTGTATATTACGATTGTAGATTTGCTGAATCAATGAAGTTCTCAGCTGTTTTTTTTCCGTGTGAGAGAGAAAGTAGCTACACTGAAAAAAAATATAGTCAATTTTAATAAATATTTAATTGAATACTGCCAACTAAATATTTATTAAATATAAAGATATATTTATTTGATACAAGAAATGTTAATTTAATTTAATAATCAATTTTTTTTACTAAACAAATATATTCATTTGTAAGTAAATGTTTTAGTAAATTTAGTTGGCAGTATTGAACTAAATATTTATTAAAATTGATACTATATTTTTTTCTCAGTGTAACTATATCGAAAAAATTTTTATAAATATTTGTTTAAATATACGTTCTCAGTAAATGTAAAGATATATTTATTTGAAGCGAATTATTAATTTCATTTAACTATTATTTTTCTTATTGAGTAAATATTTACTTATAATACTATTCAAAGAAAGGAATATGTAAAATTTATTAAATTTAGTAAATTTTCTTCAGAGTATGAATCTTTACAGCTTTATGGAAATATTTATATTCGAAGAATGTCAGCAACTCACGTCGATATCAAGGAAAATTTATCTATCGAGCAAAACGGATGAAGCTGTAATGAAAAATCGATCGTATCTCATAGAAATAGAGTATCGTGTAAGTAATAAAGCAAGATTTCAGTATCAATGTATTATCGTGCACGTATTACTTCAACCCGAACGAGCGATCTTTCACGGTCTGTCATTAAAATTCGACGTAAGCGACTTTCGCCGGCAGATGCGCGATAATATCGCAGCGAGTCTCAAGTGAAGAACTCCAGGACATCGCATCGCGTCGTTCTCCCGGTCTCGCTTTTTGCGAATACATTCACAAAAGGAACCACCGCACGGCACCGTGCCGGATCGGAATATCTCGACAGATATTCTCGAGGGCCTCCCCTTGCGATTACGCCAATGAGTCGACCCAGCGAGGCAGCACGGACGGACGGACGGACAGTCGTGAGTCGGCTGCGCTGTTGCCAAGCGGAAACCACAAACCGGCGGCATTTTCTTCTTCCACGAAGACATGGACAGACAACGCGTTCCGCTCGCCTACCGTGTTACCTCGTGCAGCTCGTAATGCCTCGTACACGTAGGAGGCACCCGGCGGAAGGGGTGGCACGGGGGTTGGCAACGCCAACCAAGGATCGAAATACAATCGGCCAGAAGATATGAATAATGAGACGGACTACGAAGGATCGCCGACGCGCAATAAGACCGCTCCGCTCGCGCTGCTGCGAAGAGCAACGAGCCAGACACGCAAATAGGAGTGCATAATCTAAAGCAAAATATAGAGTTTGCGAGAGAGGCTTTTTCATTGTTTTCGTTATTTCTCGAAAACGTTATCGGTCGCCTTCGTCAATGTATAACCATCAATAATCCGTTTATGACACCTGAATTAATAGCCCGGTAATCCTACAGATAAATAACAGATGAAAAAAATACGCTTATATTTATATACGTAATTTCGTTATCAGGACAAACGATAAGCGATAATAATGATTATTATTATCAATGATAATTGTACATTGCCTCTATCCACTTGTTAACGCTCTTTTAATCCTATATATATATATATATATAAAACACAATGAACGCAACATTTTTAATTTCGATGCGTCACAAACAAATTTACAAAACTCCCAATTACACTCCTCATCACAATTTAATATAAACAAGTCTTCATTTTCAACTGCTATTTCCAAGTATTTACTTCATTGTATATTCGAGTACAATGTACAGTTTCTGAGTTAGATTGGAGCGCTTTTAAACGCTTACGTCTCATCTCTCGCGTTAAATAGAAAATTATGAACTGTTTATATTACTGCGCAACAAAGGAAATTTCGATCACGTGGCAAAAACATGAGCGCGCAAGTCTTGCATATGGCATTCGAATTAGTTAAAACAATTATGTCACGCGCTAAAATTAAATCGACCGTTTCGTCAACAGCTGAATAATAAATGTGTAAATTTAACCGATCGTAGATATATAGAGATGCGAATCAGTTGAATGGACTGTATTAAAAAAAGACGATTCATTAGACCTCTTGTAACTTGCAACATATACCGTAATGAGAAAAAAGAGTTTGGCTAAAAAAAATCTTAATCTTTGAATAGTACTAAATCTCAATAAATAATTAATAGCTTTTATATCAATTGAATATATATATTTACATTTAATATTATTTTATAATTATTCAAAAAAATATTTATTAAAGTGTGTATTTAGTATTTTTTTTATTTGTGACTCTATATAATTACATAATAAAATAATTATACATAGTAAAATAATTATGATTAATAGAAACTTTATTTTAAAAATGATCACTATATGTATTAATAATCATATATATGTGGAGTGTTCTCAAAATTTTGGTATAAATTATAACAATTTCAAATATTAATACAATAAAATATCAAGATATAAATGGTAAGTAAAATAAATATTTTTATTCAGTAAATGCAATCGCGAAGAATATAACTATTTCTAAATTTACTTACTATATAGTAATAACTAAAAAAATATATAATAAAAACCAATGATTTTTAGTGAAGCAGTGATTATTATTAGCATAATTGATTATATTTGTAACAAATAGATGATTGAAGCAACTATAAATATATGTCACAAAAAATGATTATAAATTTTAGTTAAATTATGAAAATTGTAACAATTTTTTTCTCTCAGTGCGTTTTCAGAGAGTTCGAAAGCGTAGTATAGAATAAAAAACAACAAATTACGTGCGATCGAATTAGGTTTAACAATTGTTTCAGTGAACACCCGCTTGCACATTTCCGTGTTGCCTACGTTGAAACTAACGCACGCGAAACACGTAGAATTTTGTAGGAAGTGATTAGAATTTCAGCTGCGTAAAACCATTACCAGACTTCCTCGTACACCCGTTTTCTACGGGCGAATGAGGTCATATATTACAAGGGACACGCTATAGATACCATATTCATAATGAATTATTTCTCCGATATTGAATACGTTGCGAAAAATATATCAAATTCGCGTGAATTTCCATAGTTGTTCAAAAGAGTGACAAATTATAGAGAAGTACAAAAGCAGATGTGTGATTAAATTTACAAATGCAAAACAGCTACTATTCTATATAATTGTAAGAAAAATAAATAAACGTTAAATTTCTGCTACAATAATAAATGTACAACATAATATGAAGATAAAAGTTGAAAAAGAAAAAGCACAAGATGCAATTTTAATAAATGTTTGCGATGTCACGTAACTGTTATATATATTTGTTATACACGTGCAACAATATCATCGGATCTCACTTATATATTAATAACAATACATAATAAAGTAGAACAGTCAAGAATGATATAGGATACATTGACACAACACAAATTGATTCTCAAATTTATCTTTCGCGAATCTCTCGTGTTTCCCACATTGAAAAAAAATATAGTCAATTTTAATAAATATTTGTTCAGAAAAAAAAAAAAGATTGTTAAATCAAATTAACATTTCTTTTATCAAATAAATATATCTTTATATATAATAAATATTTAGTTGGCAGAATTCAACTAAATATTTATTAAAATTGACCATATTTTTTTTCAGTGCAGCGATTCCTCGCGACCTCATGCTCCGTTTATTTTATATAATCGTAAATTTACTTCTTTTTGCATATTACGAAACATGTATAATTTGACATCAGGATTTCGCCAGAAAAAGAGAGTCATGAAAAAACTTCGGAAACCACCGAGGTAGGCATCGGCCGGACACGGAGTGAAATAACGTGGCGCAGCGGGATATGATGCGCAACGGTGATATAAAACAACGACGAACGCGAGAGTGCGCGGAAAACAATACGAAATTGCGCAAAAATGAGCGGTGGAATAGAAACCGAAATTACACCCGGCCATTCTTTCTGATTTATCCGCGAAGCGACGCGATAGTTAAACGTATCCTGCGGATAGACGTATAATAGCGTCGCTTCTCGTGATTTATGTCGAGGTTTATGAAAATATTAGCGAAATTAGCACCACGCGTTTTCATAAATTTCGACAATAAAACTGCGACTTGCTTCGCAAAGTCGTAGGTGTTCAGTATTGGACAGACACGTAGAAAGATATATTATAATGCCCAACCCACGAATAGTAACACGGAAACATACCGGCACCTATTCGGGTGTGTATTCCTGAATCGATTGCTTTCATCCACATAAATTTGTGACTGTGTTGTAGACTATCCAATCAGAAAGTTCCTTCCACCCTTCCGTTACGATTCGATTGCGTGAGTTAAACACGTAAACAAACGTTTTCTCTGTTTCTCTCTGTTCTCTTGCGGACAATATGGCAGGAAGTTTCGCAAAAATGACGTTCCCGGAGACAATGGAGACTCGACTTTTTCCGGCAGATGCGTGTCGCATGGATAATTAGCGTCGGTGTAATTTCATTGAGTTAGATCATCGATCGATATGTCTTTTGTGTCATCGAAGCAACAATTTTCTGAAAGACATGGAATAATGTGATATATCAATCAATATCAACATGGAAATATCACATGGAAAAATTGAATTGTTTAAGAAAAGGACGGTTTTGCTAAAGTGTTGTCTAAAAATGTAGCCAGATACAGAGAGATCTGAAAATAACTTTGTTGGACCATTAAAATAATTACGCAAGACGCTCAAATTGATTGCTAGAATGTTAAAATTTGCTGCAGCATTGCTCATGCCTCGGATTACTATATAATTATTTAGGATTCATAGCCTATTCTTATATGAAAACAGTCTTAAGTAATGCCTTAAGATATTAATACGGCACTGTAATTGGTTATAACATCTTAGGACTTATTTAAAACGGTCTTAAATATAATATGAGAATTGACTATGAATACTGACCTTAGAAGACAAAAATTATTTTCAGATCTATATCTAACTAAATTTTAGATTTCAACAAAATCTTTCTTTTTTTATGATTTAAAAAAATTATGTGTGCTGCTGTGCGGAACTGATTATGCGTACGAAAGCATTAATCTTTAAAACGTAAGGATCTATTTTTAAAGTCGTACTTGAATAAGGTTTATTATAATTCATTATTTCATTATATTCCTTATTTCAAAATGACACTCTGTTAGCGCCACTATTACTCGTTTCTATCAATGTAGATTAATTTTAATCTCGGTTCAATTCTTAGAAAAAAATAAAGAGTTAGTCGAACTAACAATAAGATTAAAATTAAACTACATTAGTATTGAAATAGAAAAGAGCAATAGTGGATATAAAGATTAATGAATGTTGCGACGCAAAAACAACAGTTTCCATATATTTCTGATAAGCGTTCGTCGCAAACAATAATCAAATTTATGGTAATTCTAAGAAAGAAAAAAGAAAGAAGGCTACACGGTGAATTTCATATTATCGTGTCGTCCTCTCGTATCTCTCATGCGCCGCTGAAATTTCCTTCGGAGATTAAATCATCTTGTACAAAATTGCACGCCGCAAGACTGGCGATACAAGACATTTAATAAAATGAACGCACGATACTGGAACGCTATCATCTAGCAAGCAGAGATAGGCTGCAAAACCGCTAACACAGCTCACGATTACAATTACAGTTACGTGAGCTGGATTTACGTTTCACATCTTGAATTTTCGTGAAGGATTTCTTCATGCTCGTGCAGATTTGTTTATACATTCTTAAAATATACGATATTGCAAAATTTAATGTTCAAAGTAAAGTTTTACAATTAAATATTATTATAATTCGTAAGGATAGCTGAATAAAGAAAAGATTAGCGGACAGACATTACAGATAAATCCAGATTATTACGAATCGTCAAATCTGATCGAGTCTGATCTTTTCAATTTTTTTGTTGTTGTTGTATGGACCACGCACGTCGAAATTATTCCCTTCTGACGTGAAAAAGACGTAGGAATCTCGATACGGCGCAACTCTTCGATGAGTTTTCGACAAATCCGTGATGAGTGAAAAAAAAGAACATGATGGAGGCCGATTCCTCCCGCTGATGACCTCGAAGCCAATCGGCAATTTTATGATAGTGTGGTCTCTCGTGTTCGCATTTGTGAGAACGAGAGAGGAAGAGAGAGAGAGGAGAGAGAAGGCGTAGTTGCCAGGTCTCTCACCAAGCTGTAGACCATCCAAATAACGTTCCTCCAGAGCCCTCCGGGCCTCTCTCTTCTCTCTTGTGGGCTTTAAGGCGACGCGAGCGCGATATGGACATATCCCTTTAAAGCGCCAGCCAGCGACGCAGCAGTGGTGCTCACGATCGATAGCTCGCGAATTGCGTCGAATCTACAAATAGAAATCCACGTTCGCGTGTTTACTATATCCAACTATCGTCGATGCGTAATCTACGTAGACAATGCGTAATCACGCATAATAACTGCACTTTCTCCGCTTTTCTCTTGTTTCTAGAAAACAAAGTTCTCAATCAAACAAATTATGCTCGATTTCACACGAGGTTTCGAATCCAATGGTGCATCTATACGCTTATCCAAGAGAATGAGTCTCTTTCTCTATCTCTCTCTCTTTGAGTATTTTAAGCATATTCTGTAATTGCGTAAGCGTAATTATAAGTGATTTTTATACAGTTGTAAGAATTGACCTATCACCGTCAAATTTAAGGAGAATATTCAAGATTGATCAATTCTTACAATTATATAATCATTTAGAATAGAGTTTATGGAGTGGTTTATGAGAGTTTTTTTGCTAATTTTCTCTGTGAAATTGCCTTTAGCCAATTTTCATTGCTCCTGTTCTTGTCGGTATTATTAATTATATATTACACAGGTTGTGGGTTGATTTCCAAGTATTACTACACCTACACACAAAAAATACCAATCTATTGTTAAGAAAAATGATTACTCAATTTACTTTCTTTCTTGTAAGTAACAGTTGTCTTTAAGATAATTTTCTTGATAATGAATAATCTAAATGTATATTTGTTACAAGCTTTTAGAAAAACCTCATTACTGTGTACCTAAATTAATTAATTTTATTTTGAAAAATATTATAAAACTGATCGAAGAAACAACTTTATATATTATAATAAGAGTAAATCGATTTTGTTTAAATTAAATAATCTTGATTAAAATATATGAAACTAACTTATCAGAATTTAGAATATATTTTGAGTAATTTAATTATGTGTGATGAACATGTGATGAAGATTTGTAAATGTATGAAATACTTGAAACAAATAGTCATTACTTGTGTATAGTATTTTTTCATGTGTATAGTTACAACGGATTTCAAGAAAAAAAATTAATAGATTATAGACTAGTTTTCTACAGCACAATTGGCAAAATGTCATCGCATGCGCATCGATGCAACCAACATTCACCAATTTCGAGCATCGCAATGGATCTGGACAGATTACGAGTCTGGAGGTAACAGGAGATATTACGTGGAAAAGAAGTGTAAGAAGAAACTCCGTCGATCCATCCGATGGAGTCAAGCCAGGTACACGCATACTCCTCGGTTCCGATCAGGTGTGTCGGCTAAAACCTGTTGGCTCACCTTCCTCCTTCCCTTTGTGAACGAGACAGGTGGTTATAGGGCCCAGCAGCTTTCGAGGAGACTGCTCCGACGAGGAGAGAAATGAAAATACAGACAGGATATATAGAGCGGGGGTGATTGAAAGAAAATCTCGCCGGCGGGGGATCCAATTTTTCCGGTCCGAATGCCGCAGCTACTCCGTAAATCCGAGATCGAGATGTAGTGCGGGGTGAGGGAGGAAGGGAGAAGGTTTTATGAGCAGGGGAACGATGCACGGCGAACAAAGACTTGGTGAACGCGCGTAACGGAGCGCATTCGAGATGCGCGGATTTGCGAAACGCGGAATAAGCGGCCCCATTATCGCGAGCAGGCATGGATGAGTCACGGCTTCATAACCGAGTCTTCGAGTCTTAAGCTCTACTTTTGCAGTTAGACTCGGTTGCCCTTCCTTCATGATTTCCCGGGGGTTATCGTCACGGCCGCGAAAAGAAAGAACGGCGGCAACTCCAAGTGAATCAGTCGAGCAGAGTTTCGACCTTTTGCCTCTCTTCAAGGAAATCATTCGACTAATCATCTCAAAATAAATCAAAAAGACAATAGATAGATATCGTCGAATGATTTATTGAACGCTCTAGAAAATTTTCTCCTTTCTATGTAATTTAATTTTATCTTGCTTCAACTAACTTTTCAGCTCTTTCTAAGAATTGGAAAAAGATGAAGAGCAAGTTGAATCGAGATTAAAGTTCATTTACATTGGTAATAAAAAACGGGCATTACGTGCTAGACAAAAAAAACAATTGATAAAACAACAATAATTACAAAAAATATAAAAAAATTCACAGAAAGAAAAGAAAATAATAATGATAGTAGTAACTGCAAAGAATAGCATAACAAAAAAATGATAAAAGACACATATTTACAAGTAATGAAAAATTGAAATATTACATAAAAAATATAAAATAATAACAATACATGTTAGGGGCACAAATGTAAAAAGAAAGAGACAAAAGAGAAAAACTAATTAAATCTAAAAGTCTTTATTTCTGCGCCTTTATCAAAACGTATGTAAAATATATAATTATAGACATACTTTATCAAATATGCTTTAGGTTGGGATCTCTTTCAAATGGTTGTTTCAAACGCGCACGTATATCGGAAAGTACCTACAGGCAGCAGTCACGCAACAAAAGAAGAGGAGAACAAGAAAATTACGAATCAATTTATGAATTATAGAGAGTTAGCAGAATCCTGACAGTGTTCTCGGTAAAAGCATAACGAGTGCGTGTCTTTTTGAAAGAATATAAAGGGCAAAACAGGTAGAATGTCGAATTCCCTATAACCGGCCAGACCTGGGGATACGTTTCGCGCTCTCGCGATTACGTGAGAGTCAGAGTCCCAGCTGTGCGATTCGACTGGCAACGAGATCGCAGAAGCGAGAACGATTACGTCTATTTTCGCGTAACACGCACACGGGATTTCCTACGGTTACGCGGTCGCGAAAAATATTGCACCGGATGCACGCATGCGCATATCGCGTTAGCTGTTCGCGAATCGCGAATCGCGCGACGCCGACGACGGCGTAAGATTCTAGGAGTGCACTGACCTCTTGGCCGCTATGCGAAAGGCGGCTGTGTATAAGGAAAGTGATAGTTGCGAATACGTGCGTCCGATTGTAATACGCCCGTCGCATTATTGCTTCCCTCTTGCCTTGAAGCCGCGATATCGGCTTCCTGTTCGATATTGGTGTATTCAGCTGTCTTTTATGAAAATGCCTTCAGGTCGTTCTCCGACTACAGTTGTGCTGAACCTAATGAGCACATTAGTGCTCATCATTATGAAAATTTTTATGAAAATTTATTTCACTTTTATATAGTATAAGATATTCCATAAGTGTTAATGTGTTGAGGCGATTAGAAATAAAGACTTTTAGATTTAATTAATTTTTTTTCTTCTCTTTCTTTCTTTTTACATTTGTGCCCCTAACATATATTATTATTATTTTATATTTTTTATGTATTATTTCAATTTTCCATTACTTATAAATATGTTGTATACAAGTTTTTTTATACAATATAAAATGCCTCCCGCTACGGTTGCCAGTTGAAAAAATAGTGACTTTACTTACTGTATTACTTAATTTGTTTAATGATTTCTTAAAAACGAACACCGACAGCCATTCAGACAAATTTCATATTATTCCTTAAGATATCAAGTTTTTTTATATTTCATTGTTTCAAAAAATTGTTAAAAAAAAACAGTGAATAAAAAGGCCACTTTCGAATAAGCTTTAGATAGAGATCCTATGTATATATGTATACATATTTTATGTGTGTGTGTGTGTGTGTGTGTGTGTGTGTGTGTGTGTGCGCGC
>Ga0157363_1002757_pt1 | contig 15599 bp, 7 predicted proteins | sample AttsexASBM1_FD_111477 | JGI IMG/M metagenome (GOLD analysis project Ga0157363, IMG submission 111477) | Fungus gardens microbial communities from leaf cutter ant in Ribeirão Preto, State of São Paulo, Brazil - Atta sexdens ASBM1 | ecosystem: Host-associated > Fungi > Mycelium > Unclassified ...
CGATAGTTCCTCGTTGCCATAAATAGACTACGCACAAGTGACAAGAAAATTAAATCGTAAACAAATTATACTAAGCGCTCTGTAATAAGATAGAGTTAATTCACTTAACAAATTCGCTTGAATTCAATATTGTAAGATGATTAAAACAATTATAATTGTATGGCTTAAAAAAATCGATAATTTTAGGTTTAAAGAATGTGAAATAAATTATACTGTTAAAGACATATTATATATTATACATTTTTAAAATTTAAAATTTTAATATGAAAAAAGAGAAGCGGAACTAGTCTGTAGAATCGTTTAACTGTTGCTAGAGTAGTAAACGGCACATCCTATTTATTTAATCCGCTCTCTTTATCGCTATAAAGAGGCGACCGGTAATGTAACGTACCGTGATAATGAAAACGGGTGTTAGCCAGGATTTCCGGGTGGCTCGCTCTCTTCGCGCCTTCCTCCCGGGCTCTCTCCATTTCTCTGTACTTCCCTCTCGCGCACACTCACGCCTGGGCACGCATCAGAAGTCGTACTTCATTAAGTCGGCAACACTTCTTCCAGTGACGTTACTCATCCCTTTGGGACGGGTGCCGCGAGGAGGCGAGATCGAAAGGGAATAAGATTAATTGCATTCCGCGCAGGCGAGAGGAGGCGTATTTTAAGGCAAACCGCCAATGCTCGCTCGTGGAAACGGCGAAGCGACGGGGCCGAACGAGTGGCGAAGGCGAAAGAGGAAGGGCAGAATGAGGAGAGCGACAATACCCTGGATGGAAAGACGGGGACGAAGTCGCGAGAGGAGCGAGAGATTCCTGCCACTGGGGGTGAGGAGCGAGCCGACGAGCGTGACTGAAAAGAGGACCGAGAAGGAGAAGACAGCGCCCAAGGCCTTGTTGTATTTATCATATAATTACCATAATAGAGCTCCACACCGCACTCCGCCACTACCGACCAATCCCGCCCATGCACCCCGCGTTCTCTTCAGGCCACAACCGCAAATTGGAAACTCTCGAATACATTTTCCCTTCGTCGCTCACTCACTCGCTAGCTCGCTCGCTCACTCGCTCGTTCGTTCGTTCGTTCACTCGCCGCGCTCGAAATTGTTCGCCGTAGGACGTCGGCCGTCGAGTCAGTCGGAAGGATGCTAACGACAGCAGCACGAATACGTAGTCATGGAACGCCTGCTCGGCTCGAGGATGATCGACGTATGGTCATTAGATACAATTTGTCTGCGTAGCTGCATTCTGTCTGACACTAGTCGTCGGAGTAATTATGGCTCGACTTAATCAATAATTGAACGCCGTTCTCTATTTTGGGCCTTTCTATAGAGACTCTAGCTATATACAATCATTTATCGGAAATTCAACGTCGATGTATAAAATGCATGATATTTTTAGTAGAAATATTTTTAAATCAATTGAATTGTAGATTTAATTACTATTTAATTTCATTATTATTTAACAATCCATTATTTACATCAGCAAATTTCATTAAATATTATACATATTGTCACGTCATTAAACTGCAGATTGTATTCGATGGTTTAAGTAATACGTGTACATTTACGAAGAGAACTTGCTCATTTTGTAAAAAATGAGATCCCCGGAGGTAAAAATTTTAATTGTCTATCTCTTTGTTTAATTATTTCTTCAATTCTCTACTTATGTTAAATATTAGATTTTTTATATTAATTTTGCTATTCATAACAAGCCTACAAGTTGGCAATAAAAAATTCTTCAAATTTTTATATCAAGAAAACGTCTGAATTACTTGAGTTAATTTTACATTTTTTGTATTAAAATGAAATAAAAAAAAAAGAGATAATATTATAAAGTAAATGCTTGAAGGTGAGTTCTTTAGTTTCTTCGCTAACCACGAATCATCCCCGCCGACATCACCTTTTGAATCTCTTGGCCCCCTTTCCTGGTCACCCGATGTGCAGCTCGGCGGAAAGATATTGCAGCTAAACACTCGGTTCTTTGATGCCGCCCTAGTCCGGGATCTCTATCCCCGGGTACGTTGGCGGATAATTAACGTTAAAGGTTAATCCCGCGGAGAAAGACGACAGGATAAGAACGGGCTGACAGCAGTTCCTCTGCTGCCGTTCCTCTGATAGATATAATTTGATTGGAACCTCGAAAATGCCGAAATTGAGTCTTTCGATTCAAACATGTTTCTTCAAACACGACTATCCAGAATACATTTGATAATCTTATATTTGGTTTTTAGTAACAACAAAATGAAAAATAAAAGTGAAAGATTTCCTTAGAATATGATATAAATATCAATATTCTTAAAGATTATATCATATTCTGAAAATATACCATTTTTCATCTCTCTAGAGAATAATTTTGAGGTATTTATACTCTTTTTAAGATAATAACCTCGACAATCTCATTTTCTTTCAGAGAATAATGATTCGGAGATATTTTTACATTTTTTATTGTAAATACGTATTTTGTTCCTCATTTGATTAAAATTAATTAAATTGAAAAACAGAAAAAAATTAAATAAAAATTCCAAATAAATAATTTGTTGTTTATTTTAAGACAATTAAAAATTATACGTGATGATATATAGATATGAAATATAATAAATACAAGTTCAGCATTTATCATATTTTAAGTAGCAAGTATATCAAGAGGCGATGGATACGAGCGTCGCGCAGGACGCGTAAAAACGTCTAAATTGCGCGTAAATAATTATATTTGCATATTCATTGAAAGGTAAATATTTAATGCCCATGGAGCATAAAGGGGCAGCGTGAAGTGTAACGTATATGTGAAAAGAGAGACCGGTGAGTTCCTGGAGGGAGAGGTGGATGAGGTGGCGGAGGAGGAGAAAGCAGGAAGAGGGTTGGACGCTGGCGAAGGGTTGGCCAGCCGTGTACGCGCGGCCACCGCCACGAGCTGACGGAAAAGGGGTTGAATGTACATCGCGGCTCGTCGGAAATTTTAGCTTAATTTTACTTAACTACACTGGACTGCCCGTGGGCGCCCGGCTGCAGGGACAAGTGTTATTTTTGTAATTCCGAGCGGCGCTAATGGGAGACCTCGGCTTAACTCCGACCGACCGCCAACAAAGAGGGGTGTTTACCACGCGCAATGAGTATACGGCCGCGCGGGGGTAGTAACCAACACCCCACCGCCTCCGCTTGTTACAAACGCGAAAAGAGCTCGACATTAGTTGACCGACGGACAAGACTGGTAACATGGGTCAAAGCGTTCTTCATGGAAAACGCGAGCAACGATCGTCTCTTCTGAGAAAATATACCTCGAAATAAATTCAATGATACATACAGTTCTATAAATGTATAGGTTTCTAATATTTTCTTTTTTAAAGTAAATTATATAGTATTTTGTAGCTGTTTCTCTTTTAGGAGATATAATCAATATAAACATCCTTCTATTCCTTTTATAATATTCAATAAATAATAAAGAGATAGAACACTTGCGTATCTCCTAAAAGGAAAGTAACCTATCTATTCAATACATGATCACATGATATGCAAATAAATAAGAAAAACATATTGTAATTATTTTCATATTTCAAAGTTACTAAATAATATAGTTTCTAGTATCTTATCAATTTAATATGATGAATGATATAAGAACCCCCACTCTTCCTCTTTCTCTCTTTCTCTGTAACTGACGCGTTACTGTCAGGGCATAATCAACGGCGAAGATATCGAGAAGATGCGAAAGGGCGCTGATGAGATTCGAGGGAAAACTTGCAGGTATGGAGCGTAGAGCAAGTTACAGAAGCTGAGACGTGTATCGAGCGTGAATATTACATCGATCAGGGTTTGACGATGCGGTACAAGGCGGGAGGAGGAGAAGGGGAGGGAGAATCGGGGAAGCAAGGATGATGTCGCCTATTATCCCGTGGAACACCTGAGCCCCGTTCTCTGTTACGTCCTGGTCCCCGTTCTCCTCCACGTCGCGCGCGCGCGAGAAAGTGTATGAAAACGAGCACGCACTCTCCGTCACCGACGTCGGCCAAATTGCACGACCTCCGCGTATTATCCGCCCCTAAATTATTCCCCGCTAACCACAAAAATAGCCCCTCGTCTCCCGCAAAACCCTATCGTCCCACACCCCGCAAGACTCCCTCGCTTTTCTGCATCGTTACATTTTCTCGGTTAACGCGCCGCGCGGCTCATTGTTTCAACCGCATCGCGAGTATACTGAATCGTCATTAATAAAATATGTTAATGTAACGCTTTCTTCTTTCACCGACGCGGTCGTTGTAATTTGGTGAATTATGAATGAGATGCTGGATGAAGTGAATCGAGAAAAAGATGATTTTATTTGTCTACCTAAGGTTAATAATAAGATAAAATTTACATTAAACATGAAATTATTATTGTTTACAAGATTAAGGTAAATCTGTCAAGTATAAAAATTTGTGCGAATTTTATATTTGAAATGCTTTAATTACAAAAGTAGACTGAATAATTAATGAAAGCTGTAATGTTTCTTGCTGTATTTATCAGATCGCTATTATTGTTATTACGATAATTGGCAGTAGAATGAATAATGAACGAATGATACACATCAATCATGGATTCAACTTTTTCACGGATACTAGTTACGTATTTGCATATTAATGTATGTTTGGTTAGGAGAGCGATCCCTGACATGATGGACGCTACCGAAGACGAAAGTTGAGGAGGTTGTAACGGCTTCTGGCACCATATGTCGGATTTCCATTCGACGAGAGATGGATTGCCCAATCCATAGAACATTGATCACTATTAAATCATATATATCGAAATATACTACGTGACAATTTAATATATCGTAAATATGATTGTGTCTTCGAACTTATCTGATCGTTTCATGAGAATACTTTTGTTAGATACAGTATCCGACTAATAAATGGGAAAGCAACTCTCATCGCAAAATGTGAGTAGAAAGTTTGACAAGCTGCCATGGTATAACGCGTCGAAACAGCATTGTCCATTATTTACATGCGGACACACATACTCAGGTGCCGCGTTCAGGAGTCTTCGGAGAGGCAAAAGTTGTTAGTTCGCGGTAGCGGCAGCGGCAGCCTGGCCATCAGGTCCGATTCGATAAAAGATGGATGATCCAACCGACGGCCGTATAGTCGATCGGTCTCCGAGCTGACGCCTCCGAAGATGAAATGCACCCTTGGCGACCCCAGAATCGACCCTAAACCCCCGTATACCCCGTTTCTTCCCCTGCCTTTCCCCTTTCCCCTTCTCACGCGATAGCACTTTGCCAACCAAGGGCATATTTACGAGAAAGGCGCGTGCCCCGCGTCGGAACGCACTACGGTCTCCTGGATATACGCGATTTGGCATACAAATTTCGTCATATGTAACTCGGAAAAATGTTTATTGGTCCGACTAAGGGTTATTAGGTCCGGCTTCTAGTTGATCTGCTTACGTAACCAGTCGTCTCACGTAGCACCATGAAATTGGGTCTACCAAGTCGAGAGTGAAAACATAAGTCTTTTTTACAACCAAACTGCTCTGTACTTTTGCATTCCATATGACGCGGCTTATAGCCTGTGTCCTTTGAAAAATTGTAACGATAAATAAAAAAGACATTTCTATAAAATGAGAAATAAATCGAATATTCAATAAAAATATTCCTTCGCGAGCAATTCAATTACATATACGTACATTTAATTTATACGTGTATATCTTTTTGATCGTAATATATACGCTTACAAAATAAGAACAATGAACATAAATGTTAATGTTTGTACAATATTTGTACAAACTAAACGAGATGCAATTCATGAGATTTTTGAGAGAATGCCATTTAATGGGATGCGAGAGAATTTATAGGAATAGTCGAACGAGTGGCAGAACGAGAAAGGACGAGACGTGAGGACGAAGGACTACTGGTTTTCTCGCGGGGTTCTCGCACGGCGACGGTCGTACCAGAGAACAGCAGTACATTATTTCTTGATGTCAAATAAAGCAATTAGCATGTGCCCTGACCAGGGTCCGCAGGTTCTAACCCGAGTAATCTCACCAGGGTCCCCGGCGTGTGCGACATCTTCATCAGAGAGGCGGACCCTCCTCTCTTCTCCTTTCTCCGCCACTTTTCATCCCATCGCCCCTTATGCCGGACGATGGCGCGATCACGTGACTACTCTGCACCCCTAGAGACGAGGGATGCTCGATGCTACGGAAGAGCGAGAGCGCGAATCGACAAGAAGAAGATGGCGGCTCGAAAGGGCGAGGAAGAGGATTGGGAGGAGAAAAATCAAGGGGGGGCGAGAGAAGGTCGTGTCCACTGAGTGAAGGCGCTTCCAAGGGAAATTTCACAAAGGCTGACCCGTTGGTAATGAATGTTATATAACCCTTTTAATGCTTTAAGCCTCTTAGATTTTTCAGTGCGCTCTCGACGCGCGCACCTCCTTCGTTTCCGTCCCTTCGCCTTTTCTGTTGCGCGAGGAGTGAGCTAGCAGAGGTAGTTCACGGCAGAGGGGAGTGAGCGAGGGAAGTCATGCCTCAGGGTAGGTAATTATGTGGCGGACGTAAATTAAGCTTGTTTAGATTGGGATTTTTATTAAGGTCTTTTATGAAAGAGAGTGCTGCCACTAAATGGCGCATAGTATACTCTCCGACACCGGTACTCTTTTAAACGCCACCGGAACAGACCCGCAATACACATTTATTTCGTAACTAACGCTTTCGACAATGAGGTATTTTAAAGTCAGATTTGTCAGGAATAATCATATCTCATAAAACCATATTTTTAGTAAATTAATATTTTTGTGTATTATTTAATATTATTTAATATTAAGAATATTAACATCTTAAATTAGACTCAAATTTTACTCAATACAAAGAAAGAAGTTGATCCTTTCCTAAACTGTTACAATCTTTTTAAATATTATTATGATATATTAAATTTCACTAAACGTATACATATGTAATATTATACACATATACTAATTCTTGTAACATTATTACAATCGTGTAAAGTGCAGAGAGCAACGATACGAAAGAAATTTCGAACTTGTCCAATTTTCCCAGGACCATCCCCAAGGAAACAACGATCAGAAGATATATCTAATAGTAGCAGAGGACGTACGCACTGAGGAACACGGAACAAATAAGTAAGGATTAGTTTAATCGTGCTTTAGGAGTCGAACGTTACGGGTTTATGTCGCTATTCCCTTTCGAGGGAAAGGAAAAGCTATAGCTCGTATACGACCAAATTTACGAACCAATGATAATATACGTAAAGAGATTCAATTGATATATCGAAATATAGGACCTTCACTAAAAATGTATTTTCCCTATAATAAATGCTAACTAAACAAAATTATTATCTTTTTATCTAAGAACAAATAGTCCTCCAATTCGCAAATCTGAATAATGTTCTATGTATTGTCTTCATTTAAGTATTATATATTTGAATATCATCAGTAATCAGGTATCGTTTCAAATGTAAACATATCAAGATATACAAAAATATCCAACTATCAAATACCACTTATCGCTTTAATTTGTTTTATTCGCGTACATCGTGCGTACATAGGCATGTTAATCCAAACATGTCCGTAACGAGCATAGCGCTACGTCAAACAGCTAACTGCTTTCGCACGAAAGCACTGGAAGCGAACTTCGAGAAGCAGTTCGCAGGTACAGACGGTTAGCTATACCCAGTGTATATGTATACCTCCAAGCCGGTAAACGGAGAACGAAGTTCTCGGTAGAAGTTTAATTCAACTGGACGGGCAGCCGGGTGTAAACGCTGAATGATTTGTTGCAAATCGAAAGCACCCCCGCGAGCTCGAACTCGAGCTCGAACTTCAACTTCTTACTCGTACGACTTACTTTATGCAATGTTGTATCGCTACTGGCTATCGAGCGGTCATCAACATATTTTTATATTAATATTTTACGAATTGTTATATTTTATAAAATAAATTACGCATGCCCCAAAAAGAGAAATATAAATAAAGAATTATTAATATTTTTTACATATATTACAGTACATTCTTTAGTTGAAATATTCTTTTACCATTATAGTTGACATTTGAAAAATGTCGAAAAATTAAATAAAGTGTACATATATAATAAATTTATTTTTATAAATATAGTTTGAGAATCTACTACCACTTTGCTAAATTTCTTGAAACTTTTTTTATTGACTATGCAACATTGTAAAAATTGATAATTTTATTATTTTTTTGTTTCAAACGAATTTTTTTGAAACAAAACAGTAAATAATTAATGACAAATATTAACTAACTGTCCCAAAATTTACATTGATCCAATTCGTTCTGTGATCTAATTCGTTTCGATCTACCCTATCTAAAAATCAATTATCTAAAAAAATTATCGTGAATGTATTGTATTCACATTTTTCTCGTAATATTGATAAGTTAGTCAATAATAATTGAAGTATATAGCGCAACGTGCCATTATTGTAAACTGTACAAACGTTTTCTCGAAGTGGTTGGTTGGTTGAGTATCGAACATCGAGATCCTGTCGATTTTATCGAGCAGTTTCGCGAAGCTGGGCATGCTCGCTCGTTTTCTCGATTAGGCTTTGCCGTCATTAAAAGTTTATAAAGAAGCCAAGAAACGAGACGGGCAATGATGTGCGGAGGCAAGGGGACAGGGAGGTGGCTTAGCAACCCCAGAACGAAGAAGAAAACCGGCATGACAGAGTAAAAAAGACAGAAGCGTGAAAGTAAAAAGAGGGACAGAAACGAAAGAGAGAGAGAGAGAGAGAGAGAGAGAGAGAGAGAGAGAGAAGGATGAAGAGAAATTCTAAGCAAGTTTTCTCATGTGCGATACATAATAAGGAGAGCTAGACAGCATATAAAAAACCTATAAATGAAGCTCACACATATACATTTATAAGTTACAAATATATTATATATTGACACAAATTCTTTAACACATTGGTATAAACTTCTCTTTTATAAAAAATATTTTCTTTAATTTGCATAACATTGCACGATCATATCGCTTATATCGAAAGAACGACTTTGCGGAAGTATTTAGATACATACACACACACACACACACACACACACACACACACACACACACACACATCTGAAAATAATTTTGTTGGATAAAAATTATTTATACATAGAACATTCAAATCAGTTGTTAAAATATCAAAACTTTTTGCAGTACCGTTCGCTTGAGATTCCCAAAAATTATTTTGATGGTTCAACAAAATTATTTTTAGATCTACATCTACTTAAATTTTTAGATACATTAGCAAAATCGTTCTTGTCATGTGAGAGTAAAGAAATATCTTTTACTGTATTTTAAACTGTACAAAATTATTAACAAGAAAATCGCATAATTAATTTAATTATTATTTATAATTATTGAATAATCTAATGTTGGCTAATAATAGGCTTTTTGTTAATTGTTTTAGTTATATCATTTATTACTCTAACATTATTACTGTAACTTTTTAAGAGTATACCTTGATAAATAAAATTTTGAAGATACTATGTGAAAACAAGTAAATTTTTTAAGATTTGAAAATCAATTACTTTTTTATTTAAACAAAAGTTATATATCGTTAATCTAAAAAATGCAAGGTACGTACATTATAAAATATAATGTATCTTAAATAATGCATAATTTTTAATATGCAATAGTATAAATCTTTTAAGATTTTGTTGATTGATAGTCACAAACGTTGGTAACTAAAGATAGGACACGCAATGCGAGTCGCGGTGCACGAAAACCAATTAAAGGTGTTAGATCGATCCTCCCTAGTAACTGACTTGTTGGGCTTCTCGATGAAAGCCTCAATTCTCATTTATGATGCTACATTTTTTTATGTAATTTATCAGTGAAAGAAACTATTTTAAATGTGTAAAATAATAAGAAATTTTTAATTTAAATTAATAATTGACATTAAAATTACATTTTATTCCAATTTTAAGTCTTTGTATTATGATTATAATAATAAAAGAATTATAAGTGCTTTCGAACTGTATTACTTACCTTGTTCATGATTTGGCGGGGATATTCCCGCCTCGCTAGGAACGGCTCTGCAAAAGAAAAAATACATCCATTACTCTTCTGACTTTAGTAGAAATATAAAATATTTAAATATTAAGAAGCTTAGATAAATAAACATCATTATTTATCATATAATAAATATTAAAAAAAATTAATATTGATTAATTCTACTTTCTTTCAATGCAAAATAAATGTTATAATGTAAATTCAATTCGCTCGCGTAGATTTTATCGAGCCGTGAATAATATAAAATTCTTAGTAAATAATCTTTTAACATAAGTCTGCTGCATAATATTAAATAGAAATCAAGAAATTCAATGAAAACATGATCGGGAAGATATCTATTTTTTTTGTACTTTTTATTCGTTCTCAATTCCATCGCTGCGCCTTGTGACGCAAGTTAATGCATGTAGGGTGATCCTTGATCGTGCAGCCGAGCCCCAGCCCTTCCTCTCCTTTCCCTTCGACGGGTACTACCACCGAATTCCCATAATCTAATGAATGGCCTAACCCCAATATCCTCTCGGTTCAGCTTCACCGCCGCCCACCCTTCATCCTATATGTACCACGCATATAAATATCTTAGCTATCCGCGTACACACACTTCAAGTTCCTTAAAATTCTGCATCTGCCAGCTATAATTAATTTTTTTAATGTGATCGTGACTGCCCTCACTCGTGGTTTCTTCTTGAATGTCATTAAGATGAGAAGTAATTACACAAACATAATTTATCGAAAATTTTGAAAAGGCATGGCAAATATAAATCAAAGTATAATCAGTATCAGAAAAATCATCATTGACAATTTATAATTCTATTCGTGAAACATTGACAACTAAAATTTATGCGGAAACGAATAAAATTATATGTAGCTGTAAAGGCAGCAATTGCTGAGGTATTCTAAGCGTAAGAAGCATGAACAGGGACTCACGTCGGCTAATTGTGCGTTAAATAGGGGTGAAGTCGATGGCGAAATTCTTTCGTCCAGAAAATGGACACGAGCTGGCGGTAGTCAGCGTTGATTCCGCGCGGCAGGGTAAGGACGCGCAAATGTGTTTATCTCGGGAAATAATAAAAAGGGTGACCCGAGATTCGTGACGCGGGCGATCGCAACGAAGTCGGGAATAATGTCTCGGACACGAGGCTCGTCTGCGGATTTACCCCGGCCTCTACCGCTAACCATCCACCCACACTCCACCCCCTTTCGACCTCCTCCAACCTACCCTTATACGCGTGTCCGCCGCAGATTCAGACTCCTAATTAAGACGAGGGTGCGAGAGGGGTTTCAGGGGTTTCTACCGGGTTCTCCCCTGAGGGGGCAGGGGATAGGTGGCGGGTATATGAGTAGAAGGAGGATTTTCCCGAAGTAAGGGGCACCCGTATCGTGCCGGAGGGGTAAGCCAAGGCAAAGGGGGTAAGGAATATTGATCACGGGACCACCACGATGGCGAGGGACTGCCCGCACTCGCCCTCTGCTTTCATCCACCCACTCTCTCGCCATCTAACTCCTACAGCTTTCTCTTGGCTCTCTCCCTCCCTCTCTCTCTCTCTCTCTCTCTCTCTCTCTCTCTCTCGCTAACTGTCTCTCACCTTCTACCTTGTTTCCGACATCTTTCGCCGATCCTCTCGCTCTGAAGCGAGCATGGATTGGGCCAGACTAAACCACCAAACGCCAGATGCGTGAAATCAGTCGGTTAGAACCTGCCCCGCAGCCTTTGCAAATTATTGACGCTAAAACCGCGAGGCAGATGATGCCTGTGTGCTGTTTCGTAGTGGACTTTGAATGAAGAGAGCCGGTAAGCTTAACGCTTGCGAAGAAGAGCAAAGTAAAAGCTTCTGGAAAAAAACTTCTTTGTTGAATCTTACTGATATAATTAGTTAGTTCGGTCTAACATGATATCACGTACATAATAATGATCTTATTAAGATAAAATATTCTAATAATTTCGAAATTAGAATGGTTATAATGATTATAAATTTTTGCGCATATTGCCATAGATTTATAAAACATTTGAATTATCTTACCATTTACCATTTAATGAAACGTTTCGCTAACTTTGTGGAAACGTCTTCACATCGTGACAAGGTTTACGAAAGTCTCAATAAGACGTGGCCCTCCTGAAGAGAATTTCTGACGCTAGAAATCCGAGTAGCCTGACGAACTTTGACGCACACGCTCGGCCGAACAAGATCTACGCTCTAGACGTGTGCAGCGTTCTCACGAGTTTTCAAGAGAGATCCTCTCGAATAGCGTGAAGGAGTAACTGACTTGGCTCGTTTCAAAGACGGGGACAGAAGACGGAGGTGAACAGGGGGACCAACGGGTGAGCTCGAGTTTACACGACGTAGCGACTCGTCTTTCTACCCGTCGCCTTGCCTTAATTAAATCTCTAGACCCTTCCTGAAGAACCCGCGGACCTGGCGGGAAACTAGAAGAATCACCCCTCTCTTTCTCGCTTTGCAATTCACTGCGGTAACACATCGTCTTCTATTGGTTTTTGCACATCATTGCGAGAAATGCGATCATAGTGACCGCGATTTACAGAATTTTTATCAATTTGCTTATTTCATTAGCTTAATTTGTTGTACTTAAATATCTTATTTTCTACAAATCATTTTATTTTTTTCTTATTTTCCAAAAAACATTTTCTCATATCAAAAATATCACTACTAAAATAAGTACCTAAATGTTGTTATTCTTTTATAAAATTCTAGAAAAATTACACAATAATCCGTTAAATTTATCCTTTTATTCGATAGTGTGAATGTTCCAGACGACTAGTTTAATTTATACAGATTTTTGGCAGACAAATTATTTCCATTCTGATAATTCTCAATGTTGATGAAAGCTGCAAATTTCTACAACGTATAATACATTTTCTCATATACTCTAGTGGCTTCAGATACCGTTATTTGGCGTTGTAACGAACGTCAAGGGCGACCTCGACGAGACCGGAAGAGACCTCATTGTCCAGAGGCGGGGGCGCCGATAGGGAGGGTGCGCAGCAGCGGCAGGCAGCCAACTCAAACTTTGATATGGTTTCCTAAATAACCAAGGCGACCGATACCGCAGCACGATAGTCCTCCTTCCTCTGCCACCCTCCACCTGCCACCCGTTCACCGCCTAGACCGATCTGCGGTGGTCCGGAGAGGGTACTGTAACTACCGCCGAAGCATATTGAAACCCTCGCACCAACGGTGACCCGACTCGCCACCCCGGGCAACCCCTACCCCGGCCAATCCGCGACCCGCCGTTCAGAACCGATACAGAGACTGCCGTCCGTGCAAAACTTGCGGCATGAGTGCGTTTGTCATTTCGTAGGTAAACGTTACCAACTCGCAACGCAGGCAGTAACGTTTTCATAATGTCGACAGGTAGCGGTTAATTCAGGCTCGGAGTGACAGGTAATCTGCAAGAGGACCAGGAAGATGGAAAAGGAATGAAGCTTGTGGAAGCGATCCTAAAGCCGATCGCGTTAAGTTCCCTCAGCAGGCAGAATATTACAAATCGTTGCACTTGGAATATATGATTAATCGAAATACTGTGTAGTGACAATACAAAAAAAAAGTAAAATATTTTTTAAATTTCTTAATTTTTTCATTTTTTAAAAATATATAGGAAGAGAAAAGTTTAAAGTTAAAAAAAAAATATCACAATATTCTTGTATATTATAAAATATGTAGTTTTTCGTGTAAAAAACAATTCTCATCAACATTATTTAATCTATAATAAATAATAATCACGGCAAATTTATTATCGACAATGTGTTTAAATTAATTCTTGATTATATTCTTAATATTTTAATATAATTTTATTTACAGCGTAACTAGATAAAAGCAGATGAAAGTAGACGAGAGCAGATAGTCATCTAGTTTACAATTTCTTCCCTTCAGGCCACCAATAGACGCGATGCCTGTATCTCGAGGCTGGCTGTTTGTCCGCTAATTAGAAGCTAACAGCTGAACTAAAGTTCCGAACTTTAAAGTTTCTTGCACTCGCGGAAGCCTCTTGCTACCCATTCAATATCTCCTTTTCGAGGAGGTAGAACGGCCGCTCTTTGAGAGGAACGACCTTCCGCCTTACCTGCCTAGCCGTCCACCTATCTCTCTCTATTCGTTGCTCTGGCTACCGGCTAGCGTTAATTACTAATTAATTGTTTCGTGTGTTTGAGTTTTAAATGGATAAGTTAAACAGCGCGTAAGAGCCCTCGACGTGGGCAAGGTGATATAGCGGCAGTCTACCCTTCTTTTTCCCTCTGTCCGTTCCTCTCGCCTCGCGTACGATTACCGTACAAACAGTGTACTACCGGTTAACGAAGTTAGGATGACCGTGTTAGGGTGGGAGAAGGGAAGCAACGCTCGTTCGTTTATTCGTTTTTCACCCCGTCATCAGAACACTGTTGCCTCGCTTCGCCTTGCCTCACACTTCGTGCCTCACGATGTAATATCTCCATTACGACGCCAAACCATCACGAGCGCGTTTAAAGTTGCATCCAATCCAAGGAATACGGATGTAATTTTCATAATACAGCGACTTTGTCAAAAGTTACAGCTAGTTCTTATAAAATGTGTAATACAATATAGATTTTACATTGAAATGAAGTCTTAACCTTTCTTTATTTACTTGAGGTATTTAGATATCCTATCTTTATTATGTTAAACGTAAATTGTTTCATAAAAAAAGAAAATTTTCATATTTTTATCTATAAAATAGAATATTATGAATCTTTTTTACTTCAATCGTAAAAGAATACAATCAAAATTGAAATATAATGTTGTGTCAAAAACGCAAATAATTATTCGCGAGTTAAAAAAAACCATGCTAGTAATGTTGGAGATAATAGAAAAGAATTTCATTAAAGACTTTAATGCACGTTTAATTAATGTACGCTTAACTATAGCACAGTGCATTTTTATTTAATTAATATTATTTTGACATAACTTATTATAAATAAATCTTCTTCTCACGATTCCTCGAAAAAAATAAGTTCTATTTGTTTTTATTAATTGAGGCATTTTTCTATTTTGGATTCTCATTCCTTGACCAAAAACTTCCATGAAAAACGATTGTTCGAGAAACTTATACCATTACAGTGCAAATCGTCTGACGTTGATCTGAAGGCACACCAACGAGATCGTTTTATCCCCCGTGAAAGACACACCCCCTACCTGTTGTAATCGGAGCTCAAATAAAAAGTAGTAATGCCAGATAAAACATCCCATTTGTCTAACGACGATTCTTTTCTTCGCTCTTGGGAATAGTGTACCGTGCCTCCCTGCCAAAGTGGCAGAAGTTAAATCGGGATGGTAATCATCTTAAATACCATTCTCAAACACAGACGCTCCTGAGAAGATATCTCGATCTAATTCTTCTATAATTAAGACGAATAGGTAAGAAATTTCCGGTACGAAAAAATTGATATTATAATTGCACAATGGCTGTTAAGAAGAATATGTGTACTAATGTACAATTTCATAATGGTAACTTATTTTCAACGATGTTCTCGAAACGTACAAGGCAAATTATAGGCGAGAGAGAGAGGGGGGGGGGGGGAGGGAGGGAGGGAGAGAGAGAGAGAGAGAGAGAGAGAGAGAGAGAGAGAGAGAGAGAGAGA
>Ga0157363_1002759_pt1 | contig 15595 bp, 8 predicted proteins | sample AttsexASBM1_FD_111477 | JGI IMG/M metagenome (GOLD analysis project Ga0157363, IMG submission 111477) | Fungus gardens microbial communities from leaf cutter ant in Ribeirão Preto, State of São Paulo, Brazil - Atta sexdens ASBM1 | ecosystem: Host-associated > Fungi > Mycelium > Unclassified ...
ATATATATATAATCAATTCTATAAAATATATTACATTAATTTAATATATCAAATAACTATAAAAGTGATAAATATTCATATACTTTACAAACTAATGATTCAGATACTTAAAGAATATTTTCCTAGTTACTGTAAATGGAACATCTGCTGCTTGTAAACATATATAATTTAGTTATTAAGATTTACCGTAGAAACTTAATTCGTAGCAATCATCATCGCTACTATCATCGTTCATTCCCGCGCTGACCCCAGGCATAACAAACGAACGAACCAACGAACGATTCGTAACGACGACGATATTATCTATTATATTTAATGCGAACCTCTTTAGCCTCCGCTAATTGATAGCTGGGCATTAGCGTAATTGTAATGAGTCAAAATTACGGCAATCATGCGGTCTAGCGCCTTGGGGGAGGAGTTAAAGTCTTTGGCTTTCGGTGGATCTTCAAAGAAATTCGCCGTCGTATTCTTCCGTCAGATCAGTCCGACACCGATTATCTGAATATTTAATGCGTGAGAAAATAATATTTCTTTGTGTGTATGCGTATCATATTAAAAAACAAAATAAAATATCAACGAAACATATTTTACTTATATAGTTTATATATACTAATGATAATATTCTTCAAAGTGCACACTTTCTCTCCGTAAAAAATTACTTGATAAAATTGAAGAATATATAATAAACATCGCGAAGTCCTATTATCTTAGAAATAACCTTCAGACAAACTAAATGTTTATAGCATACAAATAAAATTAAAAATAAATCACCTATATAGCAACTATTTTTTAAACCCAAACGTTAGAATTTTAACATTAGTGTAGAATTATAACACTATGGATATCGTAATACCGAAATAATGTAAAAGATATATGATTAATTATTAAGAAAAAAAATATGAGTTTTTGTGCAAAAGATATGTTATGGTGTTTCACATTAGATTATTTTTAATATATTTAGTATTATTACGATATTGCAATATTACGCAATATTACTTAATATTTACGCAAAGTATTATAAAACGACGACTGCTAAAAGATGTATAAGAGTAAGTTAGATCGAAAAAAATGCTTCTCTCTGATAATCATGAGGGGACAGAGAACGTAACGTAGTATATTTATTTAGATAAGGGGATATGAGGTTTATTTCCTCATCTTTGCGTCACGTCGGTAATTCATCCGGCGCACGTCCTATCGAGACCCACAGGTCAGAAGAGGATGATGTGTTAGGAGGATGTAGCTTAGAGGGTTGAAAACGACCATGTCCTAATCGATGGCCATCTGTTGGGCATAGCATGAAACAGCTATCAAACGTTTCAGCATATCCCGTAGTTGGTAAAATGATGTCAGGGATTGTGTATCGGTGGGTGGTTAATGAGAGTCGTAGAATTACACGAGAGCTTGATAACGATCGATATGCGACGCTTTTGTATATGCGTATTTATCGAATTGTTCGTTAACAACTCGACATATTAGATTGAACGTACATTAAGAATGATGATTATTAATCACTTTTGGTCATGAAGTACACGTTCGAACAAATTACATTACACGTAACTTTCACTGTTACTGTGAAGAAGAAATAAAAAAGAGAGAGAGGGAGAGAAAGAGAACATGTAAGGAATGCTTTAATCTTAATATTGTAGGCCGCATGAAAACTGCGTGATGTAGAAAATCTAGTTGTCTTATTTAATAAAATTGAATGAATATCAAGTTTGGTTCAATATAATTGATATAGTTGACGTCCATTTAATTAATATTCGTTAGAGAGCCGCGAAAGAGCGAATTTATTATAATGTCTGACGTCAGTATGGTTGCCCGATCTTTCATCCCATAAGCACGCTCTGATTATTTATGAACGTGCAAACGCACGCGGCACAATCGATTTCACGGAGGCAAATTAGCCGGGGCCGGTCGGCAGACACGGACGTTAAAATAATAACGCTCATCGCTTTAATGGTCAATAATAATTAGGGAAATTCTTGCCGTCGGAAATTGGTCCTCGTTGCGAGTAAGCTTCTCCTGTTGCCGATCTCGCTTTATTTCATCGAATTATGCGTCTTAACGCCGCTCGATGATAGCCGAAATTCTTGGATGTGAAACTTTGGAATTAAGGAAGAAACTTTGTGTCGATAGTTTTACGTATAATGTTCGTCATAACGATCGAAGTTTTTAAATATTCTCGGAAAGACTCAGACGAACATCTTAGCAACGGAATTTAATAGTAATTCAAACGTTATTCTATTGTTTTGCTTTATTGATGATAATTTAAGCTATACGAAATAAAAAGAAAATCGCTTGATATCGATATTTTACATATAACATTAATGATATTATCGATATAACACTAAAACGAATTTACTTTATTTTAATTGCCACATATTTGCGAGATTCACCCTGCTATCGTATCTCCTTCAAGTTCAATGATTACGATTCTAAAAGAGGACTACCGAACGATTAGATATACAGCGAGAAACCAATAACCGTGAACTATTGCAAGAAATGAGAGCACCTTTCTTGTCCGATTCTCCCATTATTGCGAGCCGGGAAAGTTCGCTTGGTCTTTGAGGTTTAGAAAGTTAGGACATTACAGCCAAGATTAAAGCGAGAAAATTTGCGGGGAAGCGGCGGCACGGTAAACTCATGGTTTCAGGAGTGGAAGAAGGGCGTTTTAATGGGCCACGATTAGCAAAGTGAGGCGCCAGGGAGCCGTAGACAGCAGAATCTCGAGAAACCACTTTTCACATATCCTTCGCGGTTCTGTTTCTTGATCGAGCGACGTTACCAATACTCTTGGGAGTACAAAGTTTCCCCGTAGATTCTTTAGAATCTCTAATGTGCCAGCTTCTACTTGCTACATTAATGATCAATATTCCTTCTACTATGCGGAACATGTCAGTCGAATGCGCAATTCTCTTGAAAATTTTACATCACTGTACATGCATACCTTTCATCAGAAGTACGTAATATAAATGTTGTGAAGTAACATCAAAAGTGGATATTTCTAATTACGTAAATTTCTTTATATACAAAAGAATTTATTTATAATTACACATCGTTATGTAGCTTTTATTTAATAAAATAGTCAAAATACATATATTTATCTGGCTATTTTTAAATATTATATTACTTTAGAGAATTTTAAATAATTAATGCGTTTAGAAAAATGTTTAATTCTATTTATCTCAGCTAAATCTTTGTCGAATTTACATTACTAGAAGCAGGAGATAGAAGGATATTAACATATTAATTTTTAACGAATGTAAAATCAATGTAAAATATTCAACGCAGATTCAATTACAACTTAATCACAGCTTGTCATATCATGTGACTCTCTTTCCGCGAAATCGGATCAAATCCAAACGTACGGTATCACCGAGCTCGCTTGGGCCCGGTTAAAATTGTGCGGATTCACAATCGGTGATTACAAGTGGGACGAGAGCGCTCAGTTCAGTTCGCGCGGGCTGATACCATTTGCATTCTCGCGGCTGATGCAGATCCTCGTACGTATTATTTCGCAGGACTGAGGGAAATGTGTAATTCAAATGAGTTACGAGCGGTATCGCACTCCTGGGAAGTAGGTGCTAAGCGGTCGGATATGTTGATAGAGCGCCAGTGATACGTCGGACCGGAGGTAGAATCGCGATGGGGTTGAAACACGGACCCGAACAAGTCAGAGTGCGAGGGAGAAAGAGGGCACGGCGAAATTGGGTACGGCGGAGCGAGAGGGCGAGGTGCAAAAGGGAGCTCTGTTTGTAATAGTCCGCGATGGTGCGAGGCGATGAGATGTGATCGCTCGGCGATGAGCTGTGGGCGACCTGATGGTCCCGCAGCGGTACCATGCCCGCCTGAACTGTCTCTCTGCTCGACACTATACCGGATCCAGTTACCGTCTATGCTTATTCCGCGTTAACCTCCGGGATATCCGTCGCGTTCAAAGCGTTAAATTTCGCGAATTTTAATAATGGCGAATAAAGCGAAAGATCGGCGGAATAATATTATAGCGACGAGAAATTTTCTTGTCATTCTATTGTTACGGCAATTTGATTTGATTAAGCTCTATTGTTTTATCGGATAGTACAATAATAATTTATCGTACAAGTAATTAATGGGAATATTATTATATATATAAATCAGCATTTGTTCTCGGAAGCGAAATGGATTAAATACAATGAAAGAATAAAGCATAGAGTGCAATTAATATTCAGATACTAAAAATTGTATTCTGATCTATCTTTACAAGCGGCAGACCCTTATGACCGTGATGGACGATACCTTCAGCCGGTGCGGTAAAAGAACGACGGGCGATGCAAAGTGATAACATAATCAGGTGATAATGTGGCAGTCATATCTCAACGCGAGAAATCCAGCACGAGCAAAGGAGACAGAGAGGGGTGGGAAGGGAAGGAGGAAGAGAAAGAGAAAGAGGCGTAGCATGGGGTACGAGAAATAGCAGTGTAGGAGGAAGAAAGCAAGAAGTATCACGAGGGTCTCTCATTGGCTAGTTTACTTGGCATCTAGAGACCCTCTAGAAACTCAGACAACGGTAGGGAGTAAGCGACGAATGACAACACCATTCAAGGAGAGTGACTGTAGCGAACAGCCATCGTTATCTCTTAAATAAGGGGGATGTCAGGGAGATCCGACGGTGATAACACTTGTTGAGATGCACTCTCATTATTCTACTAGATAATCATCGCCGCCAAATTAATTGAATTTTAAACGGGAGAATATAGCTTTGGTTACAAAGGTATTCTCAAGTCGTATTCACATTATATTTCAATTTTATAAGAGCGATGCTGCGCCCACGTGTTTTTACAAACTCGATCAGAATCGCACACTCGAACACTCCATTTTGGAAAACACACCAAGATATTTTAAGAATATATAATAAACGTTAATACAAACTCAATACTAAACAAATCGATGTCTTTAACATGAAAAATGATTACATGTTGCACTAGGCTAGGAACAAGCATTCGCCTTATGTACCGCGGTAACTTTAAGCTTCCTCAAGGAGATGAGGTATCGCGAGAATAAGTAAGAACTCGCGACTTACACGTGCCTTTGAAATCCGGCATCTCGGCGAGATACATTGGCTTGTCTCGTAACATGTCGCGCGACGTTGGAATAATGCGGGAATCATTCGTTCATGACCAATCGCGAACGTAATGATGTTATGACGTGACGTGGGTGAGAGTTACCATAGTCAGAGCCGGCAACAGGAGCAATGCTCCGCAAGATGGGAATGCATCAAGTCCGAGTTAAGGCCCGACCAAGCCAAGCCGAGCTAAGCCGCGCGCGCGAGCGGTACGCAGTCTCCTTCTTCTCCGACTTATTATTTGTAGCCACAGTGCGGTGGTTGCCGGCGCGCACCAGCATCCATTTAATCTCTCTCAGTGAGGAGCGTTTCTTTGATCAGTGCGCGACCGCATCTGCCTGGTAATATCTCAAGCCGGTCCTGCAACCGGCGTCCCGGGCGCGAGCTCCCCGTCTTGCCTGCACCGAGGCATTTGTTGCTGTCAACCAGCACCTCGGATAGTCTCTGTAGTCGTTGACTGCGTGCCCCGTTGCCTTCCCTTCCTCTTTCACCTTCTCCTTATCCTTATTTTCCTTCGGCTGCCCTCCGTTCCGACCGTGCCGAAGAAGTCGCGTGCGTAATGCAAACGCGACTTCACGAGAAAGCCTTATCCTTTTTATTCTTTGTCCCTTCTGTTTCTTTGAACATTCAGTATGTGATTCTTTTCACATAAAACGCTTGAATAAAAATTTAAGTTAAGAAAAACAAATCTTCATTTTTATTATATCAGATTTTAATTATTGATCAATTTTGCATTAAAGTAATAAATTGTGGTCATGCAAAAAAAGTTAGGTGAAGGAAAATTTATGAGAAAAATGATCATTTTCGAATTAAATGCATTTCTCCTTTTTGACATCTTTTATAAAATGAAAAAATTGTAATATTGTAAAAAAATTGTAATAAGGAGGGAGAGAATATAGAGGACGCGGCAAAGAAAATCTGTGTTTCGTAATAACCCGGAAGTAATCAATTCAAGCAATAATTTTTAATGCTTGATTCCGCGATATGGTATATAAACCCTGAACGCTTCTACAGTTCCGCGAATCAATTAAGGCGTAGAAATTCCTAACATAATTACTTGCGCACCTAGAAATAATTTCCTGCTTGTATAATTCGTTAAGAGCACATAATTATTAACTAATTACAGGCACATTAATTATGGACAATTAAGTAAATTTTAAAGGTAACCGTATGTGACGGGTGCACAAGAAGCTACATCGAAACGTGCGTAAGTATGTTGGCAATAATTAACTCGATGCCATTACATTAATGCAGTTCTTATCTCTAAATAAATTTTTATAAAAACATGTAAGTGATTGTTCAAAATATTTTAAATATTTATCTCAAATAATTTAGTTAAGCTATTATTGTTAGACTAAAGACTTGATACTTATTTTATTTATTTTTTTCTTTACTTATTCTTGAATATTATCTTTGAATTCTTGATAATTTCATTAATAGAAATTATTTTCGTATAATATGATTAAGCTGTATATATGTGTGTATGTATATTATTTAGATCGCAAAAATTTATCTTTATAATTTCTGATTGGTTGAAAGTATTCGTTAGTGTGGAAACCAACAAAGAAAGCGGGAAACAAAATGTAATAACATATTAGAGTGACTTGTTGGAAGAATATGTTGCATAGCTTACACGAGCGAAAATACAAATACATATATATGATAGTAATATGTAACGCACTTTGGAGTAATGTTACGTCAAACCCAGCGCCACCGAAAATATGAGCCGGCTGCCGAGCGCTTCGCTAATGCCCGGCCATTTATTATGCTTACATTATTTCGAGATTATTAGTCTTCTCCGCCTCTTCCCAAAAACTTTGTGTAATGTTTTGACTCGCGCATGGCCCCGCTAATATCACTGCAAATAAGCGCTATGCAAACATGCGATTTTATAATTCTGTTTGGATTTCTGCGACAGTAAGATAGACTATAGGTATTTTTTAATCTATGCTATATAATTTTTTTAGATTATTTAATAGAGATTTCATTTATCACATTCTTAAATTTATCTTTGTTCCTTGCACACACGCACAAGTTAAATTGTTTTATGATCAAAAACTAACTTGTGTGCATACAACACACAATTTATAAAGATATTTCATAATGCAGTATTAAATAATTGTGGTCCTTACAATGAAAAGATGATATCTTGCACTTTTTAAACGTTCAACGGCTCATAATTTATACCGGAACTTTTACAACAAAGCCCAAATGTTTAAATGCTGATAACAAACAATAATCGAAACCGATAAGACCTCTCATGGGTTATAGGGTCGGACCAGGGGTCGAAGAGAATTTCGAGTGAAGTAGGGTGGCGAACGCCATAAGAAAGCTGGAAGCTTTCAATGCGGGAAGGGTAAGAAATTACAGTAGAACGGCAAAATCGATTTAGCCAACCACCTTTTAAAAGGGGGGATTTAAAAGTAAATTCTTTTCTCCCATTGTTCCACCTTTTATTTGTTAACTTGTGACGAATCAAAATTGTTGATGTCGGATAACAGAATGTAATCTATAGTTAGGGGACATTTTTTACCTTCATCAGGTATTTGAAAGTGCTCTATTTCTTACAGAGCAAATATAGATTTCACGGTATATTACCCACGTCGTTTTGATTGGATACTACTTCGCCTCGTCCCATGGATTTAGGTGACTATCACTCATCTTGGGGTCACCTATGAAAATGACTACTACTGAAATATCTTTTCTAGCAAGAGAGATTGTAACTCATGGTAACCTTTGACAACTCTTATTAATAATCAGTTTTTTATTTAATAAAAATAACGCAATTTTCTTTTCTAATAAATTAATACGATCACAAACAAATTATAATTTCTTTTTACAAATTTTACAAGTCTTAAAAGTATAAATATCTTGGATTTCTTCCAATAAAAGGGAGGAAAATGTAAAACAGATGAATGAATAAATTAAAATAGCTACTTCATATCTCAAAATTTAATCAAAATGTGTTCAAAAGATTTTATTAAAAAAAAAAAGTAAATAAATTTCTAACCGTTCTTGTGGTAGATCGAAATGTCCGAGAACCGCCCGCGGGTGGGAAACACGAGGAAATTCGCGTACCGAGGTAACCGTATGTGAAACGTGAATTAGACAGCTGTCAAAGTCCTCTGTAGGAGAAGATGGAGTACTCATATATGTGGTGCGCGAAAGGGCATCAGAGAGCTTACGGAAGAGAGGAAAGAGGGGTTTGGCAGCCGAGCGAATGGATTTGGATATAGAATGGAGGTAAGGTAATAGTAGAAGAGATGGACGAGGACGGCAAGATCGGTAGAGAGAAACGGAGGGCCGATGGAAAAGGGGACAAAAGGGTATAGAGGGGGTGAGCACTGATAAATACCTCGCCATTTCTCTTTGTGCTCCCCGGCGAGAGCACAAACACAAGGCGGCTCCCTCCGTTTCAACCCGAGAGTAGCTACCTAAACCTTACTCTCTTCTTATTCCACGTCTCTGTTCCTTATCCCTCCTCATCTCTCTTGTACTCTACTATACGCTTCCTTTTCCTCTATCATCGATTTTCTTCGTTGCTCCTTAAATATTTCACGATCGACCTTACCGGTTATTAAAGTGGCAACTAGCCGAATGCACAGGTGCTAACAAATCGATGAAATACCTTTCGCAATGTTATTATATATCAATAATGTTTAAATATATAATTATAAATATATAATTATATTATATATCTATGATAATAAAAAAGAGAAACATTGCAATTAATATTTTTGATAAGTGTAACACTTTTGAAACGTACAATTCTGTATTACGTAACTTCTAAGGCGGAAATGAGAAATTTGATTTGTGATTTCTGATTCTATGATAAAGATAAATTTTTTTTTAAGTATCTTTTTTTATCTATATGTATTCAAACGACGTGATCGGTAATTGATACTCTAAATTCGAAAATTAGAGTTGATCTAATTTCTTAACCAAAGTGAATCGCTTGTTTTCGAATGGTGAGGGATAAAACGATCGAGCAATTAAGGTAGCTCTTCTTTTGGAAGATTTTCTCCTCATTGTGGACTCGCACGAATGGCGGCCAATGCCCGATTTCTCTTCCAGGATTGGTTTTAAAATTAATGCTGTTTCTCCGTTTCGGCTCCTAATGGCTTCTGGGAGGAGCCCTGCGAGAACCAATCGCCTCCTGCAGTCAAACTGCCTTGAAGTGAAAGCACGACACCCACGAAACGATGTCGGTCGTGTGTAAGATTAGGCCTCGTTCAATCTTTCGCGGCTTTCCTTTCTTTTTTTTTTTGTTTAACCGATCATTGAATTATCTTCATTACAGGGACGATTCTCATAAAGAAGCCTTTAATTAAGAATCTATAATCATGCTCGTTAATATGCTACAATTACACTAAAATTTTAAAGCAGAGATATCCATTTATTAGGATTTGCTATAAGCAACTCTTTATACATAGTGTTTCGAACAAATTTTCGGTGAACACATTTACAGACATAAATATATGATGTCCAATCAAAAGATTTATTTGTACTTTATATATTAATCTTATGGGCAGAGTGACAGTCACACTCATTATCGCGGAGTCGAGAAAGTGCGCTTACACGCATTTTTAATCACTTCTCGAATCTCCATGGGATAACTGTTTTCTCTCCATCCAGCAATGAATACTCTCCTCTCGCGTATACTCGGTCATTCCATTCCACGCGAATATCGATATCGCACCGATTATTCATCTGCCATGCAACTTTGTATTCACCGCGAAGTCCCGTTACTGCGCACGTTGTTACAACCGATCTCACGACAAGAACCTTACGTCTTGACAAAGGCCATATCGTGGACGTACCTGGCGTTTAGTACATACATAGAATCGTGGGCGTGCAGGATGTTGCGTAGGCCACCGAGGATTAAGCAGATTAAGACGTCAGGCGCCCGCGGTGCTTGATTAATGCACGGCATTCACAGGAACGAAAAGATTCCTCGCTCTTTGTACGTTGTTGCGGTGGAAGACGATGCGCCGGAAATTACGCGCGTCTTTTCTACCGTAGCGATGGCAAGTGCTAGGAATCGTCACCGTGACTCGCGTATTGGCATACCGTTCATCGTGGCGCTTCTTAATAAATTCACATTTTCCAATCCGTCAACATTTTTTAATTAAAAGATAGATAATTTTTTTAATGTAATATATCTATAAATATGCTATAATTTAAGGATGAATAAATCAAATTTTTGTACTCTATCATGAGATCAGACATTTAGTACAAAATTTTGTGACCAATGGCAATGAATAGTCGTTAATTGGACAATATGTTAATGCAGTAATAACAATAAAACATGAAAACGTAATGAGACTGCATAAATAATAAGAGTATAAAGTGTGAGAAGTTATAATCAATGTAAATTTTTTTTTCTCGATAAAGAAATTTCAACCTTCAACGAGCGTTCCAGTTTTATATACTTGACAACTCACTTACTTTACTGCTTGTATATAATTATTGAACGAATAATAAAAAAACAAAGTTATAGGATTATTACCCGCTTATAGTTAGTTGCTGTAATGAGGCAATCATCTTCTTTCACCGAGACGAAATCACCTGTCAGCTAGTCGTCGACGGCAGCTGCGTCTGGTTGATCCACGGACTGCTGTCTGCAAAATAAGAAGAGTGTTGTAATGACGATCTAAATAGTATACCAAGACTTTAACAAACAATTAATGCGATGTTAAACAAACACAATCGACTTGGTTATCATAAATCTATAAATTATATTTTCGGACAAGTGAGTCACAAAATAAAATTGATATATAATTTACAATAGTGAGTTTAATAATAGAAATTATTTGCTCTTTTTAATTTTGACATTTTAAAAGATTTCTGGAAAACAGAAAAATTGCTCTCTTGTCTAACTTTCGTCAGATTTTGAATCATCCAGGTAAGATTTGACGAGGGTTTTATATTCTTTCAGAAAGTCGTGACCTCAAAGTGAGTAATTTTAAAGAAGTGAATACAATTGATCCCTATCTTTGTCTCTTGATTGACCGAAGGCCCATCTGAAAATTAAAATGTCTTGAAAATGGATCACTCGTTGTCAGTTTGGAAGTGGACTATTAATAGTTACAAGCGCTTCGACCTTCAGAAAAAGGATGAGCTTTGCGTGATAAATAGCGTTCAAGAAATGACAAGCCTACGTAACGTAATATTTATGTAGAAAAATATTTTCTTCTACTTGTCATTTAATTTCATAATCTTATCTTAATAGAACATTCAAAAAAATTATATAGATAATATGAAATTAAATAATACATTATTGATATCAATAATCGTTGATAAAAATTATTTAGAAAAACTATTGTAAAATATATTACAATAATTATTAGATAATTATACACTTTTTTGTTTAAGAATATATTTTACGTTAATCTAAAAAAATACGATTCTCTAAAGTAAGTCTCAAATCACAGAAAGTATCTTTTTTTATAGGCTTATTTAAACGTAATTTCTGTGTAGATTCATCGCTTGAGGTGTGTGAAGAACATCCAATTGAAACGTCCAAGAGAGATGGATAGTTGTCACTCATATGAGATAGGTCTGACTGAGCCTAAAGTTGCCATTTTGAATTCCTCCGTGGTCAAACCCTGGGCCGAGTTTGAGGAATCGTAGGCGGAGATGAAGGCTTCACGCGGTGCGATGGAACGAGAACGAGAGATCGGAGCTCCTCGCTGGTAGGATGGATGCCGTCGTACGTTGGTACAGGCGCAGAGGAATCGTGTAGTACGCCGACCTGTACCCCGTACATGGATACACCCTATTCTGACTGGTGGATAAACGCGGTAAGAGAGAGGCGCGGCCCACGGTATCATTTATCATTGCGGGAGCTCATTAAGGCCGAATCTGCCGCACGCTGATCGTTTGGGATTACACTTTCCTTCTCATATCCCTTCGGCATTTAACCCCCTACGCAACCCTGATCACCTTTTTCCTCCTTTCTTTTCTATTCGCTGTCTTCTTCGCAAATAGCGCATGTTTTGCTTAGCTTTCTATTGTCGAAGGAAAACGTAGCATCCATGCATTGAAATCTCGCTATAGATAACGTATTTGTATCGCAGCAAGAATGTCCCTTTTTCCTCGAGTCCTATTATGGATTTAATATTCTCCTATGCGCAAAAAGTATGTCAAAAGTATACAAATAAAAATAGATTATTTATAAAATTGGAAATATTTTTATATCGCACATACAAAAAGTTTTTCTTTATGTGTATGTTTAAACATTTAATAGTATTGTTTTATTTATGTACAGTTAAGCGTTCCTTTTAGTTTAAAAGTGTACTTTCTAAAATTAAGAATTTCTTTCAATATGGAGCAATCGTAGAAATTTCTAAGTCTGGCAACTTTTACAGACGCCATTTACGCGCTCATCGTTCTTCATGCTGGACTTACATGCTGACCTCACTCGGTTTTTCCAAAGGCCTCCGGCGAAATCCGACGGATGGTGCATTAGCTCGCTCGGACCAGCCTAATGACGCCACCACATCCCCATAGGGAACCTTCGTTCGCTCGTGATTTCTTCCTCTCTTCTTTCTGTTACACCAGTTCGGCCACGAGCGATCCATCACCAGGTAAAAAAAGTCTCTTTATATCGTGCTAGTAGAGATGCCGCTTGCTTCTTTCTACGTTGTCATCTATTACCGGTACTTTCTTCAGCTTCTTTCTCGTATTCGAAACTCTACAACGCGCGTCTTAGAACAAAATATTGCTTATAATTTGTATATATACTAGACGCAATCTAATGTGGGAATATAATTTCTTGTTTAGAATTTTATAGGAGTAAAAAAAAATATTATATGAGAAAATATTATTTTTCATACATAACTATCTTAATAACAATTAATAATACATAAAATATGTGTACAAAATTAATTAAAGTTGACGAAAAAAAATTGCGTTTATAAAATAAAAAATAAGAACAGGAAATAGCAGAATATTTCTCGTATATAGCAAGTACATATGAAGTTATCAACATCTTCAAAGTTTCGTTCGGGCTTCCCTCGGTTAAGTTGTAGCTCGGGATATTCTATCGTTTTCCGGTTTTTGCAACGATACTCTCCTTACCGTGCCGGATAGCAAGCACTCGAAGTCCGTCCCTACTAGTGAGAAATGCCACTAGTTTTATTTTGCCAGTTCCCTACGTTAGCGATTTTTCCATCACCGCGGCGAGATATTTCACCGACAATCTAAGAGTCGCAAATGGAGTCCACAATGAGGCAGAAATGGCTCGGTGCTCTGATGGCCCTCGCATTTGTCTTCACTCTGTTCCTTTCCCGTTCTCCTTCTTTCGATCTCCGAACACGCGCCTTTCACTCCCGCCTTCGCCTTTCTTACTACCCTTAGGAAAAAGCGCGATCGACTACTGTTGGAGTCACGATCGTTGCTCGACTAACCTCCATGCATTAAATTTCAGACGATCGTTCAGACATTAAAAAGCGCTTTCCTCGGAAGCGTGAGAATTACTCGAAATGGGCAAAGTCTTTATCGATATTAAGCGCTTCGTCGGTCTCACTAACATTACATGTGTCCATAAAAAGAGGAGATGACAATCCAGTCTGAGAGACAAAATAGACGGCACGCAAGTCGCTCATGCTACCACCGTAGCGGCCATAGCAAGCAACGTTTCCGCAATTATAAGCCCATCAGCCGCAAACGAAGCTTCGTGTTTTTGTGACGGCTGGCACGGAGTCGACTGGAAATAAGGCGGACAGGGAGGACGAAAGCATGGGAGATAACGCTCACGTATTTGTGGTGTAGTATGTATATATATATATATATATATATGTATATATATATATATATACATACATACATACATATAGATGAGCACGTACACCGATCAGGCTGGCTACTCAAGAGGCTCGGTAACGCGGACATTTCGTGCATCAAGGACGGTCTGATGCGATTTTAATCATGGACACTCCTCACGCTTTTTCTCCGCTCGCAATCGAGGGCCCTGCCAACAACATTTCCAACCCCCTCGCCATGCCGGTATAAAACCGATTAATTTCATTGCTCTACATGTAGTCAGGTATCAAAAGAACTCCTGAAAATCGAGTGACAATCCACACATTCATATTTCATGACTTTTTGTTTATGGACGATCTCTCTGTTAATCTTTTATTATCCGTAATTAGGAGCAAAGTCGTGAATTAATTAAGAGTAATAAATCTCTTGCTTTCGTATATTGATCGCTCGATCGTTATTTCGCCATTTGAAAGTAGCTTATTTGCATACATATCCCACATTATATCCCGATAAGAAAAATTTGTCGTGAAAGAGACTCTCTATATCATAGCAGTTAATAACGCATCGAATATTAATCTTTGGTTCAAAGCAACTGCTTCTAGATTTGTCTCGAGCACATTGATCGCGACAGTTGCACAACTACCATTGTTTGCGCGCGGCGGAAGAGTTCAGGAAGGACAAGCCGAGTGTCACCGGCGGCCTTAGAATACAGGCAGGCGACATAAATATGCATGTCTCCGCGGGCCCATGGCTCATGTGCCGGTGATCGTTATATCTCCATCTGACCGGAGACTGGAAGGGATGGAGAGGGTTAGTGGCGGTCCGGTAATACATTCAAAGTTGGACGTAGGGACTGCAGGGACAGAAAGGGGAACGTGGCGACTCTCCTCGGATAGTGTTGGAAAGAGGAGGAGATAGGAGAGTGGTGAAGTAGGTGGACATGGACAGAGGGGTGGCGAGGGGAAAGGCCGCGGGAGGCGGAGAGGGAGGTTTCTCGTGTTTCATTTCCTGAGCTCCTATATAACTTTGTGCTCAACTCGACACCAGATTAATAACGGCCCCACCTATCCTATTCTATCCCAACCCGAACAAGTTCGTGCTGTGTGTACACTCCGTGTGCTGTGCGCACGATGCCTGCTCGTATCACTTCTCTACTCTCCCTCTTTCTCTCTCGCTCTTTCAAGCCTTCTCTCTTTCTCTTCATCTTGCACCCTCTCACGTTCGCCCTTTCTATTCCTCTATCTGCCTTTGTCTCTCTTTCTCTCTTCTTCCTCTTTCCCTTGTCTCTCTCTCTCTCTCTCTCTCTCTCCCTCTCTCTCTCTCTCTCTCTCTCTCTCTCTCTGTTTCTATCTGTCGCTGGATGCGCGACACGGTTGAAAATTCTGAACGTGTTACCGATCCATCCATGGACACCGGCACGCCCTGACAAACCGACATGTTGAAAACTCCAACGCGGCTGACCAATGCGATCCGTACGCCGAACCGGAGTAATCATATTTCATATCGCGATGGCTAACCTGTTATTTGTTGTTCGAGCACGCCGTTGTGTTGTTAGCTATAGGCAGTATTTAAACGAAGAAGATATGCAAGAAATATGTGATCTTATTCCTAAAAACTTTAGAGAAAGAAAGAGGGAGAAAAGGAGGGAAAGCTAGAAATTAATCTTATCTTTAATCAAGTCCCTATATAAATTGTATATTACATATATAAACATAATTATTAATCTAA
>Ga0157363_1002760_pt1 | contig 15594 bp, 16 predicted proteins | sample AttsexASBM1_FD_111477 | JGI IMG/M metagenome (GOLD analysis project Ga0157363, IMG submission 111477) | Fungus gardens microbial communities from leaf cutter ant in Ribeirão Preto, State of São Paulo, Brazil - Atta sexdens ASBM1 | ecosystem: Host-associated > Fungi > Mycelium > Unclassified ...
CATGAATGGCTAGATAGATTTACATGATTAAACTTGTGTTGGAAAGTGCTTATCAAACCGTTTCCAATGATATATGGTATATCTCATAGCAATAAGTATTGATAGAGATACAAGCATATCAATATAGTGACATAATTAGCTATCTTTTAAAATTAGCCTGACAGCTGCTATGATAGATGACAGCTCCCATCAGGTACAAGTTTTGATTATGTGATGGAAAAAGCTTGTGCACAGATCATTACTCTTTTGTATATATATCTTTATATCTAAGGATTAGACCTCAGACTTAATAACATTAATTATTTTTGTTGATACTACTTATTACCTATCATCACTATCTCCTTATACTGAACATCTGAACCACTATTAAGTTATCTAAGTTCAAGTATCACAATCAGTAAGTAGCTTATTTTGTAATCAAAGATCTTTTACCTATTCTACTTGTATGAGATGAGTTAAGAAAATACTGGCATTTATTATCAAACATTATCTAATGTCACCCAGTTAATTTGAATGAAGAAAATTTGAAGTAACAGAATGAATTTGTAATCTATTACTTATTGATTTTTCAATTAACTTGCTTAGTGTATTGAGAAGAATAATGGGTCTAAAGATCTTGAGATTATCATATAAAGATTTGTTAGGCTTTAGAATAATAATAGACATGAATTTCTTGAAATATGATGGTTAGTGACTAAGATTGATATAGGTATTTACTATATTGACAATATTAGTAATATACTTAAGATCACTTACTATTTTTTTAAGATGGTTTTAAGAAATATAATTTAGTTTCAGAGTAAATGAACTGCTGCACTTTATAATAGTATTGTTAATTTGAGAATAAAGGCTATTTTACTTGTTGATATGTAGGAATTTCATCAAGAAGTTACATGTTAATAGGTCTATCTTGAGTAAAATTGTAAAATTGATGTAATGCTTACTACAAATAATCCAGTTTGTTATAGGAAAGTCTGTTAAATTTAATGGCTTCCATTATTAATAATTTCCATTTTCTGATCCAATTTATAAGGTCTCATAGTCTCTTGTTAGTTAAAGTAATTTGAATCTTATTGTCAAAAAAGATCTATTTAGTCATTCTCACTGTTTTTTTGTAATTGATCTATTTTTCTTTCTTTTAGATGCTTAATAGATAGCTAAATCCCTGTTGTACTCCTTATTTCACTATTCTTTAAAACATTTAGTGATGTTGATAAGTTTAGAATACTTGTTCTAAAGATTTTGAATGATAGTAGCAAATTCTTGAGTCATATGTTTTAGTACATGACTATCAAGAATATTAGTTATGTTAGTATCACTTATTTTATTTCTAAGCTCATTAACAAATTCTTTTTCTTCTTTGCTATTCTTAACAATAGTTTATTTTATTTTTTAAATCAATTTTTCTTCAATGATGATTGATACTAATAAAGAAGTGAGATTGGAAGGACTTTATAAGTTGGATGAAATTTGATAATTATTGAATTTCTCTAACTTAGTAGAGGAAAAGTTTATTAACTAAAAAACAAGATTAATTCCTGGCCAATGCAACTGACTTCAAGTATTTCCCTTTCAGCAATTTTACATACTGTTTAACTTTCTTTTCAAAGTTATATTTATCTTTCCCTCATAGTACTTGTTCACTATTGGTCTCTTACCAATATTTAGCTTCATATGAAATTTACCACCAAATTTACCACCTATTTTGAGCTATATAAACTCATATTAGATTTATGTGGTAAAGCAAATGATTAGAGGCCTTGGAATTGAAATAACCTTAACCTATTCTCAAACTTTAAGTAGAACTGGTAATGCAAGATGAACTGAATGCAAGGTTAAGGTGCTAGAATTTACACTCATAAGACATCATAAAAGATGTTAGTTTATTTAGACAGCAGGATGGTGGCCATGGAAGTTGGAATCTGTTAAGAAGTATATAAAAATTCACCTGCTAAATGAATTAGCTCTGAAGATAGATAGCACTTAAGCATGATACCCATATCTTGCTGTCAGTATTGAAGTAAGATGCTGATAAGTAGGCAGGCATGGAGGTTAGTGAAGAAGCCTTGGCAGTGATACTAGGTGAAACAATCCCTAGTGCAGATCTTGGTAGTAGTAGCAAATATTCAAGTGAGAATCTTGAAGACTGAAGTGGAGAAAGGTTCCATAGTAATAGCAGTTGGACATAGATTAGTCAATCCTAAGAGATAGAGAAGCTCCATTTCAAAGTGTGTGATTTTTTGTGCCACCTATCAAAAAGGAATCTGGTTAAAATTCTAAAACTAGGATGTGGATCTTTAATGGCAATATAACTGAACTTAAAAATGTTGGAAAGAGCCTCAGAAAGAGTTTTCTTTTTCTCTTAACAGCCTACCATCCTAAAATCAGATTGTTTAGAGCTAGGGTTCAATGGCTGGTAAAGCACAACATCTCTATTGTATCCAGTGCATTCTTGACAACTCTTGAAAATCCAAGAGAATGAATAATTTTCACACCTGGTTATACTCATAACTATAGTAGGTCTCCAAGGTAAATAGCTTCTAGTTAATAGAACAATATAGATAAGAGGAGTTAGCAAAATAGATTCATAACTTTGGGAAAAGAATTGGCTCTAAAGGTTGTGTGTGTTGGACCTTGGCTGGAAGCTCAGAGACTCAGCTGAGACTGTTTGGGAAGCAACCTCTAAGTGGACCTCACTAGAACTCAGGTGTGGATAGCTTTGGCTGTTTCTTATGAGATGTCTGGTACATACTTAATAACTAACTTAGAACTGGTATGGACAAGGAGAATCTAACTGTCTAATTAAAACATAGTATTACAATAGCTAGAAAGTGATATTGATATAATGTGATTTCTGCCCAGTGCTCTGAATGTTAAAGTGAAGAAATTCAACCAAGCACAGGTAAATGGCAAGAGTAACTATGACTCTCTTAAGATAGCCAAATACCTTGTTATTTAATTAGTGATGTGCATGAATGGATTAACAAGATTTCTATTGTTTCTATCTACTATTTAGCAAAACCACAGCTAGGAAAACAGGTTTGGCAAAATAAGCAGGGAAAGAAGACTCTGTTGAGCTTGACCCTAGTTTGACATTGTAAAAAGATATAAAGGGTATAGAATAAGTGGGAGCTCTGATACTATTGAAATATTACTATCTTTATTGTCTTTTTACTTATTCAATGAGGCAGAGCTGGGATTAACAGTCCCACCTTTTGGCTTTAAGATCTTTTGACAAGCTAATCTGGGTTGAAGACATTGTCAGGTTGGGAGTTTGGCTGGGGTGACACATCTGTTAAAAGATAACACAGATGTCCTAAGGGGAACTTATTATGAACAGAAATCTTAAGTAGAACAAAAGAGTACAAGTCCCCTTGATTTTGATTTTCAGTATGAATACAAACCATGAAAGTGTGGTCTATTGATTCTTTAGTCCCTCAGAATTTGAGGCTAGAGGTGTCAGAAAAGTTACCACAGAAATAACTGGCTTGTAGCAGCCAAGCATTCATAGCAACATTACTTTTTAATTCTTTGATGTCAGCTCTTCCTATCATACCAAAGCAGAATTCAGTAAGCATTGGATTGTTTACTCACTAATAGAGAATGTGAGCTAGGTTTAGACCATCGTGAGACAGGTTAGTTTTACTCTACTGATGAAGTGTTACTGTAATAGTAATTGAACTTAGTACAAGAGGAACTGTTCATTTAGATATTTGGTATTTGCACTTGTCTAATTGGAAAATGACATGAAGCTATCATTTTCTAAATTATGGCTGAACACCTCTAAGTCAGAATCCATGCTAGAAATAATAATGTTGGTCTCACACATGTAACTTGAGTTGAGATAGAGCTTTGCTTATGTACAAAATCAAGTGGACTGAGTTGCTGTGGTGGCTTGTTCATGAATTGTAATCGTAATATAAGCAGGGGTGAATTCTTTGTAGACAACTTAAATGGAAACAGGGTATTGTAAGTGGTAAAGTAGCCTTGTTGCTACAATCTACTGAGGTTAAGTTCTTGTTCTATAAATTTGTTTGACTTTGTTAAACTTTTTCCCTCTCCTTTAAAACTTCAGGGCCAGTCAAACTTTAGAGAGGTGAGTTCTCTTTCAATGGTCAAATCATATTGGGAGTAGAGAGATGAGTTTTGCTTCACCATCTTATACAACTATATTGAGGAAAAGAGGAGGATCATGTTCTTACAAACCTAACCCAAGGAATCTTGGATACACCACAGTGTACTAGCCAGTGCTGTTTGTCTGACTCATTCCCATATGTAAAATGCACTGGCTAGAAATCTGTTGTGACTGATACCCTTTTCAAACTCTTCAGGTTTATTTCTGAACTGATGCTGCAGACAAGTGAGCATTCACCTCTTTAAAGTTGTCTGTTATGGAAATGCCATTCAGGATGAAAAATCTTGTTCTTACATTTGCAGTTTTTACTTTAGTGCTCTCTCTATTATGGAGTACTCACCTAATGCAGAATGGCTATATTTCTCACTGGCATGTAGTGAACCCATTTGAACTGTAGCCTAAGTGCCAGGGTGCTGGCTGGGAAGTGGGGGTAAGCATGATAAAGAGTGTATATTGACCTGACAGAATTTTCTTTGACTAGACTGAGGCAGTAGGCTGACAACTTGGTCTTATAGATGTGTATCAGGTAGAAAAAGCATTCATGGCCATAAGACTCTAAAAGCACTGCATCTGTCCAATTTACATAGTTAACCAGAGTGCTACCTAGTCAGTACAATGGTGGGAGACCATGTGGAAATTATAAGTGCTGTAGTTTCTTATTTGAACTCCAGTAGTCAGTAAAGTAGTTAGTAAGTCAACCAATAGTCAGTTAGTCAGTTAGTCAGCAATCCAGTCAGCAGTCAAAGCCAGTCAGCAGTCAATAAGTCAGTCAATTAGTAGTTAGTCAGTAAGTCAACTAGTAGTAGGTAAGTTAGTCAGCAACCAGTAAGACAGTTAGTAAGTGAGTAGTAGTTACTAACTTAGTAGTTGGTAAGTGAGTAGTCACTAACTTAGTAGTCAGTAAGCGAGTAGTTACTATTTATTGACTGACTGACTTACTGGTTGCTGACTAACTTATCTACTACTAGTTAACTTACTAACTAACTACTGACTGTTGACTGGCTTGCTGACTAATCAAATGACTAACTATTGGTCAGCTAACTAACTGCAATGACAACAAAGAAAGACAAGATATTGAACCAATGGTTGGACAAACAACTCAAAGCAGAACTAATTGTGGAATTAAGTTCAAGATATATAGTACTATGTTTCTACATCCCAAAGAAAGATGGATCACTACTATTGGTACAAGATTACAGGAAGTTAAATCAGTATACAATAAGAAACAAGATGTTATTATCATTAATTGGAGAAGTAATCAATAAACTCAAAGACATAAAATACTTCAATAAACTGGATCTTATCTGGAGATATAATAATGTACAAATCAAAGAAGAAGACAAATGGAAAGCTGCTTTCCTAATAAATAAAGGACTCTTTAAACCCAAAGTTATATATTTTGGATTATACAATTTGCTAGTAACATTCCAGAGAATGATAAACAGTATCTTCAGGGAATTATTGTATAAAGGAATACTCATAAATTACATGGATGATTTCATTATGCCAGCAAAGACAAAAATGTGATTTCAATGTGGAGAAGATATCTATCCTAGAAGTAGTAGTTGAACAAGGAGATATTCAGATGAAAAATAATAAAATCAAGGTAGTCAAAGAATAGAAAACCCTTACCAAGATAAAAGAAGTGGAAAGCTTCTTGGGGTTTGCAAACTTTTACCAACAATTTATCAAGAATTTCAGTCATACAGCAAGACCTCTCAATGAACTCAAGGGAAAAAAAAAGTGAAAATAGGAAGAAGAACAGCAAGCAACATTTGAAGAACTAAAGAACAAGATTACAAGTCAACTAGTACTTGTTCTTCCAAAGAGAGATGGCAAATTCAGAGTAGAAACAAATACTTCAGGACATACTATTGAAGGAGTTTTATCCTAAGAACAAAAAGGAAAATAGAAACCTATTGCTTTTCTATCAAGAACAATGCAACCAGTTGAGGAAAATTATGAGATTTACAATAAAAAGTTACTTGTTATTGTAGAAGCTTTAACTAAGTAGAGATAATATCTACTAGATGCCACAGAGAAATTTGAAGTTTGGACTGATGACTAAAACCTCAAGTATTTCAGAGAACTATATAAACTTAATAGCAGACAAGCAAGATAGTATTTGAAGCTACAATATTATGATTTTATTCTATAATATATACCAGGGAAAACAAACATGAAAGCTGATGTTCTATCTAGAAAGGATCAAGTGAACACCACAGAAGACAACAAGAATGTTCAATTACTCAAGAAAAAAATATGGATAAGAAAGATTATGATAGCAGAAGTAAAAATCATTCAAAGAAACCAAGTAGTAGAAGAAACCACATTATTGAACAAAATCAGAAGAAATCAGACAAAAGAAAAAAAAAGTCCAGAAAGAACTGGAAAAGGATGAAGGACAAGCATAGGAAGGTAATGGAATAGTTTATGTTGAAGAAAGAATTTATGTTTTAAACAATAGGAAGATATAAGAGCAAGTCTTACAAGAAAATCATGATCCAGCAGATATAGAACATCTAGGACAACAAAGGATGCTCAAGTTAATCAAAAGGAACTATTGATAGCCAGGAATAAAAGGAGACATTAAGAAATATGTTCAAGAATGTACAAAATGCTAGCAAAACAAAGTTCAGCATATGAAGAAAGCTGGAGAACTTCACTCATTGGAAACACAAGATGGACCATGGCAAGAAATCAGTATCAATATTATTGAACCACTACCAAAATCAAAGAATAAGGATGCTATAGTGGTTATAGTGGATCAATTTTCCAAGATAATTAGACTGAAAGCAACAACAATAGTAGTATCATTGGAGAAAATTGCTAAAATCTACCAAGATGAAATTTGGAAACTATATGGAATACCAAGAAGAATTCTCAGTGATAAAAGACCACAATTTGTCTCAAAATTCATGAAAGACTTAACAAAAGTATTAGGCATCAAAAAACACTATTGACAGCTTATTATTCTCAGACAGATGGTCAAATAGAACAAATAAACTAAGAGATTGAAAATTTTAATGATATTATATCAATTATCAGCAAGATAATTGAACCAAATAGTTATCAGCAGTAGAATTCCAATACAACAACAAGAAACATACAGTAATAGATTATACTCCATTTGAACTTAACTTTGGACAACATTTATAGAAAGGAAATCTTACTGTAAAAACAGAATTACTAATTACAAGGAAGTTAAAAAGCAGTAAAGAAGTCAATAGAAAGGGCAAAAGAAGCCATAAAGAAATAGCTTGACAAGAAAAGAAGGAATCCTCAAGGATTGAAGATTGGTAACAATGTGTGGCTAGAAGCTAAAAATATCCATTTGAATTGACCCTCAAAGAAGTTAGATCAGAAGAGATATGGACTATTTAGAATCTCAAAAGATATTGGCCAAGAAACATTTCAGCTAGAACTACCAGAAGAATGGATGATTTATAACATGTTTAATAAGGACCTGCTGACATGATGTAGAGAACTACATTTCAAGAGACAACACATGGATTCAACATCACCACTGGAGATTATTAATGAAGAAGAAGAATATGAAGTAGAAGAAGTCAGAAATTATAGGAAATAAGGATGTGGCATATAGTTTTTGGTATATTAGAAAGGATATGGGAATGAACATGATCAGTAGATTGCTGAAACAGGGTTACCACATGCAAAAGAGGTGATTGAAGACTATTGGTTAAAAATTTTGAGTTGAAACTTATAAAAGAGAGGGGTAAAACCTCAATTCAACATCTCAAAGTTTAATAGACAATAAAAAATCTTTATATACATCAATAGCTCAACAATTTATGACTGCTCCTATCTCTCTCAACCTGTATGTTTCCTATACTGTCAACAACATGAACCTAATCACTATATTAAACAATGAAAGGAAAGATTGGACAAAGAAATATCACAAAATCATATAGAGAATTGAAATCATGGCAGATATCCAACTTTGATTACAAAATATTGTCAAACTGGCAAAATTCACCAATATACAATTGACAGAGATCAAAATAATGGTTCTACAAGCAAGTGAAGTATACAGAACATAAATAGTAGGAGAAATTTTCAGCATATTAGAAGACCTATGAAATATAATCTAAGAAGATATGGAAAACCAAGCACATCATATCCAAGCATTGTTAGCCAATGAATTGGATAAATGCAAAGGAAAAGGAAATATACAAGTAGACAATCATATAAAAACAATTCAAGAAGCATATCAAGATATATATTACAATGCACCATATGTGAAGCTTAGACTCTAGTTTTTTTATTTAATTTTCTTTTATTTTTTATTTTTTATTTATTTTCCATTTTGAATTTAGGGCTAGGGTTAGGGTTAGGGTGATGTTATGATCATATAGTCACATGATCACATGGTTACATAGAACATAGTAGAAGGTTTAGAAACAATGATATCATATAGTATGTACAACACATGTTGATTTTATAGCTGACATATGGTCTTTAGGACAGACTAGAAGTAGTTGAGCATGGACTACTAGTAGTTAGTATATAAAGGTAGATATATTGTACTAAGGACTCCATTGAGTTCTCTTGTGTTAAATCCTAATACAAAGTCTTCATCTTACTGTCCAACTCTAAGGACTTTAAGTCGTAATACCACAACCAATGATAGTCAATAAAGAAAAACAAAAAGAAAACAAGATACAAGATGGAGAAATATTCCTATATAAACCTTATGACATATCATCAAAGTTAAGCAGCATAAAGAATCTAAAACCAACTTTTGTTCAAGATAAAGTAAACCATCTTAAAAAACACATGAAACTTCTACAAACTCTAGTAAAGACTATGCCATTCCATTCACCACTGCATTATAAATCTCTTCAACCAAATGGAGAATGAGATGAATAGTATTGGAAAGAAGTTGCTGTTGAGCTTTTAAAACAAAAACATAACATGGATACAACACAATGTGGTTTACCAATCAAAATGTATATGGAAGAACTATCTCATAAACTATACTTTATTGCATTAACATTATGAGAGGAAATAATTATAGGACGAACTAAGAAAATGGTCACATCATATTTGGTTGAAGACTTAGCAATGTTAGACTAATTTATGTGGACATGAATGTTAAAATAGGAGTATTGTTACAATCAATGCCTTATATTTCACAGGTGGTCTGCTCATAAATAATAGGTGTTGGGGTTCTTTTATTATATGACTCAATGATTGGCTGTGCCATGTGTATTCATTGTATATGATTAGTCAGTACCTCATGCAGTAGATGAGATCTCTTCATTTTTTTCTTATTTCTATCATATGTACTCCTCATAGTCTCTAGGTACAAATAGCTGTAGATACTATTCTGTATTCTTATGATTTACCAATTGATCATTCACTCTCCTACCTACTCAAGTCTTGCCTAAGTTGCAACCTGAGCCAAGTTAAAGGTCATAATAAAGAGAAGTGTTATCAATAGGATGTAAGGATAAATAGAGGCTAGTAATATACTTGTCAAAATCTCTTAATAAGATGAAAATAAATTACAAAATCTATAACAAAAAGTAATTAGAGTATTGTAAAATCAAAGACATTTACTAGAGAGTGCAAAGTTCAAGTTTGAAATCTAGACAAATTATAATAATTTAGAATATTTCATAAAAGTATAGAAACTGAATTATAGACAAGTAAGATGAACTCTATATTTGTCAATATTTCACTTCACCTTGAAACATGTACTAGAAACAAAGATAGAAAAGGCAAATAGACTGAGTAGAAGGCTAAATTAGAAAGTAAGGGTAGAAAATGATAATAAAAATCAAAAATTAATAAAAGAAAAATGTGTTTAAGGTTTAGTAAAAATAATAGTAAAAGAATAAGAAGCTAATATAACAGAAAAAAATAAAAATAGCTAAAAGAAAAGATGAGAAAGTAGTCAGAGTAGTAGAGGAGATAAAGAAGATGGGAGATAAAGTTAAAGTATTAAGGGGAGATAAGTAGCAAATAAATGAAAATTTAGTGATTGTTACAACTTAAAGATCTTAGAGTTAGTCAATAAAAAGAATCTTGTATTAGGGTTAACACAAGAGAACTTAATAGAGAACTTAGTACAGAACTGTCTACCTTATATATACTAGGCTACTGGTCCATGCTACAGTACTATTAACCTACTCTAAAGGCTATGTGTTATTTATAAGGTCAATATGTAATCAAACACATTGTAATGACATCATTTTTTCCTGAACTTTTTACTATGTTCCATTATAATACATAATTATGTGATAGTAACTGATATATGACACTAAGTCATGTTATGTAACAGTTTGTAATAGTAACATGTAATGTCATACTAATTCTAACCCTAGATTCCAAAAATAGAAAAATAAAAATACAAAATGAGAAATAAAATAAAATAAAATAAAGTCTACTATTTATGATTCTGATATTACTTTCTCTTTAAAATTTTTCCTCCAGAGAAACTGATTTCTATTTTCACCAGTTTCTCTCCAACTTCTTCAGATATTCATCTTCAAATTTTCCATCATTTTACTTATACAACATCTTCACTATATACTTTTCTGATAACTTCCCTCTCTTAAAATCCCTTTTCTCTGTCATATCCAACTTTTTCTATCTTCTTACTTTTGTATTTAGCCTCTTCTCAAACTTTACTATCACCTCCTTTGTATTCTCTAAGTTTTCCTTCTTTCTCCAAAAGTCATGCTCTGCTGTAAACCCCTTTCATTGTACTAAATACTTTAATACTTCCCTCACTTTTCTTTTATTTAATATTTTTTCAACTTCTTATTCTTTAACTTCTTCGACTTCTACTAGTTTTATCTCTTCTATCTTCTATCCCTCTACTTGCTCTTTATATTGTACTACTCAACTGATATCCATAACTGAATGAATTCTCATTGATGTTGATAGTTGTAATTTGACCATATTGATAGAAACTACTTTATCAATAATATATGGACTAACATATTGGTTCACTAATTTCTTTGCTGGTCATTTCTTGAACACCAGATCTTTTATGCTCAGCATTACTTTGTCTTCTTTCTTCTGTCCTTTAACTTCCTTCTTCCCACTATCTCCCTGTCACTTCATCTTCTCCTATGCTTTTCTTAGTACTACCCCAGCTTCTTTCTGAATCTTTTTCATTCTTTCTGCAAATTCTGATGCTTTTTTTATTTTTCCTTTCTTTCTTATGTCCATTTCCATTCTTAATGTCCTTTCATAATTTTCCATAAATAGAGATACTTTAGTTGCCAAATATACCTTGCTATTGACTACAAATTCTGCTGAGACTAATCATTCTAGCTAATTCTTTTGCCTGCAATCTATGAAGAATCTGAGGTATTGTTTCAACTCTTGATTTATTTTTTCAGTTTATCCATCTGTTTGTAGATAGAAAGCTATTAACAGTTTTGTCTCAATCTCCAATATTCTATTCAACTCCTTTGTTAACTCTACTGCAAAATGTGGTCTTTTATTTAATATTACACTTTTTAGTCACCCATGCAACTTCCATATATTGACCTAAACAACCTTGCTAACCTTTTTACCAATGTTCCTTCTATTGTTGCTATAAAATGTGTTATCTTAGACAATCTATTACAAACTACCAGTATCACATCTTTTCCTACTGCTAACAGTAACTTTGTAATAAAGTCCACTGTCAGATAGGTCTAAGGCTTTTCTAGTATCTTGCTCAACTTTAACTTTCCCACTAGAGTTTCTGTCTGATTCTTCATCCTTTGACATATATTATATCCTTCCACATATTGCTCTATATTTCTTGTTACTCTTGGCCACTAATAATTCCTCGTTACTAACTCCATTGTCTTCTACCTTTTACCATATTCTACTACTGGTATGTTATGGTGTAATTAGATTTTTACTCTTAACACTTTATCCTTTGGTACATATACATTTTCTTCTTTTAATATCAGATCTCCTTCTATTTGTTACTCTTTTTCTTAAAACTTTTTACTTCTGCTTTTTTTATTTCTTTTACTACTCTAACTACTTCTTTGTTTTTTCTCCTAGCTTTTTTAATTTTTTCTCCTATATCTACTTCAACTAAACTGCAAATCTATTGTTTTTTAATTAATATTTGATTATCATTATCATTCTTTGTCACTACTTTCCAGTCTGGTCTCCTACTAAGTCTATCTGTATTTCCCATCTTTATTTTTGGCACATGTTTTAAAGTGAAGTCAAATCTTGACAGGCAGAGGGCCCAATGAGTTTGTCTTCTGTCCAACTTCTGTACCTTCATAAAATATTCTAAATTCTTATGATCCATCTAGATCTTAAACTTGAATTTGGTGCCTTCTAACAAATACTTCTAATTCTCCAGTTCTCTTATGTCTTCTTATTGTGAATCTTATAGTTTCTTTCTGTTTCATTTAGAAATTTTGAGAGAAAAGCTATGGGTTTTCATTTCTTATCTTCACACTTCATAGATAATACCTCTCCTGTTACATAGTCTAATACATCAACTTTCATCCTTATTTTTATCTAAGTCTGGTACTACTAACATTAGTTCTTTTATAAACCTCTCCTTCAACTCCTGAAACACTTTTTCTTGTCTCTCCATCCAATCCCGCTTCTGATCTTTCTTTACTAAATCATTGTAAAAGTTTAGCTATTGTTGTGAAATCTTTAATGAACTAATAATAATAATTAACAAGTTCTAAGAATTTTTATATGTTCTTAACTCCTTTTAGAGTCAGCTAGTCCAATACATCTTTCACCTTCTCTTTCTCCATCTTAATTCTCTCTAGTCCTATTACTACTCCTAAAAATCCTACTTTCCTTATTTTCCACTTATACTTCTCTAGTTTCATATATAAATTATTTCCTGCTAATCTTTTCATACTATCTCATCATGTTCCTTTTCTTTCTCCATTTATACTATTATGTCATCAATGAAGCTTACTACTTTCCCAGTATTAATCAAGTCCCTAAAGATCCCATTTATTATTGTTTGAAACATTACTGGAGAATTTGTGAGTCTAAAGAATATTACTTTCAGTTTGAATAATCTTTCTAGAATCATAAATGCCACCTTCCACTTATCTCTCTCTTTTATCCATATATTATTATAATCACATCACAAGTCCATCTTTGTAAATACCTTTTTATACCAATATTTTATACAATATCTGAAATTAAAGAATTATTCTTTATAGTTCATTTATTTAAATATTTATAGTTCTGTACCATCTGTTTCTTACTATCCTTCTTTTCTATGGAATACTGGTGTGGTTTGAGATGACTTCAAAGATCTAATATATCTCTTTCTCAATTGTTTGGATATGAACTCACACACTTCTTCTCTTTCTTCTCTCAACAACAGATATGCTTTTTCCTTCCTTGGTACAAAATCTTTCTTTATTTTTATCATATAATCTTATAGCTTTCTTATAAGCATCCTTTCACTTTGTTTCTTTCCAAAAATATAGATTTACTTATGAAAATGCTCTGGTACTCTTCTTCTTCTGACTTTGCTACCTCTTCTTCTTCATCCTAAATTTCCCACTCTTCTGCTACCTTTTTCTTTTTCTTTTTCTCTTCTTTCTTTTATTCTTTCTCTTTCTTCTTCTCTTTCTTTTGTTTTTGTCACCTCAATTTTCCACACTACTCTGAATATCTTGTCATCTTAACTTCTTCTGTTCTCCAGTCAATTTCAAGATTGTGACATATAAGCCATGGCATTTTCAGAATCATACTCTATTTCTGTCCTCTGATCACATCAATCTTTATTCTCTCCCTATGTCTCTAATAATATATATTTACTTCTACCATATACTCAATGAATCCTTTATTGTTGAAGGAACTGTCTACATTCCTTACATATATTAGTTTTTCTATTCTTTTTAATTTGAATCACTGTTTCCTTGCAAACTCTGAACTCATGACTAATTCTATTGTCCCACTATCCAACAATGTCTTCACTGTTACTCCTTCTTGTATGTTAATCTTTTCTAAACCAATTTTCACTATTACTTCTCTTAGCATATTCCCATTATCTAGATTACAGCAAGATATATTATCTGTTATTCTAGCAAGTATTGCAAACCTATTGTAATTACAAGAATTTAATTGAGGATTATTAAACTCTCTTTCCCATTTGAATTTTGTTTATTCTCAATCCTTTTTTGTCTATTGTTCTTGTTTCCTCTATACTCTAACCTTCTTGGCCAAACTTGAGGCTATAACAGTATTTGCCATTATGTCTCATTGTTCTACCTTGAAGTCTGAGCTCTATTTTTTCTCCTTTTCTATAGTCTTTCCTTATTCTTCCTACTCTCTTTCTAGTTTCTATCTAAATTAATTGTTTGTTCATACTATTAGTTAATAGTGCTAGGTTGGTATTCTGACTTCATGAGTCTTCATCAGATGGTGCTATTTATACCATTTTTGAACTCCTCAATTAATAGTCATCTCTTATGTTCACTTTCTCTTATTGCCCTTCTGAAATCTTATGTAAACTCTTTTATTGTCTTTTCTTCTTGTTTCAGTCTTTTTAGTTCTGTGACTTCAACTGCCTTCTTGTCTCCTCCTCCTAACTCCTTTTTCAAATCTGTTAAAAATTCCTTTACTATTTTATATTCTAGATTTCCCAATTTTAAATCCTCTAGCATATTCTCTTTTCATACATCTGCTAATCCCATTTTTATATATGAAAATATCCACTGAATTTGCTTCTCTACTGCATCTCCCCTCATTTTTATTCTTATGAACAATTTACATACTATCAAAAACTCCAAGACTTTTCCTACTGTCCTATCAAATACTTGTGGCTTAGTCACCTCTGTACTTGACCATGTGATAGGTCTGGGCACCACCACTTCTATTCCTGCTCCTCCTGCTGCTGCCAGCAGTATTTGTGTTAGAGTTATGAATAAGAGACTTTATTTTATTTTTCTTATTTTATTTTTCTTTAATTAATTTTTTCTATTTTATTTTATTTTTTGACTTAGGGTTAGGGTTGGGTAATGTTACTATCAATGTCACAACTGTCACATGAGCATGTGACTAGAGAAGATCATAGAATGTTCTGAAACAAATGATATCATACAACATAGCAATAATATATGGGTTTTATAGAAAGCATATATACTTTAGAGTAAGATAGTTGTAGTATACACACAGACTATGATCTGTGGTAGACTAGTTTATACCTAGGACTTCATCAACTTCTCTTATAATTACTCAATCTAAAAGTTGCTCTTTTGTTTAAACTCTTAGATCTAAGATTACAGTATTAGAACTCAATAGCTTCTTAGTGTTATGAATCAAGACTCAAAGTGTTAAGTTAAGAAACAACTCTTGTATTGGAGTGACACAAGAGAACTCGATAGAGTTCCTAATACAAAGTAGTCTACCTTATATACTATTTCTCATGGTCCGTGCTAGCTACTGTGCACCCTACCCTAAACTACCATGAGTATAACATGAGG
>Ga0157363_1002761_pt1 | contig 15593 bp, 12 predicted proteins | sample AttsexASBM1_FD_111477 | JGI IMG/M metagenome (GOLD analysis project Ga0157363, IMG submission 111477) | Fungus gardens microbial communities from leaf cutter ant in Ribeirão Preto, State of São Paulo, Brazil - Atta sexdens ASBM1 | ecosystem: Host-associated > Fungi > Mycelium > Unclassified ...
CTGAATGAAAGACAGCAGGAAAACCGAAAAACCACTTGCGAAATGCTGCTCGCCAGGTACAAAAGAAAGTCATTTCTCCATCGAATTGTGACTGGCGATGAAAAGTGGATATATTTTGAGAATAAGCGTAAAAGATCATGGGTAACTCCGAATCTATCGACTGCAAGGCCAAATCGCTATGGACGGAAGACAATGCTCTGTGGGATCAGAAAGGTGTAAGCTAAAACCTGGCGAAACCGTTAATACTGAACACTACCGACAAATGATCAATTTTGAATCAAGCTTTGTGTGAAAAACGATCGGAATGCCAAAAAAGGCAACACAAAATGATTTTGTTTCATGATAATGCACCATCACACACAGCAAAACTGATCAAGGAAACGATTGAAGCATTTGGTTGGGAAATACTTTCGCATGCGGCTTACTCACCAGACTTGGCTCCGTCCGATTACTACTTATTTGCATCGATGGGACACGCACTTGCTCAGCAGTGCTTCACTTCTTACGAAGATGTACGAAAATGGCTAGATGACTGGTTTGGCTCAAAACAATTTTTTTGGCGTGGCATCCACAAATTGTCAAACAGGTGGAAAAAATGTATACTGATGGGCAATACTTCGAATAAAATATTTTTTATCATTTTCAATAAACGTGTATTTTCTATTAAAAAATTCTGGTTTCATATTTATCTGGTATTGCAACAACATTGCAGCGATATTACAAATTCTGTGCTGTATGGGATAATATTACATGCTATGTATATGTATATGGATACATGAATGTTATTTGCCACATAAAGCAACTTCCTCTATTAAAATTTATAGCTTTAATAAATAAAAACACATAGATAATATATACCTGGAATACAGAGATTACCAACACTATAACCAGCAGTGCCCGCTATATAATATCCAGCTCTACCAATTCCTTGAATGTCCCTCAATCGACCTCCAGTACCCGTTGTGGCACCACTACAGTTTATTGCATGTTTAAATAAGAGCACATGCAGACATAATCATTAGAAATTTCATGAAAATATTTCAATATTTGTATTATTTAGAAAAAATAAATAAAATAAATTGCGGAACGTTACAGTCTCTTTAGTTACTTATGCAACATAATGCCAATATTTTTCTAAACAGAGAGACGCGAAAATAATTTCACAATTAATTCAATTTTTTAAATTAGCTACATTTGCTTTTTAAAATCAATTTTTTTTTATTTTACATATCGAAAGTATCATAAAATCGAAAGAAATATTTTAAAAATAAAATATATAAAGACGTGTATTAGGTAAAAACAATTAAACACGCGCAACATATGCGTTTATGTTGTTTTAAACAAGGTCATTAATTAAAACTTTTATAGTTAAAGTACACAAAAATTCAAATAAAATAAAGAAGTATGATTTATTATATTTCAATTTAAAAAAAAATGCAATACATTTCGGAACCACTAGTCTTTCTTCAGTTAATTACATTCATGATGGTAAAAACTTTTTTGATGCGTCGTTTTGAGCCGTTAATAGTAATGGACATAAAGCACAGACGGATATCGCAATGTAGATTTTTCTTTAATGATCACTGTCAGTACATAATGGTTGTGTACTGAAAATCATCATACACAATGATAGCAATCATTAAAAAAAAAAATCTACATTGCGATATCTGTCTATGCTTTATGTCCATTATTATTAACCGACTCATGTCAAATAAGTTTTTATCATCATTATGAATGTAATTAATTAAAAAAGAATCCATGATTCCGAAACGTATTATATTTTTTAAAATTGAGATGTAAATCATTACCTTTTTATTTTATTAGAGAATACTTTAACTTTAAAAGGCTCGATTATTGATCTTGTTATATTGTTATATTGTTATATTGTATATTTAAAAAATAATTTACAGTTATGTAACATTCTGTTGTAATATATTTTGATAGGAAAAAAGCAGGGAATGTGGAATAAGCTACTAATATGAAATAGTGGCTTATTTTCTAAACATCGCTGAAAGTTGTTGCAATTGCTATCAAACATGTCATAACAAGCAATGAGTCAATCCGACACAATAATAATAAATTAAAATTCATCATAATAAATATTTATTTTTTTTTGTATCAGGAGATTCGGCAGCACTTTCATGTTCTCATAAAACTGAAGGTAAAAACTGAAGGTGCTTATATTGTATAGACGTTTTTTTAATAATGTTGCATGAACAATATTATGTAAATTGCAATTTCTAACTTATTGTTACGGAAAGACTTTGTCATATGACATGTGAGTAATGTGAAATACATCGAGAATTGAAATATATAAGTTCCATATTTCCATTAGCAACTTATTCGTGATCAGGTAAGTTAAATTATAGGATGTATTTCAAATAATAGCTTATTTACGATTATAGATTATATCCAGATAATCAAATCTGAAAAGACAGATTTTGAGCAGTCTCCCTGATGAAAATTTTTCTCGAATTTTTATACGAATTGGAACATTTTTCAGAAATACTCATAAATATTTAGAAAGTTTATATCTTGTCTCAAAATTTTTCATACAAGTGAATTTTGAAATATTCTAAAATTTCTCATCCCGTAATTTTTAAAAAGTATTTTTAAATTTTTTAGATTTTATAACATTTCATCATAAATTATACTTACAAAAACTCTTAAAAATCTTACTATATTTATCTTATTATATTGTAATTAACATATATGAAAAATTTTGAGAAAAGATATAGATTTTCTGAGAAATGTTCCAATTTGTATAAAAAATGTGAAAAAGTTATAAAATTATAGAGAAATTCTAAAAAATTCTGAGAAATTTTCACCAGCGCTGCTATCAATTTCTGATTGAAGAAAAAGGCAACAAATTGTATACAGAATTTGTACTATCAAATAATGTTAGCAAATTGCTGTCAAAAATGCTAACAAAGCTTACTGACATGCTCTGCCAGCAAATTGGTGACAAAAATCAAACAGAATCGGCTGACAATAACCTGATGACAGATGGCAGCAAAAATCGAGCAAGATCTATCATTTTCACATACGACCTCGCCACGAGATGGATTTACTTCTCATAAAAAGAAAATATCCAGGAATCCTAAGAATTGGTATATGTAAATTGAATAGGCAAATCTCTTAGAAATTTCCAAGCTCTTTCGGAGTGCTTTCTGAATCTCCGAATATTTTTTTGACTATTTTAACTTTGTCATGTTTATTTTGAAATGTGAAACTAATAAATAACATTTAAGCAATAAAACTGTATTCATTGTTTCTCCAATTTTCACACTAGTATATAAATATATTGTATAATTATGTATAACCGTATAATTATATATAACCGTTTATATATACGCAAAATTTCTTATAAGAAATCAGATCGATTTAAATGAAAATGACAGCTCTTGCTTGATTTTTGCTACCAATCTGCTATCAGATTCTGTCAATAGAATCTGTTTGATTTCTGCTGCTAATCTATTTGCATAGAATATTAACAGATTTTGTCGGCAGAATAGAAGCAGAATGCGACATCAATTATGTCAGTCTGCTAACATCTTCTGATCAAATCTGCTACCAGTTTATGGTCATTCTGCTAACATTTTGCTATCTGACTATATTCTATATTATTAGCTTTATTTGCTAGCTATGTTCAATAATGCTAATATATTTTCTATGTTATACAATAAAAATATAAACCATTTTTCGTGATTGATTTACAATAATAAACTAATTTGAACTTTATTTACTTTTGTGTTATTTGTTATTATTATCGAAATTTCGGTATTCCATATTACATCCCATTTTTTAAACCACCCATTTTCACATTTTTTACCTTTTTATTAATATTGACGTTAAATTTTAGCGATTTTCATTTATTGAATATTGTAGCTAATATATTCCTCAAGAATTCTGTGTAAATTTAAAGTCTTTATATGCATTTATATCGGAACAATGTTAATTTAAAAAACGCTATTCCATATATTCTTTGCTTTTACCATACAATAAAATATAAAGTCTCAAATATATTCGTTTTCCAATTACTAATATATCTACTTATATGAAATAATGAGATGATATAAGTAATACAAAGAAACGTTTCATTGAAATTATTCTATATTATTATTTTGGAACACTTTTCGGCAAAATTTTAGCATTTCAGAAAAATTTTAGTTTAATTTCAGCGATTTTTCAGTATGTTATGAAAAATTCACTTTCAGTTTTTAATTTTTTAATACAATTTTAATACAATTTCGTTGAAATGTTTTGCTGAAATGCCAAAATCAGTTTTTTCATCAGGGAAACATATGCATATAAGCCAATTAACATTTTATAGTTTTTTTATATAGTTGTGATGGAATCTTAGTGCTTAATAATATATCTATTAAAATTTTTTAATATTAGTTATTGCGATTAATCATATGCTTCGATGATCATAATTAAAATAATGCTATAATAAAATAATGCTATAATAATTCGGAAGATCCATATTAAGCTTGCCTAAGATACTTTTCACAATAAATTATTTACAATGATGGTCAAAGATGGTCATTAGCTAGATGCTCATTGGGGGGAAGGGAGGATCCTGTTTATCTACAAATAGATTGCCTACAATATCGTTTGTCTATATCATTTTTGTCAACAATTTGTTTGCGCACAAAAAAAATTATTGTCTACAGCTCGATTGCCTACATGTATTATTGCCTATATATGTGCACTTTTGCGCACAAATAAAAATTTTAAAAACGAAATTACATTTGCTTACATATATTGTTGCCTACATGTATTATTGCCTACAAGTATTATTATCTACAGCTGGCTTACAATATTATTGTCTACAACTGGATTGCCTACGCATTTTTGCACACAAATAAAAATTTCAAAAACAAAATCACATTTGCCTACATGTATTATTATCTACATTATTAAAAATGTCATGAAATTTAATTTACTTTTAAGTTACATAAATTAAATTCAATTTTATGACATTAAATTAAATTTAATGTATCTGCAACTGAAAAGTATATTTGTATACCTGTACATGAAATTTAATGTACTTTTCATAAAATTTTATGAAGTTTAGTATATTTTTCATTAAATTTTATACAGATTTGCATAAAATTTAATGTAAGTAAACGTTAAATTTAAGTTACTTATAACTTTATTTTCATTGACAACATTAAATATTTTTAATATACCTGCTTGAATTTGCTTCCATTATATAACGAAAGCAAATTTCTGTTTTTTTTAACAGTGTATAGTTTGATTACCTATATACATTATTGCCTATAGCTCGATTGCCTATACATACTATTCTCTGCTTTAAAAACACAAATTCTGTTTCACAATATAAATTTTCTGTTTTAAAAACATGAATTCTCTATTTTAAAATAAATTCTCTTTGAAAATATAAATTATTTTACTTAATTTAACATTAATTTTATATTTATGTGCAAAAGTGCTTGTAAGCAACTGAGATGTAGGTAATAATGTAAGCATATGTGATATTTCGTTTCTGAAAATTTTATTTATGTACAAAAGTGTATTTGTAGGCAATCGAGTTGTAGGCAATAATACATGTAGGCAATAATACATGTAGGCAAATGCAACTCCATTTCTAAAATTTCTATTTGTGCGCAAAAGTACATGTAAGCAATCGAGCTGGAGCAATAATTTTTATGCGCAAAGAAACTGTCGGCAAAAGTAATGTAGACAAACGACACTGTAGGCAATCAATTTATAGATAAAAGAAGCCATCTTCATTAGTATCAGCAATATTAAATTACTTGTTAATTTAATTCATGATATAACATATTCTAGCTTCAATCTAAGACTTTCAAAATCGACAAATAATCAACACACAATTAGAAGAAATTACAAAAATTCATACAAAAATATTATTAAGTACCAAGACCTGCCTTGTTCTGAATATGGCTCTCCTTCACTCATTTCTGTTTAACCTTTTCAGTTCAATTTCACTTAATACTTTTAAACGTACTGTAGAATTAAAAATCAACTAACAATCAATTATCTTATAATACTTCATTTTATATCAAAATAAAAATCTGGAAATAAAAATGAATTAATATTTAAAATATCTTCGTTAATACTTTTAAAGCTGCTAGATAATTTCTATACAAAAACTATGCGTTTCACTGAGTATATCTCTGTGTCCAGATCTATTATTATTAGGGATGCATCGGATATCCGGAAAGTATCCAATATCCGGCATTATCCGGCACTTTTTTACTATACTATAGATAGTCGGATATCATTAGTATCTGGGAATATATCCGATTGAAATTTGATATCATTAAATTGTTGATTTTTTTTTTATACAAATATTCTAGAAATAAGTATGCATATTCATGATGCTATAATATCTTATGTTATTATATTATTGTTATAAAATTACAGTCTTTTTTCTCTATAGGCTTTTCTTTAAACTCTCGGATATCCAACTCGAAAAAAATTATCTTCTCGGATATCCGATCGAATACCGGATATTCGATGTTATATTCTGTCCGGATATCCGATATCCAATATTCGGTAATTTTATGATCCGGTGCATCCCTAATTATTAGAACGTCAACATTTCAGTTGAAGTGAACTGCACAGTGCAGTTCACTTCATTAAGATGAGGAACAGCTTGACACTTCACCAAGTATCAGTGAACTACAATGTTTATGAAAAGTTAATGTAATAATGGATAATTGAATAAATAATATTTTAATTTTTAAAAGATAATATAAAAAATATAACTTTTATAGAAATAAACAGAACAAGGATAAAATAAATATATTATAATCGTAAAGGAGATAAATAAATGAATTGTAATGAAAATTTATTTTTTGTAAAGAAATTCAGTAATTTTAACTCTAACTTCTTGAGCTTCATTACATTTTATTTAAATTTACCTGAAAGGTGCAACGCCAGTTGGAAAATTATGTGTTTCTGCTGTAAAAATAAGATGCTGTTTGATATTTTCCAGATGGAAGTTACTGCATTTATAAGTATTTATAGGACGTAAAACAGGAATCTTAAATCCTTCTATCGCACTGCTATTGTCACTGAATTTTATTACATTATTTGAATTAGAGTAATTTTGCGTATCCATAATCATGTCAATCAGAGATTGTTTTTCTTCTTTTCCATTCAAAATAATGTATCCTTTAAAGAACCAGTGGCGACTATGTTCACTGTTAGATTGAGCAAGATCGAAACATTCTACGCTGGTTGGATTCCGTTTTAATTTTTGAAGAAATAATTCTGTATAAAAGTCTAAATCCCAATCATCAAATGCCAAACCTGCAAATTAAAAATTTAAAATAATAAAATTGTAGTAACATACTCTGTTCAAAAGTGTCCAATAAATTAAAATGAATCCAATTATTAAAAATATTGTAATAAAAATTTGCATCAACTCAATAATAAGGAGAATATAAATTTTATATAATAATTTTATCACATTTATAGATTAGAATATTTATAGATATTGAGAGTACAAATTAATTCGGTCCATTTTTTTGTGCATTTATTTCAAACAAAATGAATGAACAGATCATTAAAGTATTGTCCATCGCTGCCTACTACTTTTTCTCATATCTCAGGCAATTTTCGAATTCCATCTCGAAAAAATGACGTTTTTGGAGGCGATCCAATTTTGGAGCCAATTTTCGATTTCTGCGAAAGAAGTCAACCGATGACTTGCTGCATCCTTCGGAACAACCGTAATCAAAAGGAACAATGTCCGGAGAATATGGCGGGTGCGATAAAACATCCCATTTGAGAGTTTCCAAATTTTTTTACGACTTTAGCGACATGAGGCCGAGTATTGCAATGAAGAAGAATAACTTTATCATGTCTGTCCGGCTGTGTTAAGGTTGATGGCAACGATTGACCTTAGCGTAGTATTTTTTCTTCTTAGGGTTGTCGTAGAATATCCACTTCTCATCTCCAGTCACGATCTGATGCAAAAAACCTTTTCTCTGTTGTCTTTGAATCAGCTGTTCGCAAGTGAAAAATCGCCTTTCAACATCTCTCGGTTTCAGTTCATAAGGCACCCAATTTCCTTGTTTTTGAATCATTCCTATGGCTCTCAATCGTACAGAAACAACTTGTTGAGTTACCTCCAATTGATTCTGCAAGCTTCTCTTGCATTTGACTTCTTCTTCGAGTAATGCTTCTAATTCTTTGTCTTCGAATTTTTTTGGCTGTTCAGAGCGAGGCTTGTCTTCAACGCTGAAATCTCCATCCTTGAAACATCGAAACCATTCCCTACATGATTTATCAGTTGGAGCAGTGTCATCACAAGCGTTTGATAGGTCACACTTCAGCCGCACTTTTCTTTCAATTAAAGCAAAAAAAATCAAAATCTCCCGCAAATGCTGCTTGGTTAACACAAAATTCGATATTTCAAACACAATAAAAAATCAAGGTTTTTGTATGAAACTCAAAGCGATATAAACTTAATATTATTAGCAGATGTTTAACCTCTCTGAAATCGCCAAAATCAGCTGTCACTATGAACCATTCACAACAGCTGGAGCCATCTTTAGGGAAATGGATCGAACTAATTTGTACTCCCAATATATTTAGCACGTTAACATTTTAAAAACAAAGTTTATATAACTTCCGTATTTTTTATATCTTTATTTTTTTGTAAATAATATATATTTTTTTATTTTAATTTATTTTAATTTAACAAAAGATATATTTCAACTATGTGTGCTTTTTCGTTTAATTAAAAAGTATCAGTCTTTTAAATATTATTACTTACCCAATTTAAAATTAACTTCTTCCAAAGCACTTCTGCCTTTTTTGATTACATCAACTTCAAACCATTTCTCTGGTCTAAAACCATGATCAAATGTTTCAATAGGTTTCACATATCTACATTCTGTCATTCTATCTCCCAACATATTTATAATCTAAAAAATTCATAATATTTCTTTAAACAATAAAAAATATCTTATAATAAATATCAATAACAAACTTATCAATAAAATTATCGCAATAAATAAATTCTATCATTTTGCAAAATTTAAATAATTGTAACTTCGTAAAAAATCATCATATTCAAAATCTTCTTCGCATTTTCAATGCTAGTAAAACCTTAATTTTAAGAATCCTTTAATAAATTTTGAATTTATTTTCTTACTATATTTCTCACCGTCTTTTCAATAATAAAGACATGTCTCCAAAAATTATACTTAATTACAATTAATTTGACACATTCTATGGGATGATTAATTTTTTTCACAAATGTCATAGAAATCGCAATATATAGACTTCCTTTGTAAATTAAAAAAAAAAGTTATAACCTTTTTGCGAAATTACAAAATATCAAAGTTACCTACACAGTTTTCTTCGATTATCGCCAGCATCAATATTATCCGATGCGTATCACTGATTGCTAATCAAATCTTGTGTTTTATGCACGTGCGTACATGCGTGCGCGTAACTCAAGAATTTATTTGTAAGAAAAAGTCCATTTTAATTGCCACTATATTTGTGAAAAAATTTCATTTTTTAGAGCATTTTTCTAAATTCCATTCTCAAATTATGCAATTTTTTAGAGATATAAAATGTTCTTACTTTTAAAGAGACGGCGAAAGAGAGAAGAGAAATTTTAAATCTATTAAAAATATAAGTAGTACAGACTTTACCTTTAAAAAAGCAAAAAACATTTTGAACAGTTCGCGAAATGATGTTAATGAAGTTTTCGAAATTTTAATGGAATTTACTTGTTGCGATAATTATGTTGATGATATATATATGAAAGAAAAATAATGAAGGGAAGAAAGAAAAGTTGAAGAAAAAAAAAAGAAAAGAAAAATAGAGAAGAAAGAGAACGTTCAATTGCAAGACAATTAATATCAAATATAATATCTATATAATAAAATAAAAGATACATACAGCGTTTTCTACTTTTTTGTTTAATCTTTTTTTATGTTTAATGCAATATCTGATTGCTACTTCTACTCTTTTTACTTTATTTAATTTGACAGTTTTGCATATAGAAACCACATTGGTAGAAAATGCAGTGGAGAAATTCAATCTACAACAAAAAGTTATTGATATGCTGGGTATAATATCAGGAGACACGGTAGTATCTCGCGCTAAGACACGCATAGCGACATGTGAACGCGAGACCGGCCGTGTAATTTACGCGAACCGTACTACATACATAGAACGTCCCCTTTAAAAAAAAATATTAAGATTTCTCGAAAACTATAGTAGATACGGAAATATGTTTCTAATAGGAGTTGTATGATCCGAAAGAGGACATACAGATAATAAAACGTTCCTTGGCATAAGAAAAGAAATAGGTGTTTAGCACAAATTTTTCTTTAATTGCCATCATGTTGCTATCATCAGGGCAATAATAATTTCGTTTAGGGCAACCTAAATTGACAATTGTTTACGCAAATGAGAGGAAATGTTATAGCAAACTTATTGCCATAAATGTTGCTACAATCTGTTGGAAATCGTTTTCGTAAAATACTATTTAGTTCGCATTTCTGTCAATTTAATGGAAATGGAGCGTCGTCAAACATTATGCGACACCAGAGGAATGCATAGAGTTAAATTTCTCGATTTTAAAAAACGACATAGAATAGAATAAAAGACGCAGCATTAAAAGATTTTTCAACTGTTTTAATGGAATAATTTTTCGAAGCAAATCCTAAGGACTCTAAGATGAATGTTACATCTCGATAAAATCCACTCTTTCCTTATTATAAATATATGATTTATTTTTATCCTATTTCTAGGTTAGTATTTCGTTTTAGCCTTGATATTTCCCTATTTTATCTTCATTTCAAAACCGAAAATTCCTTTTTTCTTTTATAGAAGGGTACATTTAGTTCCTTTATTTAAATAATCAAACCAACAGATAGATCACAGTTATATATTTTTATGCGTCACATAGATTATTTATCCTAAAGAATGTTTAAGAATATCCCACGATCTCTCTCAAAGAAGTCTTTCTATAAAATAATAAATAAAAGCGTATAACATTATATTAGTGATAATGTACATCACATTAGCGTTTAGCAATTAACAGCAAAATAGAAATCTTCCCGAATGCGAGGACGAATATCTTTTTCTTCTTTTTTTTCTTCTTTCAATAAAATCAAACCAATTTTAGATATATGATTCAGAATGTAGTAGATTCGCCTCGCACAAGGATGTTAGTTAAAGAAGACCGAATTTTTATTATAAATTATAAAACTCTTAATTATTATCTATTAAGATTAAACTTATAGAATGGGGAATAAGGCTTACGCGGAGCCTCGCTGCCTTATCTTAAGAAAACAAGCTCGAGTATAGATTCTATCAAATCTTGAGGAGAATTGATTGATCCTGAAAAGACACTCCCACATTCATTTCCAAACTGTAAAAGGAGGTGCCAAAAGCAGAAACATTCATTCAATACATTCGAAAAGCAGAAGTAGAAATCTATCCACTATAGTCGGAAATTAGAGTGAGATCAAGGTGAGAACTATTCTCGTGCTTTATCAGAAACACACTCGTTTTTCTTTTCGCATTGTTCTATCTTTCTTATTAAACGAAAATACTGAATTGGATCGGCAGAAACCTAAATCTCTGCTCTGCGTCCCATTCAATTACATACAAGCACATATACATGAGTATCCGAGGAGCTATTGCAACTGTCGCTGTCAATAGCGTGGCCCCCGTCTTATAGCATTTCCTCGGAGAATTCATAATTATCTCATATCCAGAGAGCTGTTATGACAGTCGCTGCCAATAGCGTAGCCCCCGTCTTATGGTAGTTCTTCGGAATATTGATAATTCTTTAGTATTACCTCCATGCCTACTAAAAGCGGACGAAGACAACGAGAGAAGAGATTAAGATTTCAAATAAGATCAGCTCTCAAATCACGATTCTTTCCCTTATTTCCAAAAATTAGCGCAGTTATTACATCAAAACAAACTGGCAGATTTAATCCGCGAACGTGTATATACTCTCAAGAAATTGGAGATCAATCTCACGTTTCCTAATTGCAAGGACATTCGAAAAGCCGATCCACATAGATTCGCCTATAAACTTCGTAATCTTTTTGGCACCGAGTTCAAGATTATCCTTCTGAATAATTATCCAATACTTCTCAGTGAACATTCTTAACCGCACAATTTGATCTCCAATCCCCGGGTAAATTGCTTAAATGCATTGACTCAAAATCGGAGAAAATTTCAACAACGACATGACATAACATAAAAGCATAATACTTTTTTTCAAATGTTTATCGAATAAGTCTCCTAATACTTTAAAATATTATCACGCTTGTTATGCTTACCGAGAATACTTCGATCACATTTCATTCACATTCGGAGAGCTCGTTCAAGTTTAAAATACCGTCAGATTATTAGCAACTTATGAGAATAAGATTTTAGGCTGAAACTGTTTCCGTCATGTTGCCCTATGATTTCTAACAACTTATTATACGATCAGTTTATAGGAGGGCAACTATTGTCATCAAGTTGCTCATAAGAGTTAAGAATGACAATACCATAAGTACAATACATAAGTTGCAACTCCCAGTTGCGAGTCGTAGAGTGAAAATTGCCAATCACAAGTTGTTGTAAATCATTGCAACACCTAATCCATATTTGGAAGTTGCGAAATGTATAGAGACAGTCAATCAAGTTCTTCAGTACATGATGGATGGAGTTTTAAACAGAAATTTATCTATAGAACTTTACGTTTTGAGCTAAACGATATAAATATTTAGAGTTTATTAATACAGTTAATACAGTTTTGTATAAATACAATTTATACAAAACATATAGAAAAATAGACCGATCATTCTTATTCATATTAGCGATTTTTTCCATCAACAAGAAATTTTAATAGAGATTATGATAGAGAGTGAATTCAATAAAATAGATAAAGAATTGAACAATTTACGTTCTCGTGAGCTAAATAGGAGATTAAAACAGATTAAACCAATTTGCTATAATCTATTAATCATTAAAGCATCTGATGACAAGCATGTATCTGGATTTTGTTCTTCAAAAAATGCTAAAATTACAACCGAAGAGATCTGTACTTCCAACTTTGAAATGCTAATATACTATATTAACATCACATTAAAAATAACAATAATAACAACATGGTTCCATTGTAAGAAAATATAGACATCAAAACATTTCAGAATTACTTAATTATACGTGCAGATAAAGAAAATACCTCAGTGATATTAGATTTAAACGAATATAAGACCAGGATGAGATTTTGTCTGACGATAAATACATACACAATTTGTAATAAGAATTCTATAAATATAATTACAACAGAAATTCGCACACTATTAAAAAAATGGGACAATAGGAAATGCATAGATCAGGCTACGTATAAAAAACTGTATGTATTTGATAGTGATTGATCAAATCCTATGGGCTGCCAAAAGTTCACAAGGATAATAATCCTTTAAAACTAATTGTAAATTGCATAAATAGTCCATTTTATTTTCTGGCAACCTTTTTAAAAGACATAATAGAGAAAACAAGAAAAATTTTAGTTACATTAAAAATAGTTATGATTTGATAGAAAAATTAAATTTAACACTTGAACCTATTATAAAAATTGTTTCTTTTGATGTCATTTCCTTGTACACTAAAATTCCTTCAGATCTGGCTATTAAAAGTGTAGAACGAAGATGGAGCTTTATTAGTAACAATACCGAAATATCTAAAACCGAATTCATAAAAGCGATTAAATTATATTAAATTAATTATATTAAATTCAACCTTCTTTATGTTTGACAATAAAATATTTAAGCAAATTTAAAATATTTAAGCAAATATGCCCATGAGATCACCGTTATCATCTATATTAGCGAACATAGTTTTTAGGATTTAGAAAATGATATTTTTGCTACAATTCCTGATTTCATAGAGTTTTATTATTGTTGTTGAATGACATTGTACTCGCAACATCACAAGATAAAATTGATTCAATACTTTGTAAATTCAATGCTTATCACGAAAAGATCAAGTTCAATATGATGATAAAAATGATATTAGCTTCCTATGTGAGATTAATAATAGAAAGATTAATAATAGAGGAGAGAAAAATAATTTTTTATATCTTCAAAAAACCTACCAACTCTGAAAGATATCTTAATTTTAATTCAAACCTTATCGAGCACAAGAAAGGTATAATCATAGGACAGTTTGACCGAATAATTTTTCTATCTCATTCTAAACTTCAGGAAAAAAACATATATTCCATGATCCAAATATTTCTAAATAATGGATATCCTATTGACTTGATTTTTATTACAATTAATTTTATTACAATTTATTTTTATTACAATCGAATTAAAACGCTCTCTCATAGATCTTCGGCAGACAAATATAATGACAACAAAAACAATTCTCTTGACGATATAAAAAAATTATTCACAATTCTTTATTTTAGTGATGTTTCTAAAAATTAAATTTCTAATAAATTTGATTTTAAAATTGCTTACAAACCGAATAATTGTTTAGAACAGAATCAAGTTCAGTGGTGTCACAACACCAATTAGACAATAATCATATCATGGATTGGGACAATGTTATGATTCTTGATTCTGAACCGTACTTTTTTAAAAGATCAGTCTCTGCAATGATTCATAAAAAAACAATCGTTTGAATAATGAACAAAGCGACACGGAGCGGTTGCCTTCTTATTCGATTTTGTGCCATCATCCCCTCTTAGATTCAATTCGTCTCCTACTCTCTTTTCTTCATCTTCTTCATAAGTACAAATAACAACTACAACTTATGATATCACTTAAAATTATTTCATACAAAAATGTTTCTCTCTCCTCGTGATTGAATTTCGTACAACTTTGCTCGATATCATAGGTATTCGCATTACTATTCTATTTTATTTTATTGAATTTTTTAATCTAATTTTATTCATCATTTCCTGTTAGAATGGTAATTTTGTGACATATGGCAATCGTAATTAATTAAAGATACGAGGATTAACTTGATATTAGGTGTACAACTTTGCTTCCGCCGTTTTCCTATAGATGGCTTTAGCGGCAAGTGGTGGTCGAAATAAATAGATCATAAACGTCATACAATAAACTTGGGCATCTGTCAACATGACCCCATAGAAACATTAGTCGATTTGTGTCTGCATCATGAAGTTATTCTTGATTGAAAATGTCAGTTTACGAGCCACATTCTCGTCATTTGCGGGAGGTTTTAATTTTTTGCTTCAATATGAAGAAATCTGCGGCTGAGGCTCATCATTGAGGCGAATGCTCTCAAATACTTATGGTGAGGCCGCTATTAGTGAAAGAACGTGTCGTGAGTGGTTTCAACGCTTCAAAAACGGTGATTTTGACGTCGAAGACCGGCATGGCGGTGGAAGAGAGAAGGTTTTCGAAGATGCAGAATTGGAGGCATTACTTGAGACTCGTGTCAAAATCAAGAAGAATTGGTCGATCATTGGGAATGACTCAACAAGCCATTTCAAAACGCCTCAAAGCCATGGGAATGATTCAGAAGCAAGGAAATTGGGTACGAATTGAAGCCGAGAGATGTTGAACGGCGTTTGTTTGCTTGTGAAC
>Ga0157363_1002763_pt1 | contig 15588 bp, 9 predicted proteins | sample AttsexASBM1_FD_111477 | JGI IMG/M metagenome (GOLD analysis project Ga0157363, IMG submission 111477) | Fungus gardens microbial communities from leaf cutter ant in Ribeirão Preto, State of São Paulo, Brazil - Atta sexdens ASBM1 | ecosystem: Host-associated > Fungi > Mycelium > Unclassified ...
GAGAGAGAGAGAGAGAGAGAGAGAGCCAGTCTTCTTCTGTCCTCCTTTCGTCTCTTCACCCGCATCTTCATCTTTCCGGCGTGTCTCGCATAGAAGATGTCAAAGACAGTTCCAAGAATCGCTGCCGATCTCTCAACCCCTCCTCGCATCGGACTCGATGTTGTTCTTCGCGCTGACTCTCCATCCCCCTTGTCGCGATACGCGCTTAATAAATCAGCGAAACCTCCGCGAATGCCACGAGTGGTGACAACCTTGCGTTATGTCACGACCCTCGGCTTTATGGCTTATTTAACTGGCATGCGAGTAACCGGCAGCTCAGCGTGGATATCGTCCACAAAAAGGGCAAATCTCACACACTCTCATCCCTCGAACGGACGTGCCGCACCGTCGCGGAATCCGCATACTTGACAGCGATACTTGACATGAGCGGTGTCTTCCTCTCGAAGAGACTCTCGAATCTACGCGTTCGATGGGACGTGAAGAACGTGACGGGATAGACCGTGGAGCCGGGTGGTCCATCTTGAGATTTATGGGTGGCTCTCGTTCTGCAACATTCGAAGGAAATGGTGCGAAGACTCGGTGCGTAGATGCACGAGATAGTCGGAAAAGAATGCAATTCGATTTCTCAAGAGTCTCGCGTAGAACGAAAGTATATTTTGAAGAAGAATTAAAGACTTGAAGAGTATAAAGAAGGTAAATGCAAGTTTAAGGAAACATACGGTAATAATATTCGTTATTTTATATATTCACGTAAAAGATAACACTTTATCAATTACTTGAAATATCTAATTATAAATGCAGCAAACAAAATGTAACTTCACAAGAAAGATCTTTATCATTAGAAGTAAAAACTAAGAGTAAGCTATAAAAACACGAGCTCGTAAATTGTTTTAGGAAAGCGTCTGAAAGAAAACGTTACTTCGAAACGATCGGCCAGCGTTTATCCCGTTAATCTTTTATTCTGGGAAGTCTTTTAAAGAACACCGGGAGCGCCAGAACAGGGAGAAGAAAAGAGATAGGCAGATAGATGGAAAGAGAGAAAGAGAGAGAGAGAGAGAGAAAGAGGACTGCTCTCTCCAGAACTCTTTCGATGGGCCATGACACTTCGCGGAAACTAAATAGACCACTCGGATGGATAATTACAACCGTCTTCGTGAAAAGGCAAGGGTCGAGGAGTGCGAAATAAAAACGCGGGAAGAGCCACGATGTTGGTTCGTGCCTCTTTGATCCTCCCAATGCGTTATACCCGCCGATGATTTAGAGACGCATTTCCGCGACGCGTGCGCGATGTGCGCGCATCTAACATCGCGTTTAATTTGATTTATCGATGCTATTATACGCGTTGAAAAATAGCCGAACTAGATTACCGGGCACGGACCAGCGTAATATTACAAGATCGTCGAGAGATTCTGCAGCTTGCGAAGATCTAAACAATCTCGCTACTCTTGAAGATATTGTGAACATTCTAAATAATCATTAAATAATCATTATATCTTCCTATAAAATTATAAACACAGTAAGACATATATAGCTAATATATATTTTAATTATTTTTCTAATTCTTTTAATTTCTCTGAGCACTCTAAAATTATCGCTTTTCTGAAAAAGCTCATTTAAAGTTGTATTGCAATTTCTGAAAACTAAATGTGTGATCGAACCATCATAATTTAAAAAAAAATGCAAATTACAGAATATGTCATATTTCATCTGATTGAACCTCTTTTTAAGTGTGAGCCACAAAATGGCGCAGTCAAAGTCGCGTGTGGGTGGATTCCGTAATTAGGCTATAAACCAACGGAGAGTGTGTGCACGATAATTAAAATATCTTCTTGTGGTTCGGTCACGTTCGATATCTTCAACTGAGCTCACTTCGCCTGGAACGTGCCTCGGGCACAACGACGTTGGTGATCCCCCAGGTTAAGCATTTACGAAACATTTGCTTCCTCCGTGAATATACATTGAAACTATTCAATTCGGATTAATATTTATGTTCAAATATTAATATAAATCGAATAGTTTCAATAATATATTCCTAAGTCTTAAAACTTTATTGCACATATAATGTTATAAAATCATTTACATCACCGTTGTGATTTATTTAGAATTTATCATAATATTTTTCGAAATATTATAATTATATAATAATTTATACGATAATTTATTACAAAAAAATCAAGTATATATTAGTGTGTGTAAATTTCTTTACCCAAAGTATTTTCATTTATCATCCAGAGAGCCATTTGAATTTTTAAATTTATAAAATAAATAATAAAATAAATATTTCTTTATCTCATGCAATGGTATACGCATATCTTCTGCGTGAGAGAGAAGGGAAAGCAAAAACCATTCCCATTTAACATGTAGGATTAGAACGAAGCGTTCGTACGACTAATAAATGAACCGTCGAAGCAAATTTATTGCATCGACTGGCGAAGATGCATATATAGTGTCCCGATCAGTTACGTTATACACGCATATATTATGCACATATGCAGGATATGCAAAAAGTCGAGTCACGCTCGATCTTCACGGGTCGCGGCGACGTCATAGCCGGCAGGCGAATTTGTAAGCGTGCATCATACGACTCCTCTTCGTTCTCCTCATCGTCTCACCTTCTCTCTGTTTTCTCTGCCGCAGCAGAGGTGTAGCGGACGAAAGGTAATGGACCCGGTAATATTGGTGCTGTGTGTGGGGCCTGAGCTGCACTACTAGTAATTGATTGGTCATACCCCCCATGCCATATTACTCCTTCAAACTTCGCTTCTCTCAGCTCCTTTTCCGTAGCCTCTTGGACAACGCCTATTTATGCTCGACATTGTACTATCAAGTTTCGCTATCAAGAGATCCTCCAAATGAGATACTTTCGAGATTCTCCAAATGACAGAAAATAGAGATAGAAAATAAAACATTTCTTAATGGTACTGACAACGTAGCCATACAAAAAGTAGCGATAAAAAGAAAAGAGTTTCTGGTAACAAATAATATTTCCAATTATCCTTTTCAACATCACTTACTATTTATCACCCAACTCTCTTAAGAGCTCAGCTACCGATTATTATTGATCTTCCCATTCATAAGCTTTTCTGCTGTACGTGTCTTCAAAAAAGCTACTGTTTCAATTCAAACAGCTGACTGTGTATATAATCTCGCGGATAGTTATGAAGCCACAGTATAATTGCAACAATTAATTATCACACGCGTAGACGTTGCTCGAGGATTTCTTCGGCGTATCCGAAAATGGCCAGGAAATGAACGGCGAGAGTGCGCATCCCTCCGCGTGCGCTCACACGGGGCGCATTACCGATTGTACGCGATAATTATAGAATAAATAAATTCACGTCGTAGCGGAATGCGTATAATATATCTACGTCTGCCAAATGGTACCGAGATACAGTCGTATATCACCGGGGGAGTTATAGTCTCCGCCCGGTAACTCATTGCCGGGCGTACGTCGTCGTCTCTCGCTATCCGTTTGGCTCGTATCCACCTCGTTGCTCTATGGTGCGAATCGTGCGTCACGCGAGATCGACGCCATTGAAAAATCATGCGTGTTTATCTGGGAATTGCCGGAGATCGCGCGACGAGAATGTAGAAGACGGACAAGTCCTCTTGTGAAAATAATCGCGAAGCGATATTCTAACAGAAAGAGTCAGATTCGGAGAATGTTAAATTAAAGGAAGGGAATAAATCTGTCTTAGAAGTGTATGGCCCATTTCTGTGATATTATCTTTAAAATAATCGTATTGGAAAATATCTTTTCGTTTTTATATTGTAATGTTATATACATAAGACTATAATAATATCAATACAATCTTGCGTCTCAAACGTATTATATCATGGGAATAAAATAATAAGGAAACATAAGAACCGTGAAAAAGAGAAGACAAGGCTGTGTACTTTAAAGTGTACAGATAGATGATGCCGTCGGTATGGAGCCATACGTCTTACTCCTCAGGCATCGCGGTAATATAGAAATTCAATCGTTCTGGCAATTATGCGTTGCGGCTGTTATTATGGTCTCTCTCCGACCATCCGTATCTCGGCCCCGTATGTTGCGTACATAATATTTTATTGGCTTTGTTTACGACTCATGAGTGTGCCTTAACACAACTGTTTCTCGAGCAATTTCTTTGTCCATATGCGATTCGCCCGATCTCCTTTTAGATATCTAAGTTAATATCTAAGTTCATTTTCTGATCTTTCGATTCATGCATGAGACAGATCTACATTCACACGAAAAACATAAGTGTAAAATATTACAGATATTTAGCTATTACTGCTATTAAAGATAACATATCAGCTTCTTTCACGAAATATTAAGAAAGAAAAGACTGACGAGTGTCACCCAAGAAATGTGTGTCAATGAGAACCGCTGCGAGTAACAGTAGTGTAGCGGCAATAAGTGCAGCAAAGTCATAATGCAACATATAGTTACATACGAAGCGCGGTGAAGATCAAAGGTTTTACGGACCGTGGACTATGTTGCCGGTCGCGCGGTGAAGGGTTAAAGTCAGGCCATTGATAGCTCAATAAGATAGCCCACCATTTATCCGGGACACACCCTTGGGCGAGTTCCAGGGGGATGGTTAGGGGGTGCAGAATGGAGATACCTACGCAGAATTCTTCCTGGCTCATTGTAAGATGTCGATACCATGTAATCATCCTCACAGAGTCTCCGTCCATTGCGGAGCCCAACCGCGTCCATGGGAAAAACACACACAAGATTACACGTGTGGCATTGTGTGCGTGGATGCGTTCACGCGAAATGATCGCGCGCTCGATGACGGGTTGCGTGAAACGAATAATTAAATGTATGCTTTTGGATTGATATAATAATAAATGCTTTGATATCGTAAGAATCCTACCGTTAAAATATCCGTTTGAATCTTCATGATCGTATTATTTATGAAGTAAACATGATGAAAACAGCGAGATGCCACAAAATTTTGAAAGCGGTGTTAATTCAATCTAACAACCACAAGCCTCTGGAAAGTATTCATAAATCTTTGCGCGGTACGAGTGTAATCGCGAGACTTCTGGAGTCCACGCTGCGCCTCGGGGACATTATGGTCGGTCGATACATATTTCACCGTCGGGATAGGATGTCCAGACCGAAGCGGAGCAGAGCTCGCTGGAGTCTCGTTTGCGATACGCCATCCGCAAAATAATTTTTGTATCAAAAGGAATAGCGAATGAAATAACGCTTGCGATCTTATCTCCGCTACGTCAGGTATTTTGTCCGTGCCCTCCCGCATCAAAGGTTATGACCAAACCCCAACGATCCCCGCGACTGATGATCAAACATAAATGCGTTAGTGTGCGCGCGTGTATATGTACGCGCGTGCACGGGCGTGTGTGCGTTCAGTAGCATCGAAGATCCATGCTTCGTGCGTGGGGTACGTCCATCTCACCGTGGACGTTCACAATAGCTTCTGTTTAGAGTACTTACGCTGAAGGGGAGCTGCTGGGTAACCCAAGTCAGCCATCTTACGTCGAATAAATCATCGCCAAGACGTAGGAGATATCATTGAACCGGTTGACGGAGAGCGGCGTCGCGCCTAATGCAACGGGTGTCGAGAGAACATCCGTACGTGGTACACCTCGTGTATGATGATATTTGTCATACATTTTTCGACGCGGGAGATGTCAGTTCTTTCTACATTGTTTCTCGTAAGCTTTAAGAACAATAATACGTTGACCAATGAGATTATGTTGATGATTACTAACATGCACAATCATAAAAACATAAATTACAAATACATACAATGAAAGATGTCAATTTTCTTAGAATTTAATCAAAGATAGTATTCGATAAAATATATATGGAGAACACACTGGGTATGTTTCGAAGAATGATGTTACGATATGTGGATAGTATCGCGTATCAATCAGACGGCCAGGGCTACATTGTCTTATGCGTCAGTCGGATAAAGGGGCGCCTGGTCCGCTCCATAGGCCTTGAGGCCCCGAGAATGCCCGGGAGCTCAGGACCACCCGGACAGAACCTATATGCCCGGCAGGGATCTTATTGACTCGATACCAGTCTGCTGAATCGTATCCACGTCCTCAAGTCAAGTGTCTTACCCGACACCTCGTCGAACTTAGCGGAAAAATCGGAGAACAAAGTCGTGATTCAGCCTTTCTTATGCAAGCATAGCAAGAAGAATTATTTGTAACGTCGTGCCTCTACTGTAAAAATTAGATGAAGAAATATTCTAGATCTTTTCTTTAAAATGTAATTGTAAATGATATAAACATGATATAAACACAGTATTCATAAAAATTTTGTTTGATTTTGATAAGTTCGAATTAATTATATTTAATCAAATTATTTAAATGCATTTATAATAAATTTCCTTTCCTTTTTTCACACATGGAAAAGATTACACTTGTTGTTAAAATATTAAATTATTAAACATATATATATTGTGTATACACAAAAGATTAGAGTATATAAAGATATAATTTATTTTTTAATCGTATTTGCTATTTGCTGACATATATTGATTTCATTAAAATAAAAAAGAATAAAAAAACATTCGTGCATTAGTGATTTCGCTTCTGAGTATTTCGATTCTAAAAGATTCGAACCGGAAGTCTGAAGAGGTTTTTTTCGATGCCTTATCCACGATAATAACTTCTTATGATGAATATAGGGATGACCGACCGGTTGGCCATCTCCTTCGGTCAAAAGTTCTTCGTCGACAGACGAGGGTGCGGAGGGGGAGAGTAGAGAGAGGGATAAAGGGGTCCGGAGGAGCTTCTCGTGAGGACTGAGTACACAGTAGCAGACTTCTCATATAATGCGATATAATCACCTGGCATGACTACACACTATCTGATCCACATGCACACGAGAATCCAGTACGCGCGCGGGCGCGCACGTGCATATGAACAGAAATCACTGGTAGAGCCTACATTTGAATCCCAGGTGATCATTACTCACTGCTCCTGATATTACTTCAATTCAATCAGTGTCTCGCCGGCGCGATGGCTACCACAGGTAGGCGCGCTTACACACGGCGCGGCGCGCCGATATTTATATTCAAACATATCGTAAACGCGCGCACACCTACGATCACCTACGCGCGCGGATCGCGGTATATTACACGCGTGTATAAGCGCGAATGATGAATAGATTCGGCCGTCGATGGAATGCGGTTCTGCGCATTCGACGATTATTGGTCGATTTTTCCGAACCGGCTCGGCACGAAGCTGAGCCGCGATGATTACGAGCGATTCGGCGATCTGTGAGACTTACCGTGATGAAATGCTGTATATTTACATACACGATCCAGCCGTGGCTATGCCGTTTTAAGGCGCTTTCTCCGAAGATTCGTTTTCCCGAAGATGCATAAGCGCCGTGACGGTGAAGTGCCAGCGAGACGGTGGATAGCAGCGGCTTGCATCCCGCAGGCATCGCCAAGGACGGCGGATTCCCCATGCGCCGTTTCTCCCTCACCATAAGAGAAGATGAAGAAAAGGAGGAGTAGGCGGAGTGCGCAGCGTACGTGGGTATCCGAGTTGAAGGGATACCCTATACTATCGTAGTAGATAATTCAGCGCGTATCTCGGTAGCCACTTGCGTCCCTGCGGCGGCACGTTGCGTCGGCTATCACAAAGACAAACCTCTGATGCGGTATACCGGAGCGTTCCGCATCGCACACAATCATCCCACATGTCGTATAGGAGCACGCAAGACAACTACTGCGCGAACTACTGGGAGAGAAAGAGAGAAAGACAGCCGAGTGGTATAGAATGACAAGAAAGAATAAGTGGAAGAAAGGACGCAACAGGGGAGGTAGAAAAGATGAGTGAGAGAGAGTGAGAATGAGAGAGAGCGAGAGAGAGAGAGAGAGAGAGAGAAAGAGAGAGAGGAGACGAGGTAGCAAAGTCGAACAACAAGAGTCGAGATTGCTGACGGCCCGCGAGAGGTTGGCGCCATCGCGTGATTACCAATTTGGAATTACCCACTCGCGATGCCGAGGGATGATGCGAAGGAGGAGGACGGATTATCGAGGAAAGGACGCGATCTCGTCCTGGACTTTATATCCCCTGTGTGCTTGCTTTCATGGCGAAACGAAGTGCATTATTATAGCTATTAACGTACGACGATCCATCAAATGAGAATTTGCGATTGTTCTAACCGATGGCAAATTTCATTCGCAAGATCTAATTCTAAAGAATTCGATTTAATTTCACAGAATTTGAACTGACTTAAGGTTGTTATAAAGTGGCTAGCCGTGAGTTGATTATCGATGAATGAATTGCGAAGAGTTTTCTCGGGGGGCGAGCCTGGATAAAATCAATAGATAACTGAAGAAGGAAGCTCGCGGCAGTCAAGATGGTGAAGGTGAAATAGAGTCCACGGATTACGAGGTCACGAGAGATCCTTCCGCGTGCATCCGCGGTAAGTCGCCGTCTCGCGATGCTGCAACTGGCTGGATTCGCGTCCCAGACATATTGCACCGTGCTCCTGGGCAACGTTAATCGATGTTCCCTCTGTCAGTGACGAATGGACGTAATCGGTAGAACCGAAACGGACCGTGTGAATTCCCCGTCGAGCACAAAACCGACCTGCCGTCCTCCCACTCCCGCTATCTCCGTCGTACAATCCCTTTACCTCTTTGTCTCGCGTCTCGGTCCGTCACATAGAAACAGAAAGCAATCATGCTCGTGGACCATAACAGTCGATCTATTAGAAGTACTCGGAATCATTAGGCGTACATTCGCTTCATATGTTCAAAAGTATTTGACAATATTTGTTAAATATTACTATGCTTGCGAAAATGTGTTTTTTTTTCTTTCAATAGAAAGTAAATTATTAAACTTTATTCATTAACGTATTGCATTCGGCGTCTTCAGATATCTGAGATTTATTCGCCGCGACCGGACAACAATAAATTCTGCGGTAAGGACTACAGCTAGCGTATTATAAGCGGTCAAATAATCAAAATTACAAGGTTTGCCTGATGATTCTCTCAGACATCACCAGAAATAATCTCGACTCCGCTCGACGATGCTGATTTTCATTCGTTGTGATTGGTAAAGTAAACACGCTGAAAATTCGTTTGAACGAATTTTTCTACGATTCATTCTCAATTCTAAGATTAATATGCATTGTGATAAAACATTGTAGCAAGATAACACTTGGCGTTGACATTTAGGGAAATAAAATATAAATTTAGCAGTTTTTTTTTAATATTTATCTATCAAAGTTTAAAATTTTCAAATGATAATTACCTTTTAATCATTTTAACTGATTTTAGCTTTTTGATACTTAAATTGCTATTTTCATTTAAATCATTTTCTATAATACACGTTTATTGTATGAAAATCCGCGTGGGGTAAATTAAATCGCTTATACATTCGCAGAACAAAATGTCAGATGTAACGAGTGCAAATGAGATTCGATAGCAACACAATTTTAGCTGTCCTATATATTCTCTCTTAATAATCTCTTTAAGATCGACCAGACAAATTATCGAGATATATACAACAGAGTGCCTGAAGCTGCGTGGGTAGAGAAATCAAGTTATTATGTCGCTTCGGGATCTTCAGTACACGATGTCTTCGTTGCTCTCTTTCTACTTCTGCTTCAAATTTTTTTTCTTTTCGAATCGAGCACGAAGCGAACGACAACGGCAGATTGTTCCTGTCATTCCGACCAGGCGACAGTTCCCGGCGATCATCCGGGATACCGTGAATGGGCGATGCAATTTCCTCAGACGTCTTCCAGAGACTATACCACTGGAAAAACTCCGTGGAATCTCCGAGCGACGCGCGCTCGGCTTGGCGGATAATTGAATTTTAATTTTGTGATTTCTGTCGCGGTGTAGACCGAATCAATTCACGAGATATCGGATCTCGGTCATGTTCGTCACAGCTTTTTAACATCTGAATCTTATTTGTCAGAATTAAGACGCAGATTAAAAGCGTTGCTCTCAAATCATTAATTGTATTAATCGTTTTTTTTTTTTTACGCAATCACATATTTTATAAATGTTTAATGTTTATTGCAAGCTATAATTTTCTTTTTTTGGAATCAAAGATATTGAACAAGCTAATGAGCTGTTCTCCATTAGAGTTAACTTAGTGGTCCCTGGTGATCGTTGTGTTTGTATTTCGTTACGTTTAATCGCGCCCAGGGAAAAACAGGAGAAGAATAATGCGTATTATGATATTTGTTCGTACGCCGCTCGGAGAAGTCCCTGGGGTAAGCAGCTTCTGGGAACGGGTTCGACCTTGAATTTATCTGCGCAAATCTGTATAGCGAGATGAATAATTATTGAATGCGTGTAACATAAATGTGATACGTTACACGGGAACTGGTTATGTACGTAAATGCTGGTATTGGTTTAAGGTGTATTCACACTGAATATATGATTTTTTTTAAATTTCTACATTGAAAAAAATATAGTCAATTTTAATAAATATTTAATTGAATACTGCCAACTAAATATTTATTAAATATAAAGATACACTTATTTGATACAAGAAATGTTAATTTGATTTATTTAACAATTATTTTTTTTTATTGAACAAATATTTACTTACTGTAAGTAAATGTTTAGTTGGCAATATTGAACTAAATATTTATTAAAATTAACTATATTTTTTCTCAGTGTATAAATGAATATTCAGCTATTATAATATGTCACATTATAATTTTTAAATTGCATGATAATTCTTGAATTAATTTTAAAGAGGAAATTACGCTGAAATTTGTTGTTTATTTTATTATTAAATTGACAATCAATATAATTCAAGCTTAATATTTCAGCTTGGGATTGCGTCTTAAGTCCGACAAATCAAATTAGCGCGTAGTTTATACAATTGAAAAAGTGTATTTGCAAAAATTTTTAAATGAATATTAAGTACCATATCTTTAACTGAAAATAGGATTTTTAAAAATTGATTATTGTTTATATTATATATTTTTATCTATATGTATTCTATTATAACTCTGTTAACTTCTATGCTAATAAACTTATAAAAATATTTATTTGTTTACATGATACACACAAGAAAAAAAAAAGAAATCTAAGAAAACGCGCTTCTCCAGATATGTCGTGTCGAAATATTTAAGGAAAGCCGTGGAGGGTGAGTAAGCGATAAGCAAAAGGGTGGACGACAAAGTTTGGCGGTTCGTATATCGGAGGATTTTAATCAACCGCTGATCTGGTGGTGGGTTCCGACGGAATTAGCCTTAGCCGAGGAGATGGTGCTGAGACGCCACGGGGGTTCGACACGTACAACAACCGCTCGTGGGACGCGCAGGGTGTGCATATACAAGACGTGCAAGGTGTAGATTTCTACCTGGCTCGGCAGCAATTCCCTCTAACTCCTCCCCCTCTCTCCTCTTACCACCCCCTTCGACGCGCTTCAGCTCCTTTTCGAATTCGCCGATTTTATGGGCCACCTTCGACGTTTAATGAAGGAACTTTACGAGGCGGGATTTTGTTTTAAAGAGTGTAGCGGCCTCGTCGATAATTTTCGCATAACGACGAGACATCATCGTTTCCCATTTTGGATGCACAGGGGAATTTCAGATAGGATACTTGTCGCGATCATTTTTGTTTATGTCAAGCTAATAAAAGCCACAGAAACGACACCATAACGCGTGTTGGCATTTAAGCATCAGAAAGAATTCTTGAGCACAAAAAGAAAAAGAAGATGTAATATCGATCAGATAACAAAAATAAGTTCACATCTAAATGAATAATTAGAAACATCGTTTAGAGATAAGCTTTGATCGGTAACATAAATAAAGAATGTAAACAGGGGTACTTTAAAACGTTTGATCTACCTGAATACATAGACGATTTTATTAGCAGTATTCCACTCGTACCATTACCTTCCCTCAATCACTAATTACCTTGATTCCATGAGATCGAGGCTTTTCCGGAGTTTACCGTGCAGTAATAGCCTTTCTATTAATAATTCCATGGCGATTTAATTAAAATTCAATTAATCAGCCGTGAGCGGCCGCTTTCGGTCTGCTACCACCCCCGCGACGTAAGTTGCGAAATGAAATTTTAATCTGTTCCGTATTAGTTATGGATTTATGTTTGTTACGACGTGTTTGTTATTCAGCCGTTCGTCGAATACACACGGATACCTGAGATCGTTTCTATCGTGGAGGCAAAGAGGCGGACGAGGAAGAAGAGTGCAGAGAATCCAAAGATAAAGAAGAGGGAAAGAGAGGAGAAAAGAGACGCCGGGATACATCCCACCCGCTGACGCCACCCGTAGTATCGAGCGGACAAACAAATTGTCTTGTTTTAAAGGCAGCGAGAACAAAACGAGCATGGAGGAGCCTGCTCGCTTACCCGGCACGGTTACCGGCTTCTCCACCGTTCATGGTGGCTCTGCTGATATTTAATACACAATTCTTTACTGCATATTCATCGTATTGGTGCGGAAACCACGGGGGCGCAGCGAGTCGTGTTCTTGGGTAGGTAGACTTACATGGTGTCCGCGGCCGTAAATATATCCCCGCATCGATATTTTAACGCCGAAGCGAGACCAGCAGAATGAAAAAAAGGAAACGATCGACGGAGGTCAGGCGAACGCTTGAGTCCCCTGCGCAAGCATTAGGTGAATGCTTATCCTTGAACGGTGCCTCTCGCGATCGATATTATCGTGCCTCTTTGTAATAAGGCGACGCTATAATCGATGATATAAAACGTAAAACATGGAAAACTGTACGTTCAGAATAAGTTTAGAGGTTGTTCGTTAACATATTCTGAAATCATGGAAATATATTTGGCGTAATATTATAGCAAAAGCGAAAGTACTGTAAGACAAAGTAGAATATATAAGTAAGAATAACTAACAGTCAACGTCACGACGAACAAAGATTGTAATATCATTCACACGAAGAAAATACTTCATTAGCTTTTCATCTTTAATATTTCCGAGTCTCATTTTTATGTTTGATTTTAATGTTTTAAAAAAATCTCGTCAATTAACTGTCTCAATAATTCCAAGTACTTTACTTATAAATTCCCATAAAGTTGTCATTTATCATGAATGAGTGAACTCGAAGCGGGAATGGCTTCTATTTAGCAGCTGTCCATAGGTAAGTGCCCCTTCTTAACAATGCGCACGATAACGGTAGACGAAGTCGACTATCTTCCCCTCGTCCCTTACGAATCACGATGTTCGGTTGGGTGGAGGTGTTCCGGCGGTGGTGATAACACAGCTCGATCCATCACTGCCTGAAACGATGGTCGAAGGTGGTCGGGTAGTCGAAGAGTGGTAGTCGAAGGGTGGTTTAAGGCGGTTTAAGGCGGACGAATGTATAACGCGTGCGTGAAACTGGACGCAAGCGTCTGCTTAAGTTGCCGTGCCTCCTTAGGATGTATAGGTCATCATATCTACAGGATGTCTGTAAATTGCCGTACAAATCCTGCAGCAATGATATTTCATGTGGGAAAAAGTAAGACAACCTTTTTTTCCTAGCAGGGTTTTGATCGCACGATAGTTCTTCCATGACGATTTACTTATACGTATCTGTAATTAAATGTCAGTTTAAAATCCATTTTACATTGAAACAGAATAAATTTTTTTTGTTATTTATAAATACATTTAAAGTTTCGCGTTTAATTTTTAATAGTTTTCTTTCTGAAGTAAGAAATATCACTGTATGAAATTTGTGTAGTATGTAATTTAGTAACACCCTGTAGAATATAAATGTGTATATCTTATGCAAGTAACGAGCATTAATATTGTATAAGTAACGCAGTGAGATATATCGTAGTAATCGATATCTCGTGTATGGCCTCGACCTGAAGTCAAAAACCGATTCAACATTTGATAATCTTTATGGCGCAATATAACGCTTCTTAAGATCGAACATAATCGCTTTTAAGAATCGAAAAGGTAAAACTAAATACATAATTTTCATATAAAATGAGAAAATCATTATATTACTTTAAAAAGTAGGTGTGTATATTATCTTATAAAATAATATCTTATTATCATTATTATTATTGAAATGATTATATATAATACTTTCTATATAACAAATAAAAACATATTTCTATATATGTGCGACACATAAATGCTGATATCTGTTAAAGTAGATTCACAGCACAAAGATTAATTCACATCTATGATTTTCACGCCGGATATCTCATAGGGTGTGCATAATTAGGATGACTAAGAAAAACCGAACGGGAGTCGGACGTATATCTCGACAAGGCTTTTTAACGTGTAGGCGAAACGGCATGCAAACCAGGCCATTTCTATTCGCGAAATTATTTTTTACGAGCGCATGATTCATTAGACAGGGAAAGAGAAGGAGAAAGGAAAGTATCGCCGATCTTCCGTGATCGCGCAATGCGATCCTTGATCACGTATTATCGTGTATGTGACAGTACGTGCACGACAAATCCGTGCAATAACCTCGCGCCTCGGCGTGGTGTAAAATGTGCAAATGTAGGTAACTGACATGAATCGGTACGCAAACCAGTTGAATTACAACATATCGCCGGTTATAAAGTACGAAGAGAGACATTGCGATGTGGGGTTAAAGTTAACGAGTAGCGACGGTCACCGGTAAGTAAACGAAGACCAGTAAAGTCAGAAGGAGAAGAGAGAAAGTGCAGAGGGTACTGAGGGGATGGCCACTGAGAAGGGGGAACAAACCCTTTGGGATAATATCTCCGAGCCACGCAACTTTTAATATCGAAGGGTGTTTTCTCACCTTCAGCATAACATTAAGTTGCTGATTTAAAATTTAAAGGTCATGGATTTCGAAGCCCATCTAGAACTGATATGCTAATGATGTCATATACAGCTGCGTATAACCAGGCTGATAACTCAGCTGCGGTTCGTGGAATGCTTTCAGTCTTCTCGACTGCTGTATGCGAATTTAAATTAACGACCGTTGACTTCGCGAAACGGGATAAATTGGCAAATAGATAAATATGTAATATATACCGAACTAAAGTGACTTATTTCGTAGTTACCTAGACGTGCCTTATCTACAACTTACATAAGTTGCAACGTACATCAAATTAGTAGACGTTTATAACAAAGTCAAAAAGGAAATCAAGGTGTATGTAGATTATAATAATCTAAGTCACAAATATGTAAGTTAATTAACGTTATTAAAAATTTATATGTTATTTTTTAATCAATTTACACAATAAGATACGATATAAATCAAAAGTACGTAACAGCACTGACAGCAGCTTGTAGCAAATGAATCATCAAAGATGTAAATACAAAAAGAGTTAAGAGTCATAAATGACTATTCGATTACAGATTGGCTTAGATTGGTGGCATTAATGTTCGATTTCGTTTAAATTAAAAACAACACAAAAGTTCACACGATAAAGGCAATAACCTATAATAAAAATCGACATTCTCGATAAAGTACATAGTGGCGCTATCAGCCGATTTTCCTCTCCGTCTCCCATTCGCTTTCCTTCCAGTCTTCGCGACTGTTTCTCGTCCCGTCGTTGCATGCGGCGCAGCTAATTTCAAATAAAGTTTATGCACTCCAAACGTATATGCCACGACATCTACGCCTATTAATAGCGACGGCTATGAGTGTACGTCGCGGATCGGCTGTAC
>Ga0157363_1002764_pt1 | contig 15586 bp, 8 predicted proteins | sample AttsexASBM1_FD_111477 | JGI IMG/M metagenome (GOLD analysis project Ga0157363, IMG submission 111477) | Fungus gardens microbial communities from leaf cutter ant in Ribeirão Preto, State of São Paulo, Brazil - Atta sexdens ASBM1 | ecosystem: Host-associated > Fungi > Mycelium > Unclassified ...
ATCTAATTTCAATTGTCAATAGAATTAAATAAAATTTCAACGGATAATGTCTTTAAATTTGGTGCAGATTATAATATCTGACAAAGTTTGAAGGATTTAATATAACAAAAGTAATTTTATTTTCCTAAATATTTTATTTATATTAACCAAAAACATATTTTATTAGTTAATATATTTGACTAAATTTGAATTTAACAGTGTATAGAAGTTGACACCTCTAAAAGACACGTGAAAGTAATATCACATGCAAATATATCGTACTGAAATCATTGACGCCAATATGATTTAGTTATGGGATGTCACATTGGAAGATTTTATTAGACTCCGGATTTTATTCGAATCCACTGTGTGAGTATAACAGAAATTCCATATTCGCACATTCCTTTTCACGATTTGATACCTGTTCTCATGCGTTCGCAAGCATAGTATTCGTTTATTTGTGAGGAATTTAGTGAATAAAGATTTTGTAAAGCATCGGCGCGACGTATAAAGAAAAGCAAAGTATAGAAACGTTATATATTTCCTGAAAAACAAATGTTTCTTAAAATTGGAAAATATATCTCTCTCTTTTTATTTTAAAATAGAGTCAATAAAGAGGGAAAATAACAAGTGAAAAATGAAAAAGAAATATGAAATATTTAAAATAAATACAATAAATGAAAAACAATGAAAGATAAAATATGTTTTATTTTCTCGTTATATCTAATTTTTGTATCTAGCTTTGATTATTATATATAGTTCTTTCTCTTCTCCGTATTTTTATATTTTTCCAGTAAAATGTAATCAACGTGCAAATATAAAATTTTTACTATTTACCGCGAATATGAGTTTTAGCTATTTTTAAAAATGATGTAAATCTTAAAATATGGAAAAACTCGGGTTCTCTAATTCATCTTATTATTGAATTATATAGATGCACATGCAGCTTTGATACATGGAAAGAACAGTTTAATGGAGTATCTAAAAAAGAATAATTAAAGTTGGACTCTTGAGATAAAAATTATATATATATATATATATATATATATATATATATATATATAAATTATATATATAAATAAATGAAAACAAAGACAGAGCATATATTAGTAGTAAATGGAGCAATTATATCAACATATATTTCTCAGTACTACATATATATATATATATATATATACACATATATCAAATACAGTATTTGTTATATACATATATATGTAGTATTGAGAAATATATGTTAATATAATCGCTCCGATTACTGTAAATTTAGGCTAATTGTCTGTGTTTTCATTTATTGAAGTATCTAAAAATTTAGCTGAATACAGATCTGAAAATAATTTTATTAGACCATCAAAATAATTATGTTGAATGCTTAAGCATGATGAACAATGTTGCAAACACTTTTGACACCTAGCAATCATTTTAAGCTTCCTATATAATTATTTTGATGGTCCAACAAAATTATTTTTAGATCTATTTCTAAAATTAAATTTTTAGATCCTTTCAAAACTTTCTTTTGTATATATATGCCATTTCTAGCTAAATACATATAATAAAATTAACTTTCTATAAATCTCAATATTGAAATAAAAAGCCAGGAGTGATTCTGCATGCGTGAGAATTTTTCTAATTTTGCCAGAAATCTTCACAGAAGAAACAATTTCACTGAAGTACTAAAAATTGCACTAGATACAGATCTGAAAATAATTTTGTTGAATCATCAAAATTATTACATAAGAATCTCAAGCATGATGAGCAATGCTGTAAAAAGTTTTGACATTCTAGCAACTAGCTTGAGCGTGTTACATAATTATTTTGGTGTTGCAACACAATTATTTTGAGATCTGTATCTAGTTAAATTTTTATATATTTCAACAAAATCATCCTTTCTGTGTTGAGATGTAACGAACACGAGTTTCGCTTTGACGTCTCTTAGATGTAACTCACGAAGAAAATAATTAGAGAAAATAATTAGAGAAGAAAATTTCTCGATGATAAATCGTCGTATAAAAGTGCAGATACAATAGAAGGAATAAAAAATTTATTTTCTTTAGAATAACGATTTCAACCTGTCAGAAATTGGATACACTGGAATATACAGTTTCTGATAGGTTGAAATCGTTATTCCTTATTTCAAGAATTATTTGCTAACTATATAAGTTAACTTATGTTGTAAGTTCAATATAATGATTTACGCAGATTTATAAGTTGCCACTTACCATAAAGGTTAAATTTGAGTTAATTTTAATAACACATAAGTTATATGCATCCGGTAAATCATTAAAAACAAACATTGTAATTATTGTATTGAACTTTACAGGTTACGGTAATAAGTTAACAATTTACGGTCAGCATAAATGATCCTTTATTCATTCTTTTATATCTGTACTCTTACACAACGATTTATTAACGAAAAGTAAATCCTTAATTTGTACGGGAATACAGATGACGCATTTCAGTGAGTGATGCCGAACAATAGCAGGCGAACGCGTCTGTATGTATATCAAAAACTACATGCACGCGTTAATTCACTTCGCTATTTTAATTAAGGTTAATTAAATATTTCTAGGGGAGGATGCGAAAGAGCATTCCGTTACATCGAGTGGCGAATATCGAGGCTCCGTCACCACAGGCAGTATCGGCCGAGCCACTCTCACTTTGAACTCTCTAATCGACGCGTTCGCAGTAATGATTTCGCGGTTAATGCTAATGCGCGGCAAACGGCGATCTTATTTCGGCGTGTGTCTGAAACATTCGGAATATCTCTCTCATGCTCGTACGCAAAAACCTGAATGATGCTCGCGTGAAGAGCACTCCCGAGACTCGATTCTAATGCAGTGGTCACGCGATCATTCTCAGGAGATATGCTCGTTCGTCTGACATAATACTGACAGCTACCACTTCACCGGCAACCAACGGAAATGCACATCTTTCTGACAGAAAGACTATCAAGTTTCCGTTATATATTTGGACATGGTGTTGGTTTGCTATTAGATTTGTGAACCTTGAAGTACATGATTACATGAAAAGAACGATTTTAATAAAATATCTAAAAATTTAGATATTTACACAGAGAATAAGATTATAAGTTTAATAAATGTAGTCATTGAAATACTCATAGAATAAATCGATTCTTTAAATTAAGAAATGTAACTGATTGCATTCAAACTAAATTTTTGAGATTAAACAAAATTTTGATTCAAAAAATCAAAATAAAATTATTATTTTAATAAAATAAACATAAATATTTTCGAATCCAAGTACATTATTTTCTCTGTGTAGATAGAAATAGATCTGAAGATAATTTTGGATCACACGGATGTAGGATTTGAGAATGGGTGTTAATTCAATTCTATTATTACAAAACAGCGATTTATTACATTAATGAATTCTTTTTTTTATATTTTAGAATTTTTTATTTCGAATAGAAAAAATATTAAATTTAAAAAATATTAAATCATACATAATTTTTTTTTTTCTAAAAAAAGTATAGTCACATACAGTTATTAAAAACGAAATATGTAGTTCTTTAATATTGCTATTGTTATTATTATTATATGTATACAAAATATTCATTATCATTTTTTTAAGAAAAAAAATTTAAAAAAAAGTTCAGAAAAAAGAACATAAAAAGAGATCTCATATCTCTCATATCTCAGATCTCTTCTGTATAAGAGAAACATTGCTAGATATTATTAAAAATGTAATATTAAGCTAAAGTTAAATAAAAAAAAAAGAATAATGAATAAAGCAAAGATTATTCAATAAAATTTACAAAATTAAATTATGTGACGATCTTTTTTCCAAAGCGAATTAATACGTCTTCAGGATTCACAATAATATCGCTGTGAATTAATATAAAAGCTATGCTATTCGGATAATCTACCATTGTGTTACTAAATTTTCAGGGGGAGAGGATTGATTGATTCTAAATCTTTCTCTGGATACACTCATGGACCATCAAAACAATTATATAGAAGACTCAAACATAATGAGCAATAATTGTAAAAAGTTTTTAGTAAACATTTAAGCAATCTACAAATTGAATGTCTCATATAATTATTTATAATCTAACAAAATTTTTAGATCTAATTACAAATTTTTAGATACTTTGCCAAACCATTCTTCTCATGTATTTTTTCATTTTGCGATTTCATGAATACACCTTAATATTTTAATTGTATTAATAACGAGGGTAAAAAAGGGTGTTTTGCCATTATGTTGCAATATTTAGGTGATTGAATATTCCAAATCCTTAATTCCCTGGATACGCTCAGGGAATCATAAAAATAATTATGTAGAAAATTCAAGCATGATGAGCTATGCTATAAAACGAGCTAATGCTATAAAAAATATTTAATTAACATTCAAATAACCAGACGGAACGTCTTATATAATTATTTTGACAAGCCAACAAAATTATTTCCAAATCTGTTATCCAGTTAAATTTTTAGATACTTCAGCAAAACTATTTTTTTCCCTCTTCTTTTGCGATTCCATGAATACACCATAATATTTGTTGTATATCAATAATGAGGGAGAGAAACGAGCGTGTTTCAAGTGCTATTGTGTTACCAAAATTTAGGGAGAGAGGATTGAACATCCAAAAATGCTCTTCTGAATTCGTTCATGAACCATCAAAATAATTAATTATGTAAAAACTCAAGCATGATGAGCAATGCTGAAAGTTTTGACATTCAACCATATTAAGCGTACATTACATTACAATTATTTTACATAATTATAAATTTGATAATCCAACAAATTATTTTTAAATCTGTATAGTTATAATTTTTTAGGTACTTTCAGTAAAACTATTCTTTACGTATTCATATTCGCATTTTGCGATTCCATGGATACATCCCAATGTTTTGATTGTATATCAAACAATGAGAGTGAGAAATGAGCGTGTTTTGTATGACACAAAGATTTTCTTTTTACCTTTATACATGGCATCGCAATCTGTACCACCAATTTTATCCTCTTTTCCATCCACATTCATTACTTAGTTATATCTGGCTCAATCAATAGGCTATTATGAATGGATAATTGATTTATCGAAAAAAAAAATGGGTGTACCTAGCTCATGCAACCGGGCTTTCATTTCGGATTACAATGGCATGGTGGGAGACACACGCGTATCACGCATCACTGATCGGCGGCATAATTGCGTGTAAAACGAATACGCAGGAACGTAGTTAATTGCACATTATTTTAGCGTGACGTGCGCACACATCGTAAATAAAAAATGGAATGGAAATCTCATTCGTAACATTCGCGCAACATTAATTTTAATTATGACTTTCAGCGTAGAATCAAACTTCTATTTAAAACTATATATTTAAAATCGAGAAAAACGAATAATATTCTGACGTTTTATATGTACATAGCTAAGTAAATATTTTGTCTTCCATTGTACAAAGGACAATTCTGCCAATTAAGACATTTTTACGGATCGCTTCGTTCATGGCAGGAAACAATTTTATCCTTTGAAAGCGTCTAACGAAGTATGAGCGCAGGTGTGCATCCAAAGTTCCTCGAAATTCGGTAAGTAAATTATTAACGAAAAGTGGAATGGTACATATTAACATAAACGTTAAAAGTTAAGTGTCTTTCTTAATGCTAAGTAGTTCGATGGTTGATGCTAAATTAAACTAGGAAATTTCTTCGAATTTATGTAAAACGCTTTCAAAGTACTGCATAAGAAACGTAGAAAATTTGGAAAGAAAATCTCTCGCGAACAGAAAGTATAACACAATAGCGAAGGATACAATCGTAATGTACAGAGGCGTAATTTCCGAGACATCCCATAGTCGTTCGGGACCATAATCCTTTTCTTCCAGGAGTTATCCTAGCAATTATTGTTTGCTCGCGAGCATACCGTTGCAAATAATAATGTCAAAATGCAAGTTAAGTCACAAAAGTTGGTCAAAGTTGAAAAGTTTTACGCATAATTGATACAATTATTTCATAAGTTATCCCCGCTGCGCCAACTGTGATATATTAGTTTTTGCAATAATGTGAATCCAGATGAATGCTAGTCACATTAGTCTTTTCTTAATTAGTTGTTAAGAAGAAGATAATCTGACAATAGCATTAACCATATCTGGATAAATGGTATTGCAAAAATTCCCTATGTCATTTCTTAATTATCGCAATCATTCACGGAGAAAAATATTTGGATGAATTCATTGGAATTCTGATGAAAAATAAATGATCCAGAATTCTGATTGAATCTATCAGATTTCTGGTTAAATCTATTAGAATTCTAATTGAGATAATTAACATTCAGAAATTAATAAAACGCGGAAGCACATTAAGTAATTTCTAAATAATTATTTCGTTCACAAATTTTATCGAATTTATCACGATAAATTACAATACTTATGGCACTTCTGTCTGGATTCAAAGAGTTTTCATTTTCGCGGCAAGAGTTTCTAAAATTAAATCATCGTTATAAAATAAATAGGTATTGGGTGACAAACATTCGAGTGACAATACCATGCCGATACGATCAGTGGTGTAAAGTGGATCGACAATTATGCTTCATGACCTGTCAAGCACTCCACGACGATGAGAAGCAGGGATAGTTAAGCTTCCGAAGCAACATGTCGATGAATAAACGTATAATATATATATGTATATGTATTATATATATATATATATATATATATATATATATATGATATTTATGTATATAATAATATAATTTTAACAAAATGCATAATTTTAACAAAATTATATAATTTATTATATTATACATAAACAAAGTAATCGGTTTTCCATACAAACTCTGATAGTATGTTCTACAAAAAAAAGATAAAAAAATATATATATAAACATAGATCTTTAAATGCTTTCACCGTATAAAAAGTGCAGTGTTTAAAATGTTTATATTTAAAACATTTTTGCAAAAAATATTAATAGTAAAAGATATTTCCATTTTAAACGTTTTAGTTTAAGTTTAGTGTTTTAAATCTAAATACATAGTGTTTTAATTATTGAAAAAAATTTAAAACTAAAACGTCTTTAAATTTAAAAAAAAAAGAGATAAGTATAAAACATTTTAATATCTTAAAATTAAACATTTCTTTTTTTGGTGTTATTAAAAAGTTTTAAAAAGTTTTAAAAAGTTACAACAAAAATATAAAATATGTAAAAAACATTTTTATGTAAGTTTGCATTTCAAATTGCCGTCTGCTCATGTCAGTACAAGCTTGGCATCGATGTAATTTTGAATTTGTCATCTTTTTTGCGAGGATAGAGGAAATCTTCATAGAAAGGTTATTTCTTCTACTCTAACAAAAAAAATAAATAAATTCAAAATTACATCCAATCAAATTTGTATTAAAGAATGGAATTTAAATGCAAACTTAAAACGTAAAATTTTATTTTTTATACGTTTTATATTTATTTTTCTTATAACTTTTTAATAAAGTGTTTATAAAGATCTATGTTTATGATATTTTTTTATTTCAGCTCACAGAACATACTGCCAAAACGTATAGAAAATTGAGGGAGGGGGGGGGGAGCACCCTGTACACTATGAGTTGTATATATACTGCAAGTCACAACTTCGATTTTTATGAACACATCCGAGAGACAAAACTCGCGAAGGGTAATCCAAGCGTCGTCCAAGTGCGATGAAAGATTCAGGGTATTCTATTTCTTAATTATATTAGAAATTTAGCTCACGTTCTCTCGCGCGGGGAGGAAACTGACGCGGATGAAACTAAACTTCAAAAACCAATTTTCCCCGTCAATTAGAAATCGGAATCATGTCGATATCTTGTACCTTCCTCGCAGTAACGGCGAACATCGTTACCCTGAAACTTCCCGGAGGCGGAAAGGTACAATCGCGACGAGTGCCGTGCGACAACTGCGAACTAACTGCATTCAAAGCAAAGTCGAAGCATATATGTCCTCCTACGTTGAGAAAGCGGGAAACTAGACGGGGGCCGAGTCAGTGGCCGCGCAGACATTCTCGGTATGTGTCTACGAGAGAAAGAGGGAGAGAGAGAGAGAGAAAGAGAAGGAGATAGAGAGAAAGAGAAAGAGAAAGGCATAAAGAGGGAGAGAAATAGGGAACAAGAAAGTAAGACTCACCATCAGCAACTTGACCTTGTTAACCAAAGGGGACGTTGTAAGGAACTTGTTGACGGCCGTCAATATTTTCCCTTCCAACGTGGCAGCGCTTCCGGCGTCTTGTCTTCGCGAGCATCCGGGCCCGATGTCCGCCCCCTCGCCGGGACTGGGCAACAACTCCCGGCAGTCGCCCGACCCGAGATCCCTCTTCTTCAGCTCTTCCGGCGGGCCCTCGTGGCTCTGCTCTTCCGCTGCGCACCGTCGCACCCTCAACGATCGCGCTTAGCACGTGTCGGCATCAGAACTGGTGACCGGCTGGCCCGGGGACGATTTCCCGAGCCCTTAGGGCATCCAGTGGGATTCGTCACGTCTCGTTATCGAATGGAGAATTTCGTACAGAAACACCGCTGATGAACTTTAAGCCGATTAACCCCGTGCACCAACCTCTGTATCTTGCGGGAACTTCACGACTTCTCTGGATTCAACCACACTTCGCGCGGTACCAAACGAAACAAGACTGGTACCAGCGTTGATCAACTATTTGTATTAATGGTAGATTAATCGGCACGCCGAAGAATTTGTGCTCGCGCGTCGCTCTTGGATAATTGTTATCCGTAAGTTTAGTATGCTACACGTGATGCGCAATGATGAGGCTTTTGTGAACGACTCTCGCTTTTTTCTCTTTATCTTCGGATATCCCTTGTCCGAGAGATCACGATGTCATAGTTTTGAACGATGAATTGCCGATGGATACAGAGTGATGATAATGTCGTGCACGCGACGTCGGCCGCGAGCTTCCGGGTAACTCTCACTCCTAGAGGTCCCGACAGTGGCGCGTTCTCGACGTGGACTGAAGTCCGGAACGGTCCAACGGATGCTGCGACTCGCTCCAGAGGCCGAAGAACGCGCGAGCGCGCGAGAGGAACGCGGCGTGCGAGATATGGAAGGGGGGAGAAAGAGGGAGCGATGGGGAAAGAGAGAGAGAGAGCGAGAGAGAGAAAGAGAGGGTGGGTACGAGATGTGAGAGGGAGGATTCTCTCGTGGAAAATGGGGAAACGAGATCTTCTATCTCTCTCCCCCTTTCTCTCTTTCTCTCTTTTTCTGTTTTTCTATATCTTTATCTCCGTCTCTGTTCCACGAAGAAGGGGTGCAAGAGTGAGTTAGAAGAGGGTTGTAGAGTCCTCTCAGGAGCTTGGAAATTCGGAATTTCGACGCCACTAGTTGCTGGTAAACCTCGTAGATTTTCGCGCCCAATGCGACTCCGGTTATTCCGTTCCGCATTTTCGCATCCTCTCCTTCTCCCACTTTATTTTTTTTTCTCTCCGTCTCTCTTCGTCTTCCCCAATAGGTTTACACGTATTACAGATTGGTTAGGTCGATGGATGTTTTTGTAGATATTATCGGAGAAATTGGTACCGTCATGAATTTGACATGATTCAAAAAATCGTTCAGGTAGATACCGTCGATGTCATTCCCGCGGGAAAAAGAAAAACGTTAGAATGAATTTGATTTATCTAGATTGCCACATGATATCGTGTTTGATTTTCAAATTGATAAATCGCTATGAGCTTCGGGCAGTGGTACGTGAAATTATTGATTAAATTCGACTGAATGGAATTCATGGTTTTTCGTTTCGCGAAGAGAAGTGAAGCACGAGAAATCGCCGTGAAATCGAAAGATTGAAAGATTTTGCGGAACTGTTACACGAGCAATGTACTTTGTGCATATATAGAAAATAATCCATCGAGTTTTTATTCACGAGAATGCATCAATTTGCCAAACATATTTAAAATTGGCATTTCCGATATGTCGCCAATCAATCGTTAATTCCGCTGTATGTGTTCTAAGAAAAAGAAATATAGCCAAATATATATTCTTTTTCTTCAAATTAATCCGTGCTATAGGCTTTCCCTGTTCAATCCTTTATCCTATCAATCTAAAATAATCCTTATTTGTAAATTTACTTAAGGGTGATATCCCTGTTAAGTAGGCCGAATCGTGAATTTAGAGGCTAAAGGATTTCAAACGATTAATGACGACCGGCCGAAATCGAGCGTTATCGAATTGTCAGTTAAAACTGGCAATTAACACACTTCTACAGAAATCAACTTCCTTAGACAACTTCGAGGATATTACCTACGTTAGCGACTGGCTATATTAAGTGTACTGAAAATTAATCTACTAAGATCGATCGCAAAAAAACGTTAACTCTAGAACGCTATCGTACATTTGACATGCAAATGGTTTAAGACATAGTCTATCTTCAGCAAGAAGCTATACTGTAACTATAAAAAGAGCAGAATGACCATCGCATACTGCACGTGTAAAAAAAACCGATATGTGAATATGAGAAAAAACTCTGTACTCTGACTGATGTGATGATGCATAGAAAAGAATAAAATATGCAATTGTATTACTACAGTATTTAAAAGACTTTGGACTATACACATTAATTATTTCAAGATTGACAGTCTATTTATTCTTTCTTTCTTTTTTAATTAATAATTAAATTATTTATGTTTATAAAAGTCTAAATTATAAATATTTTGTCTATATTATTATTGATATTTACATTGATATACGTGATTTTTCATAAACACTTCTTGATCTATTTTACTTAATATTGTTTTTAATGTAATTATTCTTATGGGATTTCTAACGCTAACATTATATCTCAATTTTTATTGTTTTCTTTGATGATTTACGTTTAATAAAAATTGATAATATTCTACCTTTAGATAAAAATAAATAAAAAAAAATAATTTTAAATTGAAATAATTTACACTAAATATGTATAATAATAATGCGTTTAAATAGCATTCATACATTTAGCAAATTTATAAAATGGGGAGTATTTTGGATGCCCCACGAGATAATAAAGGGTTAAGAATGTGAAATGTATAAAAATATTGTGTTATATTAATTAGGAGCGACTTTTTCGATATATATAAAATTTATGTATCAAGCAACATTGCATCATTTAATATCATTCTAGGGTTGAATGAAATGAATTGAAAATCCAAACTAGGATATGAAGCTCGCATTCCTTGGGACATCATATAAATTATTATGAACTATTTATACGTGATTAATTATTATCATATAAATTATTATTTGCGCGATAAACGAAGATGCAGTACGATGCATATACGTTTGGGCAGAGTTCTTGTAATTTCCAAGTGTCTAAAAGCTTTTGTGGAGAATATTTCTTTGTTTCCATCATCGCGTCCTGTCCATATTTACTGCAATACTCATGTGGGCGGCCGTCATTATCCGTATTGGCATTGTTTTCTGACACGCGGGCCGCTTTTATCAACGACGTCGTGGCTATATCGGCACGATGCGCACGTCCCGTTTCTTTCGTTTCGAAAAACCCCGCGCCCGCGTCAAATCACGTTTAATGTCAAGAATGGCTCAGCTCTCGACCGTTCTTCAACAATAGCCGGTCGACCTTCCTCGCCGTCCTTGCACAACTTCCTTTGCGAATTCATCGCGGAAAAATCGCGGCGCGTTAACGATCAGCTAATTCGCGCAATACATGCGGTTTTTGCGAATCTCTTGTGACACTTTGCTGCTTAGCCTTATCCAAATAATTCTCTCTACGAAAAGCATAATTCAAGTCGCAATATAAGAAACGCGATAGAATCTTCTGCGACAGAAAGAAAGAATGAATTTTTTTTTAATTAATTGGGCAAACAAAATTTGTTTTAAATTATTATTGTTCAATAGAATAGTTTTAAAGATTCAAATTTAAAGTTACAATATCGTTACGTTAATAGAAAAATGATCCAAGTATAAAAATTAGGAATTTTTTATATAATGAAAAGAAATAATAATGAAAGAAAATAATGAAAAAAAAATGTATTTTTGTAAAAAAAATTTTGCAGCTAATTTGCTTATATAGAAAATTATTAATTATAATTGTAATAAAACATACAATTTACACTATACTCGAATTGTAATGTTTGAATTTTGAAAACTTATGACATAGTTTTAAATAATATATTAAAAGAGTATATTTGGTTGGAATAAACGTTCATAACGTTATGAATTTCGAAATTTAAGCAGCTATAATTCCGTTAAAATGAAATTTATATTTAAGAAAAAGTTTTAAAGTTTAATGTATTACAGTATAACGGACCATCTTCCGATAATCTTAATCTTAACATGTGTTATCAAGGTCATGACCCCGAGTGACTTTCAGAAGATTTTAGCCCGCGGTCGTCCTTTGTTAAAAAATTATTAACAAAAAGTTTGAAAAATAACGCATTGTTTCTGCTATACATGCAATATTAAATATCATTCTACATAGCTTTCAACACGAAGCGTTGACTCTCAACCCCTGCTTTAGGGGCGCACGGCTCTCAAAGAAAGTTTTGCTATATAACACAAAAATTCTGTACTTTAATTACTTAAATACTTAAAATGTATACTAAATTAAAAGAGCGCAGATAACTTTGCAGAGAGGGAAGAAATGGTGAGAGTCGAAGATAAGAATAGTGCGCCCCTTTGCAGGGGGGAGAAGGAATGAGAATCGGAGGTGAGAAGTGCGTCCCTAAAGCAGGGGGGAGGGGAGGAGTGAAAATCGCTTCGTGTTGAAAGTCAAAACTTATGTAAAATGATATTTAAAATAGTATTTATATAATATGCATGTATAACAGAAATAATACATTATTTTTCAAACTTTTTTTGTTAATAACTTTTTAATGAAGGACGACCGTGGGCTAAAATCTTCCGAAGGTCACTCGGGATCATGATCTTGACAACACAGTTAAGGTCAAGATCATCGGAAGGTGGTCCGTTATATTGTAATATATTAAACTTTAAAACTTTTTCTTAAATGTAAATTTCGTTCATTTTAACGAAATTACAACTGCTTAAATTTCGAAGTTCATAACGCTATGATTGTTCCAACCAAATACTCTTTTAATTATAATATATTATTTAAAACTATGTCATGAGTTTTCAAAATTCAAACATTACAACTCAAGTATAGTGTAAATTGTATCCTTTATTACAGTTGTAACCAATACTTTTCCATATAAGCAAATTAGCTGCAAAATTTTTTTTACAAAATACATTATTTCTTTTCATTAAAAAATTCCTAATTTTTATACTTGAATCATTTTTCCATTAACATAGCGATATTGTAACTTTAAATTTGAATTATTAAAAACTATTTTATTGAACAATAATAATTTAAAACAAATTTTGTTTGCGCAAGTAATTAAAAAAAATTCATTCTTTAAAAAAAATTTCTACTTTCGAAAGGTCATTATATATCTTTTGAATTTCTTTTAAGTTTGATAATTTTTATATATAAAAAATTACGAGCTGAACAAAATGGAAAATTTTTTTCTAATTCTGTGGGCCTATTTTGGTGCACAAAAAAACTTACAAAAATTTTCAACTTTCCATGACATAAAAGCTTAAATTTTTCGCTACAAAATCATTTTTTAAAAATAATCCTAAGATTTTTGTTATTGAATTATCGCAAATTAAAAAAAAGCATTTTGACTTTGAATTTTCATATCTCCGTTAAAAATCATCGTATCGTAATTAAAAAAACAAGTTTTTAAATCTGAAACTTTGCTCTATCTAATTATTGCCAAAAATTTTTCTTTTAAACACGTAGACATGATACAAATGAAATAGTGCTACGAATTTTTTAATTTAAAAAATTTTAATTCATGAAAAAAGTTTTAATTCATGAAAAGAAAGTAAGGTAGAAATTGCATATTCACTATCCTAATTAAAATATTATTTCAATTTCAAATTTTAGAAATGTCCAAAATGTCCAAATAACCGGACATATACCTATGTTGGGACACAAAATTTATTATTATTAATCTCAAATGCTTTTTTTATTACAGTATTGTAATTTAGTTGTACTTAAATATTACAATTGAAGGGATCGGCGGAATAAAGATACAATTCTACTTAGATCTTTTTTCTGGAGATTAGCTTTTTTATATAGTGATTGATCGTAATAGAGAAGTATTGTAACATGTAACTTCTTAAAGACATTCTATAAATTCATTTGATATTGTACTCATATTTGTGTACAATAAAAAAGTAACAAGTTATTTTAATTTTCATTAAAATCAATATTGTAATTAGGTCTTTATTCTATATATCCCCTTAATTAAATTATAATATTACATTTTAAAAAGTATTTGAGATTAAAAATAATCTAAATATATAAAGTTTTGTGTAAATGTTCAAATACAAATATATGTCCGGTCAGAGAAATGTTTATCATTCCCAACTCTCAGAATTGAAGAAATATTGCTGATATTTTTTGCTACTAAAAAATTGATAATTGAAAAATGACTAATTTTGAGATGTATCACTTTTTTATCAACGTAGCAATATCACCGAGCAAATCGTTGTTGAAATCGTTATTAATTTCCATTAATTTCTCGAAACGAAAGCAATTACAAGTTATGAATACTTTGTAGTTAATTATTGAAAAATTAAATATGCTTTAATTAGCGAGTAATGTCTAATATCGAGCGAATGCGCTCTTTCGCATCTATGTTTTTCTTCGAAAAGCATAAAGAATATACGTTCCACACTTTTTATTTGTTTTTCTACCCGGAAAGTTCCTTCTTAGACATCCTCCGCGTAATCATTGCTTCTATTATGTCAAGCTTTGTGTTACAAGTTTTATAGACGAGAAAGAAGAAAACCAAAGAAGATCATAAATCAGTAGAAAAGCTTCATGTTGTGTTTCAATTTATAAGCGTCGCTAATATCTCACATTCTTGCAACACCCAGCGTGACGTAGGTCTCCATTCGTATAACGACTCGATGAATAGTACAGTGACTCGTATAGTGAATAGTCTCAAACTTCATTAATACTTTTCAATCTTAGCTAAATCTAATTACTATAATTTCTCCCCCGCTCCCTCCTGGAATTTTTACAGGGATATTCAATAATAAAAGGATATTACTGTCAGTACCAACAAATACTAATAATATAATTATTTATCAAGTGTGGTTAATATTGATGAATTGATATAGAATAATGATAATGAATCAGATTTCTTCATTCTCGAGTATTAGTATCTCCTATTATATACCTACTTAACAATATTGATGCTTGAAAAATAATTAGAAAAATGTATACTGCAGAATTCTAGTAAAGTGGATTAGCAGGTTCTTGTGAGGACACCCACTTATGTAAAATTATTTTACTTTTCTGATAAATGCAATCGTCAGTATAGAGCCGGTAAGATAATTTTTATATTTCATAAAATAAATTTTAAGAGTTGTTCGTGCTTACAATCTTGAAAATAGTACTTGTGATTTACTTTATAGAAAGAGAGAGAGATGATAGAAGATAAATAATCATTTGAATGGATTTATTATAATTATAATGTACTTTTTATCTTACTCTTTCGATATTTTTATTTTTAGATAAACAAAATTTGTCACAAGTTTGAAAAAATATTTAGAATATTTTTATTAATGTTGTAAAAATTACTCAACTTTTTTCCATAAAAAAATCCGAATCACC
>Ga0157363_1002765_pt1 | contig 15586 bp, 7 predicted proteins | sample AttsexASBM1_FD_111477 | JGI IMG/M metagenome (GOLD analysis project Ga0157363, IMG submission 111477) | Fungus gardens microbial communities from leaf cutter ant in Ribeirão Preto, State of São Paulo, Brazil - Atta sexdens ASBM1 | ecosystem: Host-associated > Fungi > Mycelium > Unclassified ...
ACTCCTTCGATTGACTTTACCTGGAAGGAAGGCAGCTCCTAACATTGAATGTGTCACGATAAAATTCAAAGCGAATAGCAATCCGTCCGAGAAAAATTAATACATTTCTATAATAATAAATAAATAATTAATAATTAGAATCACAAGGCTACATATGCAAAGAGTCATATGCTCTCTAAATTCTCTAGAGTGGAATTTTACTCTAAAGAATGAATTGACCAGTCATAAAAAAGAGTGGCTCAATTTTCAATCTTTAAGGATGAGATTTTACTCTCTAGAATGACAGTTCATTCTAAAAGTTTTAGAAAGTAAATAAATAAAAAAAAGAGAGAAAGAGAGAGAGAGAGAGAGAGAGAGAGAGAGAGAGAGAGAGAAAGAGAGAGAGAAGTGCCACTTACAGTCAAAGTCGGAAGTTGGAATAATACACGTACATATGTATTTAAATAAATTTTATCATAGTGTTGATTATTTTTCGGATTTGCAACATAATCATATTGACATAATAATAAAGAATAAATAATGTAAAGAACAAATAATTATTTCTGCACGCTGGATATTTATTGTAACTGAATGCACTTTTAACTAAGACACGTTATCAGTTTCGTAACCGCGAGAGATTCTTTTATTTGGAATACGCTCTGCCTAATTTACACGCGCATTGTGGGCTTATGTATGTAACAAGTGGCTTTCTCTCACAACTTGATGCATATCCAGTATTTGAAATCTAACGTTATGATAGGCTTTGCGCAATGAATGTCCGGCCGTCACTTGCTGGTGAATGTTGATCGTAAAGTATAATTAATCGTCCAAATCTCTCGATCATGCTTGCATGTTTAGTTCATCCTCTAAATTTTTTGGAGCAGAATACCTTTTGAAGAGTGAATCACTCAACAAGTTTTAAAGAGCATTATTTAATTTTTCTTCAATCATCTCTTCGACGAGAATCAATGATAATTTTACCAGCAAGTCGGCGCGACGTCCATTCGTTGCTCACGGGCAGTCGTCCCGTCGCGTAAGCACAAGCGAAAATGCATCGCGGCTCACCACGAGAACCCGCAAACGTCCTCGCAGCGGCCCCGGTGAACAGCCTGCAGCAATTCCGCGTGATAACGCAGGAGGCGGGCAGGGCGGCGGACTTCCAGGTGGCGATCACGACTCCGTCCGGCAATCGGGTCAAGGCGCACGTGGTGCCGACTCACGAGGGCTACCTGGTTAACTTTACCCCTACCGAGCTAGGCGAGTATCTGCTGGGAATCAGCTTCGGCGGCGAGCCAATCTCGAATCAGCCGTATCGGCTGACCTGTGTTCATGGCTCTGATCCGGGCAAGGTGCGCGCTTCGGGACCTGGTCTCTCTCACGGTGTGGTGAACAAGCCGGCCGAGTTCGTGATCGACACGCGTGGAGCTGGCCAAGGTGGTCTCGGTGTGACCGTCGAGGGTCCTTGCGAAGCCGCGATAAATTGCAGGGACAACGGCGATGGCACCTGCTCCGTCGCTTACCTACCCACTGAGACCGGTGACTACGGTATCAACATCACTTTCAACGAACAACACGTGCCGGGCTCCCCTTTCCAGGCCATTGTCGTTCCGGATGCGGACCTATCTAAAATCAGAGTCAGCGGGAACGGCATCCAGCCACACGGTACCGTTAAGGACGTCAGCACGGAAATCGTTTTGCGATTGGAAATTGAGAGAGTGCTGTGACCTGCTCGTCTCTAATTTGCGTGATGAGTTTTGTAACGCGTCTCGGGATTTTGTAGGAATAGCTTTAAAGGATTGTTTCTCGATCGTCGAGATTTTGTCGAGATTGACTTTTAAGGAACATGCACACATTAAATATTCGTGCATATATGAAATGAATTTTTCAAGTTGCACAAATGTTGTGATTATTTGATCTTGAAAAAAACTCATTGCGACTATGATGAGGAAAATATTTTTATCGATAGAAAAAGATTCGATAGAAAATTCCGATAATTATTCTGAGACGCGTTGATGTTGCGATGCATGTGTGTCATGATTGCACTTTTATCGTTGGTTATCATGACATTCCCTGCTTTGGATTTTTTGATCGTAACCATATTTTAACATACACACTTGTTGTAAGACACTTGAATGAGCTTGAAGAATACTAGAGGGCATGTTTGTAAAAAGTATGTATGAAACAATAATTTAAATTTATTTCTTTCTACGAGCATGGCCTCATTTTTAGTTTAAAATCCAATATGCCACAAATAATAATCTTATATATTATTGTGATTTGTTCTGTGTTAAATTTAGAGACTGCAATTACGTTTTGCAATATGCGCTTATGCATTGTCATTTTAATAAATAATTTATTAAATTAGATACTACATATTGTTTAAAACAAATAGATGTTTAATTAAATCACAAAAACGATCAGGAACATAATATTGTAGAAATATATTTAAAAATTATACACCTATTATAAATTTATTACGAGGTATTAGTAATATAAATAATAAAAGTATGTTTGATAAATTTAATATTAAAATTTATTAAAGATATGTACAATTTTATATTACTATTTTATGTTAAATTTCAAATTTCTGTTAAGAAATTATGCTAAATTAAAAATACAAGACTACAAATATATCTTCGCTATTATAAAATTTGATTTTGAAGAAATCTACTAGTTTCTATATTAAAAGAATAGTTTTTCTGAAGTATCTAAAAATTTAATCAGATACAGGTCTAAAAATAATTTTATATATTGAATCATCAAAATAATTATATAAAACACTCAAGTTTGTTGCTGGAATGTCAAAATTTTTTGTAGCATTGCTCATCATTCTTAAACACTCTACACTATTATTTCGATATCCAACAAAGTTATTTTCAGATTTTATATCTAGCTAAATTTTTAAATACTTTAGTCTTTCTGTGTATTACAAAAATACTTCATTATCAAGTATAAATTAACGCATGAAAATATATAATTTAAGATATATAATTTTTTAGAATGACAAAGTTTAATTTAAAAATATTACTATTTCATATATGTATGTGTATAGATGCATTTGTAAAAAAAAAAAAGAAAAAAAGCATTCGAGCGTTTTCACTTAATCATATTGTGTTATCGCATTTTGCAGGTTTATTCGTGAACAAGCAAACGTCATTCACAATAGACACGAGAGACATCACCAAGTCAAAGACTGACGACGGTAAGGTGTCCTGTATCATAAATAATCCCAGTGGCGGTAAAACCGAGAAGCTCATCATCCCCCAGGGTGATGGCACCTATTGCGTCAGTTACACGCCTTTCGAGGAGGGTTGCTACACCATCGACATTCTCTATGACAACGTGCCCATCCCGGGTTCACCATTCTCCGTCAACGTACAACGCGCCTCCGATCCCAGTAAGTGCCGTGCATATGGTCCTGGTTTGGAGCAAGGCATTACGGACAAAACAAACTATTTTACGGTGGAGACTAAAGGTTTGTAAGCCAATAATTTGATCAAATTCTTAAAATGCTGTAATTTTATACTACCTACAAATTGTATAATTTAGAACATAATAATTATCATATAGAAGAGGGGAAATATTTTTATGTAGCGAAGGTAGAAAGAAATAGCATGCGATCTTCTTTCAGGGGCTGGTAATGGTGGTTTGGGTGTGTCGATTACGGGTGATGGAGAGGTCAGAGCGGAAGCCAGGGAAAAATGGGATGGTTCCTGCGATGTCGAATACGTTGCCAGGGAACCTGGTGATTACGAAATCGACATCAAATTTGCTGAACAGAGCATACCCGGTTCGCCATTCAAGATCAAAGTTATATCGCCGAAAAAGAATGTGATCGCTTACGGACCCGGTCTGCACATGGTACGTGAGGGTGTGCCCGCCAAATTCACGGTAGACGCATCAAAATGCGACAAACAGGCACCGGTGAAAGTACGCATGTCGCCTAACTTGGGACAGGAGCCTCAAATCAAGAGCAAAGGTGACGGCCTGTACGAAGTGACATATCAGCCACCGCCTGCTGGAAGTAACGTGCGACTTGATGTTACTTTCGATGATGACAATATCAACGGCAGTCCGTTCGATGTGAAAGTTCTGCCCTTCGTAGAGCCAAACAAGGTAACTTTGTCGGGTCCCGGGGTGGCACCCTTTTGCACTGCCTCCTTCCCGATTGACTTCATCGTGGACACTTCTAATGCTGGTTATGGCGATCTTGAAGTGCAAGTTGTGGTAAGTATAGGGTCTCGCAAAGAGTTTTGTTATCGCGCTTGACTCTCATTGCCAATTTTTATTTCTTTCTATTCCTATTTTGTATCAAGCGTTTAATATTTTATATTTATATATTTGATTTCGAATGAGAAAACAAAAATTTATATATTTTTTTTTAATAGCCTTAAACTTATTAATATTATTAAAAATAATATTCATTTTTTTTCAGGTAAATATATAAAAGGTTCTCGCAAATATTGCTTCGTATCAAAACTATCAAGAATAAAACACAATTAAATTACAGATTATAAAACTAAATGAATTTTTTAAAATAATTTTGGAAATCTACAATAGATCATGGATGCTGATGAAATTATTATAAGAAAGCAGTTATCCGACATCTTGAATTTGTTAAATATCTCATGACAAAAACATTGGACGTTGAATAATATTCTAAATAAAGTAATAATCATCCTTTTAGAATTCAATTACTTTTACAAAAATTTTCAGTTATTTTTAATTATAACAAAGCCTTCAAAATATAATAATTTTATATATTTTTTTATTCGCGCACAATATCAATGATACAACAAAAAAATTCGACGAATTTATTTTATAAAATATTGATATTATTGTACACTTATGAAAATATATTGTATGTATTAACTTGGCAATTAAAATTGATTTGACCTTTATATCTGGACATATTTGAATTCTTTAATTATTATAATTATTAATAGGTATTTAAAATTATATAATTACATAATCCAACACAAAAATTAGATGTTCATTAATTTGCATTAATATATGTACAAAACAAGAAAACGTATAAAGATTATACAAGACTAAGCTATTCCTTTCAAATTGTAATAAAATGTGTGATGGAAAAACACATAAATCAAGATATGAAATACTAGATACGTTTAAGAGTTAGCAAAACATCAACCTGCTCGCCAAGCGATTGAATATAATTGGGTCTTTTTTATAGATTCAATCAATTACATTCAACTTCGATAAACAGTTTAGTTTCTTTGTCTGGTTTAAATGTATTATGTAGAAAGTTTTTAATATCGCCAATAAATTGACCTATTATATTTTCGTATCTTGATAAATTGTCCAAATTGTCCCTATACTAGTTACATATATGTATGTACACACCAATCAAAACTTATGAAGGTTTTTGCCAACCATCATAACAGTCAATCATATTTATTATTATATTCAATTTGAACACAAATATAATCAGTGTCGTGGCTATAACGATCGTAACGAGCAATATAGATAGTTCTAAAAATTACAATTTAATTTTATTATTCTTATAAGAAAGATTTATATTAATTTATGTACTAAGTGACTCGCGAATAATTAAAGAAGTTGTATGACCAATCGTTCTTACCGATATTTTCGCAATTAATGCCTTCCTGAATTCTTCTTTCAGGGACCAGATCAAGTGCCGCGTAAGGTAGTAGTGCAGGATCTCGGCGACGGAAAGTATAAGGCAACTTATCTGCCGGACGACTGCGGTCGCTACAAGGTCAACGTGAAATACGGTGGTAAGGAAGTGCCGAACAGCCCGGTGACCGTGCAAAGCACATCTATCGGCTCAGCGAACAATTGTAAAATTAAAGAGGGTATTCAGCACACTTTGGCTCAGGGCGAGGAATATTGCATTACTGTGGACACTGAAAATGCAGGCCGCGGTGCAGTGACCTGCCGCATCCGCTCCACTACTGGAAGGTGAGCATCTGCTTGATTCGTTCCGATTTAAATTTGACTATTTCGGAGAAGATGAATCAGAGAGAGGAGACATTGCGAGAACCTTTAAAATTTACTCTCGCAGTTACCAAAACGTTCTCATATTCGTTCTTCTTTTAAAATCTGAGATTTATTTTGTCATGTATATATAAAATCACAAATATTTTTTAATTTTTTTGTCATTTATATAATTAGAATATGTTTAAGAAATATTGCTTTTTCAAAAATATCAAATAATTGGAAAAAATGTATAAGAAAGAAATTATGGATATTATATGTATTAATTAATAAGAAATATTTTATTTTTAACTTAACTTTATTTCGTCTATGCAACTTTAATATTTTTTTTTATTATGTTTTTTATTATGTATGTAATTATGCTTTTATTCATTTATTTTTATAAGAAATACTAACTGTTGGACAAATTTTAATACTTTCATGCTTTCTATTTATTAAATTCCTCGCAAAATCTTTTTATTGTATTTCTCAATAATAATATTCTTTGCGCGTTATAATTTTTATACCTAACTACGAATAATCTTGAAATATATGTATACATGAAGGTGGATTATATTTTTACACTTTCTTCGCATTTATATCTTTCGATCTTCACCAAGCTTTCAAACAAAAATTTTATCTTATTTTAAATTTAAATACGTCGCGCCATCGCTTATTTTGAATTTATAGACGAACTTGAAAAAGATCTCTTACTGTCTTATATCTTTTTCGATTTCTCAATGTATAAATATTGAAGAATTAATTATTGTATAAATATTGAAGAATTAATTAAATAAATTATTATTTCATTCTTCTGTAATATTATATTATATGTTTCTTATACAAAATTATATTATTACATTTTATATTCCTTTTATAATTATTTAATTTATATTTTATAAATTTTAATTATCATAATAAATTACTTTTCTAAATAAATAATGCATATGCACTTCTTGATATATGTATTATTTGCAATTAAATGATAAGGATTGCTATAAATATAAATTAACGAATAAATTATCAACTAAATAAATTAAAAAAATAAATAATAAACAATGAAGACATATTACATTTTGCTGACATTTTGCTTACAATCGTATATTGGGATTAGATCTGGAGTGTAACGGCATGACTAATCGGCCGTATATCGTGAAACAAATCCAATAGGATTCAGGATCGTGGCAAGTTGCCATGGTGAACGTCATGTACGAAGTGATAATAAGTGGATCGTCGTGAATCTTCGGCCAATCGCATGTAGTGACTATGCCGACATTACCGACTACCATATCTAACATTGAAATCAAACGTCGGTTTGAAAGCGAAATATACTTTTAATAAAACTTGGTGTCGACAGCAGATGAGTCAAGAAGAATGATTATTTAGGAAACAGATTTCATAACATTATATATAGATATATATATATATATATATACATATATTTTTCAGCAATGATGCTCCATTGCTAACAGAAATGAGAAAATTATTTTTGTACAATATCCGCGTCTTTCGAAGTTACACTAAAAAATACTATATTTTAATAAATATTTATTTAAATAGTTCTAACAAATAAATATATTTATTAAATATATACTTATTATTATAACATAAAAATCATTAATTTGATTCAATTATTTGATTCATTTGTTTTATTGAGTAAATGTTTATTTACTGTAAGTAAATATTTATTTAATATGTAACTATTTAAAGAAATATATATTAAGATTGATTTAATGAATTTTTTTTTTCAATGTAGTTATATTATACTCATGCATTTGTAATTAGATTAGCGCTAGATTAATAAATTATATAACGTTGCACATATTTTTCTAATTGTCACAACTGATGCCAGACTATAGATCACTTTATATGCTCTCTTTAATCAAATTGGCGAATTTCTTAGTAAAACTTTGTTTCAGACATTTGTTCATTCATTTGTTTTATGGTGACAGTTGAGTTGGATTTGAATTAAATTTAACTTCACAGTATTATTTGACACATAACTATTCAAAAACAAAAATTTTCTAACATACTGAAAAAGTATTGCAAGCTATTACTCAAATATATTATATTCTTTGTACTACATTTATATGAATTTATATAAATATTAGAAAAAATATCTAAGAAATTAACAAAATTTAAGATATGATTTTGATTACATTACTACGACACACAAAGTGATAAATCCGATACATCAGAAAAATAATTATATCACTTAAGTTTTTTAAATTTTTTGTAATCAAGAGAGTTTGCTTGTTACAATGTAGAGATTATAACGTGACGTTATAATGCTATGCATCTTCACGATTATCCTTCGTGAATATTTCAAGATATTTTCTAAAAAACACGTGCATTTTCTATCCTACATATCGCGTGCTTTTATGCATAATCGGGCGCCCTCCAAAAGATTGTCAACAATTCTAATCAATTCGACTATAAATGCATTCTGAATACTGACAGTGGTATACAGCTGCTACCTCATAATTCATCTATGATATTCCGTGTTGTTCGAGTTGGCAATGTCTTCTGTCGAAAAGACATTTTAAAACGGGCCAAATTCTTTATCCCAAGTATACAAAGTGACAAGATGTCATATTATATATGTCTGGTATTTCCTATAATAAACACAATTTTACAATTATATTTTATACGATTGTGTCATAACAGTTAATAATAATTTACAGTTTAACGCAGTACGTGAAAATATCATATAAATGTAATTTATTATCCGATTTTATTTTGTACATTCTACGAATTGATTTTTATGAAAAATAAAATTTTTTTTATGAAGAGGAAAAGTATTCAGATGAATTATGCGATCTAGATGTCACAAAAACATTTCTCAGTAGAACTTTAAAATATTATATTATTCCGTCATTAATCCACATTTTTCATTGCTATAGATACATGGATGTAGAATTTAAATTTAGTTTTCATTACGAAAAAGAGTTTTTAAAGAAAAGGGCTTTTCTCAAATTTCTTACTTTAGATTAAAAATCTAGACAATTGAGAATGGAATCGCGTGAAAACATTTAATATTTACACTACTTATTGAATGAAGTTGCAGTGGCGAAAATATGCGGCATGCACGAATATTTCTTGAATGGATCTCCGTTCTATATTTTAATCTGTGAATAATACATCTCGGTTTGTGATTTCAGCGAAGTCGTTGACATTGACATAGAAGACAACGGCGATGGCACAGTCAACATTTACTATACTGTTGCTGATGCGGGAGACTACACCCTTAGCATTAAATTTGGCGGTCAACCGGTGCCTGATGGATTCTATACCTTTACAGTGAGCAATTACAATATTTTATAATCTATCTCGCGAAATCATTATCCTTTTACATTTGTTTGTACAAAATTAATATAAAAAACTAATGATGTTGAAGTTTACGTGAAATTCTTTATTCAGCAATGTACATTTTATGATCAATAATAAAAAATTAATTAAAAATTAAAATTTCTATAATTAAAATAATTTTTTTTTGAAACTTTCTTGAAAATTGTTTGAAAGTTTTTAAAAAGATTTATAATTTTTATATATTTTTGTTTCTTTTTAAATTAAATTAATTGCTATTTTAAATTGTATGTACCATATTAAAGAAATTCTTGAATTTCCTCCATGTATATTTATAATGTAAAGTATTTCGGCAAATATGTCAGGTTCATTCAGTAAAATATAAAATAATTACAAGGAGTTAAACTGTAAAAATAAATGCGCTAATAAAATTACCGCATTTTAATATATATTTAGTGTTTCCAAAATTCTTTTTATGAAACAATGTATGATGAATACGGATTTGGAAATCAATTTTTAAATTTATGTTCAAAAATATACTAACTTTTTGTAATCAATTAACAATTTTTAACACGAGAACTAAGGACGGAACGACGGATGCATCTTGTAACTTCGTTTTTAAATATTTTCTCTTGTGAATCGGTTCCCTTTGAAAAGACAAAGGATGATGATACGTAAAGATTCCTCGTAATCGTCTTCTCGATGTCAATTCGGATGCTCGGTGCTCTCGTCGACGACGAGCCCCGGGTGGGTGGGGCGCGAGGTGTATCTAACTATAGAGGCAACACGTACTGCAGGATATTGTCGCGTAGTCTCCAGTGAAACAGTCCACTGCGAAGACTCATCGGGACCGCATCCGCCGGCTCGTTATCGTACAAATCCTCGCCCATCATCACATGGACCGCCCATCATCATACGTCGCGCTGTAACACGAATTCCGTTCCAAGTAACACACACATGCATACATCTTTATCTCTCGCTATATCTTCTCTATCTTTGCACATCCCTTCCCATCTTACAGATCAACTGTGTGTATGTGTATGCATGTGCATCTGTGCGCACGCGTGTGAGTGCTGCCGTCATCAAGTGGTCCAGAGTGCCTCCGATCGTAAATGCTGGAACGCCATTAACCTGCTAAAAGTGGAGAGTCACTTTTATTAATCCACATGATGTTTAACCAAAAACTATCTAATCTAATTCTGTAAACATCGAACACTTTTCCTTTCGAAATATGAACATTTCGTAATTTAAAATGAGTTAAATAATAATCCCATACAACGAGCACATTTTATCCCAGAGATCTTCATGCGAACGTTCTTAAAACGTTGGAATGATTTCAGGATATTTTTCAGAACGTTTCTTGAAGATCTGTACTACATAGGAATATGATCAGAAATATATCGTTTCACATTTTTTGATCATTCATTTTTTAATCATTCTTTTCTACTTATGTTTTAGAATAAATAAATATAATTAAACATTATTTTTTTAATCTTTTCACTTATTACATATTTTTATCATGTATTAATACAAACAGATATGTACGGTCGGACATTGTTCGCCTGTTTATTCAAATCGGATGATTTTTTTTTACTGATTATCAGTAGGAAAAAACTTACACACACACATATAATATATATAATATATGATATCAGATATCTTTCTTTAAGTAAAGTTTAAGTAAAAGTTAAGTAAAGATTGTTGAAAAAAAATTTTTTTTTTATATTTTATTTTCTCTTATTTTCTCTTTTAGAAAATTTATTGTTTTCATCTTCATCTTTATCAAATTCGACTTGTCATTAGTTTGCTTTGCTTTGAAATCTAATTATCTCGACGCGAAGAGAAACGCGATGAGTTGGAACATGATCCATGCCGGTGATATAAATGCTTGCATATTCATGCGATCGCCGTGTCGTTTTGTGACACCTGCCCAATTAACTCACTAAACGTCAATGCTTAAGAAGTGTCAATTGTTTCAAGATATATGTGATTTTTGTTTCTTGTTTCATGTGGATTAAAGTGCTATTTTTAATTTTATCTTTGTTGTAAATGTAGTCAATCACATTCTATTTCCAACAGTCAATAGAATAGTTTGAAAAATAATAAATTATTTCTTAAAAATTTTACTAAACATTTTATTATTTGATATACAGTTTCAATAATATCTTTACGCTTTCTAAATCATTTATTTATTTTTTCGCGTCTTTTTATTATATACGCATCTGGAAATAAAAATATTTTAATAAATATTTTAAAATTAGAAAATAAATTTTGTACTTTACAATTTACGATTGATGGAAATAGTTTAAGACAACACATTTAAGACAAAATTATTATTTTACGTTAAGAGAAATTTGATTTGCACAGTAAAGTGACAGGTCGCTTCACGCATCATAACTCTTCGCGACTGTCGCGCATAAATAATATTCAGAAATGTGCAACGTGTTTAGCAATCGATCTATTGTCTAATAAGATGACATCTGGTAAGATGTCTATATTTTTGGAACATCATATTCTCCATATTAAAGTTACGATCCATTTTGAAATCCAATACGTATCTCGATGCCGTCTATCCTCCACTGAGAGCTCCTAGACTATTTCGAGTGCGAGTCAAGCTTCCCCAAATTTATAAGCAGAAACGGAGTGGGTGGCCAAGGGAGACGGGGGAGTGAATTAATACTGTGAGTTAAATTAAACCCCGTGCCACGATTTACAACGGTGACTTTGTGCGACACATTCCTGTTGACGGCTGGCGCCGACGTTTGCTATTATTTGTCGTTTTGCAGGATCAGTATTAAGCCGAGTTCTGAAATAATTATCGTAAAAATTGTCGCATTTTTAAATCATTTATAAATGAAAATCGGTACTTTATTTTTCATATCTTTTTGTATAATTAATTTTGTCAAAAAAATACAGTAATAAAGAATTCTCTCTTATAATATGTCACGATTTAAAAAATGATGCACATCCAAGCGAAAGCTGCATAAATAATTGCAGATGCTTTAGTAAAGTATTAAGAAAAACGTGAATCTCTTACTTTATTGTCAGTTTAATATAACTGAACTAGTCGTAAACAAAAACATGACATTGTATTTGAGATTTATTCAAATTTACTGTTGTTCTGGTTACATATTACGATAGCGGATCTGATATTGCGCAACTTTATATGATGTGTATAAAATATTGCAGACTGTGTTATCAATTTTGATGATTTTATATATTGTTATTTAATAGTAAACATTTAATTAAAGTATATTTAAAGTATTGACATTTTATTTGACTATATATTTCGATTATATGGAATTGTATGATTCAATTATACTATTTACTATTCTATATAACATTAAGTCGTAAATTTCCCATTTTGGAGAAATCTAGATATATATCACATAGATTATTAAAAAATCAATTTTAATTTTATAATGTTCTTCAATGATCCACAAATTGATTTATAGATTTGTAGACAGCGCAATGACACCCACATTGTGCTTTGTACTCTTTAATTCTTTTTTGTTATTTCTTTTGTAATGTGTACGAGTGGGGGCTGGGCATCTATTATAGTATGCTATCAAATTCAGCATTGTGCCCGGAATTACTACTTGGATAGTAGAGAGGCGCGAGTTTCGTGTCGGCCACCGACGCAGCTGGGCGTTTCCTCGTAAATCGGTGAAGCCGATGCCTGATAGTTAGTAGTTAGGTACGCGAATTCGCAACCAATCAATCAAGCAATTCCTTATAAAGGGAGAGGAAAAGTCCTCGGAAGGCTTACAGTATGGCGCTGGTTTTGTGTCGATCGCAATCGTTTGCGGACTGAGTGAGTGATACGAGTCATCGCGAACTATCAATTGAATAAGAAATGACACTGATTTGAGCGAAATAGTTGACTGAATAATAACGTCTCATTTTTTATAAATTATTTTAATTTTTTTGCAATTTATCCAAATTAATAATAGTAATATGCAGCAGTGATGCGCAACCTGCGACCCGCGGGTCGCATACGGCTTACTTGTTTCGTGTGGCTCGCCAGCTCATAGCCGAAAATATAAAATCATATTTTTTATTTTATGCAAATAAAATAAACGTTATATAGTCCGTAAGATTTTACTTATGTCTAAAAAATGCTCTTTAAAAATAATCCTTTAAAAAAGGATTGCGCATCATTTAACTTACAGTATTAAATAAATTTAAAAAATACTTTAACATATCTACTTTTGTAGAATTTAAAAAAAAATCAAAAGAAGAAAATAACGAAACGTATATGTCGGTGTATAATATCTAATCCAAGATGGTTAAATAGTTTGATATATACTAGAATACTAGAATCTTTGTTATAATACTAGAAATCTTATATGAAATATATAATCTCCTATCTTTATGTATGTATAATTTATATAAAATCGTATATAAATTATATTTTTAAACAAATTTCAAAAATAGATTATTCAATTTCTCTATTTCTTCTATTTCATTATTTGTATTTTCTCTTGTAAGAATTAGGGAAAGGATATTTTATAATAATATTATTTTTATATCATCGTGTCGCATTTTGCACCATGAAAGCGACTATTTATGTATCATGTTCAGTATCTCCCCGAAAGCTAATTTTGGTTTCAGCTGCAATATTGCGTCTCGATGATCAACAGGCTTCGTATATATAATATTTCGTACCTCTTAATTGACAACGGCAGTTTACGGAATTCGATTGTTTTGAACAGGTTCTTGCATATTATAATTGAAAAGAATAAAATTTGTTTTTGTAAAATAATATATAATAAGATTTACAATTAATATATATAATATACGAGATATTAAACAGTTTTGATATAAACAATGTTACATTATTACATATCTTCAAGAACAATTTTTTCTCTCAAATTTTCTCTTTTCTAATTTGATAAATTAAGTAATTGATATAGTTTTAAATTCATTACTTAATATAATATTATTTTTTTGACAGCATACGTTGTGCGCCATGAGAAAATATATAATTTCCAGTAACTGTTTTCTATTTATTAAAGCTATATTGATGTATTTTAAACATTGCTTTATTTTATAATTAAATCCATGATTTAAATGTTATTGCAATAACATAATCCACTGAACTTAAATATAACTTGCGATTTACAGCAAAACTAACTGCAGCGGAATCGCGATTGCTTTAATATGAATTCATTATAGATGCAGGCTTCCTGTGATGATACGAATTTTGCAATAATTCGAATGTGGTTACATAATAAATTCTTTACACACATCGCACTTTGGCTTGTGACCAGCATCGAAATACGTAGATTCTATCGTAATGAGATGTAACATACACCATCTCCCCCGATTTCAAAAATTCCTGCACTTCTTTTTCCTAGATTTCGCAAGAATTTTATTAGCACTCTGTAAAAAAAACAAAAGCTTCTAATACTTGGCATTTCTCCAGCACCAAAATATCGATCATGCGATATCGCGATCCATTGTCGCCAGAAACACATCTTTCTTGTCATAATCTAGTCACTCACGTTTTTATTAATAACTTTGAGTCTGCATTTTTATAAAAAAAAAATTCCATCTAATGTACTTTACTGAAATGCAGTTCATTCACGTATTTAAAGAATACATTTAATGTAAATTATTCTATAGTAAATTGTTCCATCAAAAATTTATAATTATTTGTAGTCTAAAGTGATTACGATTGGCGAAAAGATATTGTCAATGTCGTTAACTAGTTTTTCAATTTCAACGACATTCCAGGCATCCGAGGAGTATCGGGAACATAGCACGCACAAAACTCAACGAGCTCGCAAAACACGGCAGAAACAAAATCAACACGTTGTCGAGCAGCGTAGCACAACTCTACAGGAAAGCTCTACTGTCACTACAAAACGTAGCAGCCAGCAGGAGCTATCAAAAAAGAATTTCAACGTTATTCGATTGAACTCCATCCCACTACCTCTCCCGAGCGGAGGCACAGTTACTTGTAAGTAATATATTCCGCTCGTATTTCTAGAAAAAATTTTTTTAATTTTCCTCCATTCTAATTTTGCTTTATTTATTTCAAAATTTACTCAGTCTTTTTCGTAATTGTTGCTACATAATGATATAAGTGCATCCTACGATTGGTTGGACACATATAAAAATTAAAAATTAAAATATAAAATATAAAAACATAAAAATTCAAATTATAAATAAAATATAAAAATTACGACAATATTTATCAATAATGATTTTCTATTTGATAGGAAGGTATAGAGTGCTTTTTTATTTATGAAATAACAAAGATTTTATAATTTTAATTTCAATGCATAGTAAGTGGGCATAACTGTATGACTTAATGTTGTCTCGTACTACTGCACCT
>Ga0157363_1002766_pt1 | contig 15584 bp, 9 predicted proteins | sample AttsexASBM1_FD_111477 | JGI IMG/M metagenome (GOLD analysis project Ga0157363, IMG submission 111477) | Fungus gardens microbial communities from leaf cutter ant in Ribeirão Preto, State of São Paulo, Brazil - Atta sexdens ASBM1 | ecosystem: Host-associated > Fungi > Mycelium > Unclassified ...
CAATATAGTGACATAATTAGTTACCTTTTAAAATTAGCCTGACAGCTACTATGACAGATGATAGCTCCCATCAAATATGAGTTTTGATCATGTAATAGAAATAGCTTGCACATGGACTATCACTCTTTTGTATATATACTTCTGTATTTGAGGATTAGACCTCAGACTTAATAACATTAATTATTCCTATTGATACTACTCATCACCTATTATCATTATCTCCTTATACTGAACCTCTGAAACACCATTAAGTTCAAGCATCACAACCAGTGAGTAGCTTATTTGTAATAGACAATACATAATGACTGTTACAATAGAAGGATATAAAAGGTTCTGGAACAATGACATTATACAACATGTTCACCACATGTTGATCTTACAGATAATGTATGGTCTTTAGAGTAAGTTAATATTAGTCTCATATAAATCACTAGCTAGTATATATAAGATAGATATATTGTATAAGGAATTCTATTGAGTTCTCTTGTGTTAATTCAATATAAGATTCTTTTGTTAACTTATATGTTGTACCTACTGTCTGTTACATGGTCATAATTTCAGATAATTAGAAAAAAGTAAGAAGTGAGTTCTTAGTTAGTCTTAGTTGATTTTCAGACTGGAGACTATAGAATATTTACTTAGTCTTATATATCAAGTCTATAGTTAGAACTATAAATAAGAAATAGTAGTGTAGAGGATAACTAAGAAGATATTATAGAGACACTTTCTAAGATGTAAAATAACTAGAAGTCTAGATAATGAGTTGCTAAGAGATAAAACACAAGAGACTAATTCATGTATAAATATTTATGGATATAGAAGTATATAAGTATGGTTAGAGTCCTAACCAGCTTAGATGTCTTAGAAGTCAGTCTATGACAAATTGTAACGACTTGACTATTATTCTAGATACTAGTACTTATATTTAAGGCCAGTATAAGAAGATTGTCTTATATGAAAAAGTTATAGGTACTCAGAAACTTTAATAATCATTAAGTCAAATAGTTTATGCAAATATACCAATGGAGATCAGAATAGAGTAAGAGTAATTACTAGTCTTGTTAGAATTAAAGACAGTGAACTCTATTTTTTTCTTTTACTTTTACTTTTATTTTTGGAATTAGGAGTTAGTATAATATCATAGGTCATGTTTACATTATATGACTCAGATCTCACATAAATCACATGATATATAGAACATCATAGAATAATCTAAAAAAAATGATATTATATGATATATACAACACATGCTGATCTTAAGGAAAATACATGTTTATTTAGGGTAGGCTAAAGTAGTAGAGTATAGACTATTAGGTTTTAGTATATAAGGTAGACAATCTTATACAGAGTTTTCTATTGAGTTCTCTTATGATTAACCTAATCCGAAATTTAACTTTTGGTTCTAACTCTTAAGCCTTAAAGTTATAATAAGTTTATCAGAAGCTAATTTAGATAATGATTAGTCTAGAAGTGCAACTAAGCTACTTATATATTAGAAGAAACAAAATACAACAATATAGTATAGTGCCGACAACTAACAACTACTTACTAGATATAGTAAAGCTGTTGTAATATAAGTAAGTAAATTAAACTTGAACTTGTTAACAACAGTTATATCCATTAGTAATTTGTATCATTGACTGACTTTCAAGATACATTTGAGATAATTGTTTTCTGCTTGCCTCTCAATAGTCCTAGATATTTTTTATATTTATATACAACTCTAGTATTCTGTATTTAATTACATAATAACTTGTTACTTAGACTCTAGATTATCATTTTATCTAGAGATTATCTTTATAGTATTCTCTTAGCTATTCCCTTATCATCTTAGTTATAGTTTTAACTATAGTACTTAGTATTTAAAATTAAGTAGATACTCTGTAGTTTCCTCAGTTTAATAATCAAATCTATCAGAGTAACTGGACAAAATCTATGGAGTTACATATAGTTGACAATTTCTAGGAGAATTCTAAGTTTATTGTTCTTAATTACTCAATGTATTACTCATCTTTAGAGAAATTCTAAGAAACAAAATAAGATTCTCTGAAAGCAATAACTATTCTAAATATCTAAAGAGTTGATACCAATCAAGTAAAATATCAAACAGAATATTGCTAATCTAATCATAGAATAATTATTCTAGGTAATTAGAAACTCTGATAGAATAATCTAAAATATTGTAGATTAGCAAAAGCTAATTGGATAATAGTAGAAGGAAGGAAATTATGCTTATCATGAGAATAACACTTAATAGAGATTGAGAGCAAGGGTATTAGTAATAGTAGTTAAGGCTTAAAACTTGGAAGAAGAGAAGTTCACAGGCTTGCTAATGAACATTGGTAGTATTTAGGTTTTAGGTTTTGGCAAAGTGGCAAGTCCTCTTACAAAATTTAACTTGCTTACTCTTTATCTTTTTTCTCAATCTACTCTTTATCTCTTATAACTCCAACTCTGTTTGAAATTACAATTATATATCAAGTAGTTAACATAATATATAAGTTGAACTCAATAGAATTTCTACTATAGGATAGTTTATATATCTCTAGTTATTAGCCTGTGTATATCTAACCTACTTTAAAGCTATAATTAAGTTCTTCTAGTAGTTTTTATGATGTTTTACTAAGCATATTATACTCTCTTAGATAAGTTCAAAGATGAAAATAAGAAAACTAAACTATAAAAAAAAGAGAAATTGGAAAAGTAATAATAATAAACAGAAAAAATAAAAAATGACTGAGTTTATTCTGAGAGTTTCTAACACCAAGATTATTGATTGTAAATTTCCTTTATTTTTTGTTTTTATTTTTCTTATTTAGACTTAGTTAAGAGGTTATAATATGACATTACATATGATAGTCATATACATTACAAGATATAATACCTATTATAATCACAGTCACAACATTATGTGACATAGAAAAGAATATAGAAGGTTTCAGAACAAATAATGTTATATAACATAGCTATAGTATGTTAGCTTTATAAAGAGCACATAGACTTTAGAATAGATAAGTTATAATATACATATAAACTATAGTCTGAAGTATATAAGACAGACTACTTTGTACTAGGAATTCTATCAAGTTCTCTTGTATTAACTTAGTATAAGGTTCTTTTTAATCCTAATATTTTTGATTTTATTAGAAGACATGGACAACCTAGAAAAAGACAAGATATATTCTAAGTATTCTATGGAATTAAAGTAGAACTCACATTTCTCTGTCTTTGTATATAGCCCAGGTTTTTAGAGTCAGCACAACAGTTCTTTAATGTGATCTTTATACTGGGATATGTTGTCTGAATAGATAAAAATGTCATTGAGATAAACTACTACACAGACATCAAGAAAGTCTGAGAAAATGTTGTTTATGAACCATTGAAATGCTATAAGGATATTAGTTAGACCAAAAGACATGACTACCTATTTTAAGGACCTATAGCAAGTATAGAAGATTGTATTCTATTCATCCTCTTTCATGATCTGTACCAGGTAATATGTATAATGGAGATTGATTTTTGTATAGACACATGCTTTTAAAATTAAGTCAAGAAGGTCAGATATTAAAGAAAGCAGATATCTATCTTTCTGTTTAATGTAGTTAAGTCCTTGGAAGTCAACACATAGGCAAAGAAAGCTGTCTTTCTTCTTTACCAAAAGCACTAGTACTCTGTAAGGAGAAAAAATAAAGTGTATGAATCTAGTATTTAGATTTTCACTGATAAACTCCTTAAGTACCTCTTGTTCAGTGGTTAAGAGTAAATAAATAGTTTTAATAAATGGTTTTTCTCCATTTTCTAACTTGATCTATAGGTCATATAGATAATGCAGAGCCAGAGTTTCTACTTTGATATGGACAGGAAAAGATTGCAGGTTTGGAATTGAGATTGGAGATACTAGATATAGATTCTTTGAGAGTAGTAGGTACTGGAAGGGTTTTGGAGAGATTAGTCCTTTTTCACAAGTCTGATTGAAAAGTAATAGACTTGATAGCCCAGTCAATTATTAGATTGTATTAGGTAAGCTAGTTATATTTGAGAACTAGCAAGCAAAAGAAGTTGAGCAGAGTGATATATATATTTAATATCATTCAGTTTCTGGATGGAAATGTAATAGGTAGGGAAGTGGTTTTGGTAATAATATCATTTGACAATCTGTTAAATTCACAGATAAACCCAGTTTTGTGAAGATATTGTGCTTCAGTATGAATGCAGTGTTAATGAAGAAGTACATGGATCTAGAGTCTATAAGAGCATAGAAGGTTAGATTTTGAATATAGTCTGACTTGTAGACCAGTAGTGATATAAGAAATAGTGTTACAATCTTAAGCTTAGCTCAGGTTGTAACTTAGGCAAAGACTTGAGTAGAGAAAGGAAAGATGATCAATTAGTAAAGTATAAGAATATATAATAGTATCGAATATCTCTACTAGTATATAAGACACTAACTGATTCTATACATTGTTAACACATAGTGTAGCTAATCATTGAGTCATAGAGAAGTAACCCCAATACCTGTTGTCCATGAAGCAACCACCTGTATATCATAAGGTATTAATTATAACAGATAGGATAAGTGAATTTAGATCAGAAAAAGCAGCAGCATTGAGACAGATAGGACTTTTAGTTGTATAGAACAAGATCAATGCAGCTCACATTCTGTGCAAAGTTTATGGGACTACATTTTAGTTTTCCAACTGAGTAGTTAGAACTGTTTATGAAATAAAAGTATAGCTTCTATACATCTGGCTTAGAATCTAGTAGTTTGAGATAGATATAGGAAGCAGACCTTGACTTTGTGACTTTTGTGACTATAGTACATGCATAAATTATTGTCTACACACCTTTTTTGTTCATCTGTAGTGAGTTTCCTGTCACTTCTGAGTTAACTGGATATATTGATTCAGAGAAAAAGATTTAAGAGCTTTCTATCTAGATTTGGTTTGTTGAGTAGGACAAATGCAAGGATTAGAGATTGAGATATATATGGAAAGTTCTATATATGATTGTATTCTCTTTCTCTTTCCCAGTGATGGTTGCTGATGACTATGACTAAGGAGTACATTGTCTGAAAATGGATAGCTTTCCTTTTTTCTTCATACATATGAGATCTTTTAATTGGTTTAGAAGACCTTGATAGTATTAGTGGTATAGAATATTGCCTCCCAATCCAATTGGAATGTATATTCTATAAATTCAATGCTATAAATGGTAATCTTATTGCTGGTTTTCATTCACAAGTTATCAAGTACAATAGTAGTATCTCTAATAGGATTGGATAAGCCAAAACAATAGTAGAGTTCTTTTGTAAATCATGATCAGTTTTTAAGCCAATCTTAGTAGATTTTCCATTCTTTCTAGTCCAATCTAATTTCAAACCAGTTTTGCACTACTTCTGTTAGATAGGTCATTGCAAAGTTTATCTTTGTAATATTGGTGGTGAACTGAACAAGATTAGTATAGAAATGGAGTTGGTATTAGAATAGGAAGTTGTTTAACTTTTCTAGATTTGTTCTATCAAAGGTGTCTGGTATTTAGGTTCTAGTAACTAATAATATAGAGTTTATTACTAGCATAATATTAGCTATTAGTTTTCTAAGAGCTTTAGTCAGAAGATCTATAGGCTGGAAGGTTTACTGAAGCATAGCTGGTACAAGAGGAAATAGGAGTTGCTTTATCTTGCATACATCAACCTAGTTGGGATCAGTATCTGCTAGAACTTATCTAAAATTAGTTCTTAATGCTTTTTTGAATTCTTTGAGATAGATAGGTTAGTGTTACTTCTATTAGATATCTGGAACAGTAGAGTAGTATAACCAATAGTATGGCTAGATTGGCAAACTGCTTGCTTAGTTACTGAACAGCCAAGAATACTGGGAGAGATATAGAACTACAGTAGAAGAATACCATAGAAATTTCAGTAAAGGGGTTGAAATGATTTGTGCAATAGTGGCTATAGAGTTTGATAATACTATTAAAGATATTATGATCAATGGCTTCCTGGTTATGGCATGGACTAGGATTAAGGGTAATGATAATATGATTGGCTATGCCACAATTGTCTCAGTCAGCACCTCATGTAATAGGTGCAATAGCCTTGCTTGATTCTCATGTTTTATAACTCATTTTTCTTATGTACAACTAGTGTATTTCTCATGGCTTGATAGTATATATAGCATAGATACTCTACTGTATCCTTATGCTTTACCAATTGAACCTTATCCTATCTCTTACTCAAACCTTTGCCTAAGTTGCAACCTGAGCCAAGCCTAAGATCATAACATTTGGTAAAGTGTCATCAGGCTTATCTTGCAAAAGAAGAGTGCATAGTAGTTAGGCCACTTAGCAATATAGTAGAAACCATCAAGAAGACATGAACAATTGTAGCATTAGACCATGGACAAGAACAAACATCAGAAGCAAATGATTGTGGTAGAAACTATGAACAGATAAGACAGCACAACAAAACCCAGATGGTATTGAAGCACTAGAAGAGATATTGGGATCACTGAGGATCACTAAAGACAATGTATCAAACAGAAGCATAGAACCAGCAACACCAGAGACAGAAGAAATGTTAACAGTACCAGCACCAGTAGTATATAATGAGAATGCATAGGCAAGTGTGCCGAAGAGTATGGTCCCAGATCCAAGGTGGTTCAACAGGGACTGAATGAAGTTTGAAGACTGGTAGAAGGGAATATGATTATTTCTCAAGAGCAACTGAGTATCTGCAACTGACAAAAAAATCACTACAGTATTAGTCCAACTTAGAAGGGGTGTAGCAGGAATTTATGTGCAAAAGAAGATCAATGAATTAGAAGATAAAGAAGACACCTAAGATTGGGAAGAATTTGTTAAAGAAATCAAGATAGCTTTTAGTAATAAAAACAAAGTAGCAGATGCTGAGTGAAAGATTGAAACATTTCAACAAGGCAAAAAGCATATTACTAACTTCATGATCAAATTTGAGGCATTAGCCATGAAAGCAGAAACTAATAATATGTATGCAATATTTCTATTGAAGAAGAACGTTCAAGCTGATATTATCAAGACTATACTGGGATACCCACCAATAGTAGCACCAGATATCCTTAAAGAGTGGAAGATAGCAATTACTTCAGTAGGACAAGGATATGAATCTATAGAAAGTCAACATGACTATAAAATGGGAATGGGAACAACATTTGGAGGATGAGAAGCACTCATGGATATTGGGAAGTCTCAAGACAATTTCGACAAGGACAGGAAACCAAAGTGTTTCAATTGCAATATATATGAACACTTAGCAAAGGAATACAGAAGGCTAAAAAAGAACAAAGAAATAAGAAAATGTTATAAATGTGACAAAGTAGGACACCTGGCAAAAGATTGCAGGTCAGAGCAAAAAATGAAAGTTAAGAGAAACTAAGAAGATTCAGACAAAGAAGACAATGATAAGAAGGAGGGTTTTGTTGAAGGTTTGGAGTAGGCATGATACAATAAACCTTTATACATAGTAATTCCCAAAATTAATATGTTATTCCAAATCAATGAAACAACAAAGCAAGGGAATTAAATGTGCATACAAATATCAAGATGAAGAACAGAAAAGAATTACAATTGCAAGCATTGGTAGATTCTGGATACACTCATACTAGGATTGATAAACAACTAGTTAAAGAAGAAAAAATCAAGATGGAACCAATGGAAAGATCATTTGAAGTCTTCAATACAGATAGAATAAAGAATGGAGAAGTTACTTGATTTGCACTACTAGAAGTGAAAATCAACAGACATAAAGAACAAATTGATACAGTGGTTATGGATTTAAATGGCACAAACATGTTCTTAGGGTATGACTGGTTGGTAAAACACAATCCAGAAGTAAATTGAAATACAGGAACAATGTGATTCACCAGATGCCCAAAGACATGTAGGATAAGACATCAGAATATATTGTTTATACCCAAATACCAGAGAACACAAGCAACAGATGAAAAGAACAATGAACAACAGGAAATAGGAGAGAAACCAGACCCAACTAATTCAGAAGATTTTCCAGATTATATTTGACCCTTTACACATCTCTTCAACAAAAAGAAATTTGAAAAGTTACCAGAAAGGAAAGAATAGGATCATGAAATCAATTTAATGGAAGAAACATCTAGGGAACTTAATGCGAAAGCCTATGCTATGACCATAAAAGAGGAAGAAATATTAAACCAATAGCTGGATGAATAGTTAAAGACAGGATTAATCAAGAAATCCAAGTCAAGATACACAGTATCTTGCTTCTATATTCCAAAGAAGGATGGATCATTATGATTAGTGCAAGATTACTGGAAATTGAATCAAGTCACTATCAAGGATAAAATACCACTACTATTAATTGGAGAAGTCATTGATAAGCTAAAGGAGGCCAGATACTTCAACAAGTTGGACTTGATTTAGGGATATAACAATGTGCAAATAAAAGAAGGAGACAAATGGAAGGCTGCTTTTTTGACAAATAAAGAGCTATTCAAACCTCAAGTAATGTACTTTGGACTCTGCAACTCCCCAGAGACATTTTAACAGATGATGAACAGTATATTCTGAGAGTTATTATATGAAGGAATACTGGCAAATTATATAGATGATTTCATAATACTAGCAAAAACATGAAGGAATTAGAAGAAAGAACGATCTGTTTTCTGAAAATTGTGGAAAAACATAATCTCTGTTTTAAATGGTTGAATTGCAATTTCAACATGAAGGAAATTCCGATTCTTGGAGTAGTTGTTGGAAGAGGACAAGTACAAATGGAAGCTGACAAATTCAAAGCAGTCAAGAAATGGAAAACTCCTACCAAGATAAAAGAAGTGGAAAGCTTTCTGGAATTCATAAATTTCTACAGATGGTTTATCAAGAACTTTAGTCATATGGCAAAACCTCTTAATGAACTCAAAGGCAAGAAGGAATGGAAATGGGGAGAAGAACAGCAAGAAGCATTTGAAGAATTGAAAGAAAAGATAACAAGTCAACTGGTCCTCATACTTCCAAAAAGGGAAGGAAATTTTCAAGTAGAAACCAACACATCAGGACATACTATAGAAGGAGTTTTATTGCAAGAACAAGACAGAAAATGGAGATCTATTACATTTTTATCAAGAACAATGCAACTGGCAGAATAGAATTATAAAATTTATGACAAAGAATTGCTCATAGTAGTGGAAGCCATTACAAAATAGAGACAATATTTGTTGAACACCACAGAGAAATTTGAGGTCTGGATGGATCATGAAAATCTCAAATACTTCAGGGAACCACACAAACTCAATGGATGACAAGCTCAGTGATATTTGAAGTTATAAGATTATGATTTCATATTATGACACATTTTTGGAAAAACAAATATGAAGGCAGATGTTCTATTAAGAAAAGATCACATTGACACTATGGAAGACAACAAGAACATACAAATGCTCAAGAAAGAAATGTGGACAAGAAAACAAATAACAGCAGAAATAGAAATGATATGAGGAAATTAGATAGTAGAAAAAACCATAATACTAGAAGAAATACAAAGGAACAGAATAAAAGAACAAGAAGTAATCAAGGAGTTGAAAAAAGAAGATGGACAATCATGGAAAGAAGATATAATTGTCTATATGGATAGATGGATCTACATATCAAATAATCAAAAGATCAAGGAGAAAATCCTTCAAGAAAACCATGATCCAGTAGATATAGGACATCTGGGATAACAACAAATGATGGACTTGATCAAAAGAAACTACTGGTGGCCAGGAATAAGGAACAACATTAAAAAATATATTCAAGGATGCTTTAAATGTTAGCAAAACAAGGTGTAATATATGAAGAAAGCTGAAGAACTATATTCCTTGAAAACACTAGAAGGATTATGGCAAGAGATCAGTATCGATGTTATTGGCCTATTACCAAAATCCAACAAGAAGAACGCTATCATAGTCATAGTAAACCAATTTATGAAAATGATTTGACTCAAAACAACAACAACAAATATATCATCAGAAGAAATTACAAAGATCTATCACAACGAAATCTGGAAACTGCATGGAATTCCAAGAACAATTCTCAGTGACAGAGGACCTCAATTTGTGTCAAGATTTATGGAAGATCTCATGAAAGCACTGGAAACAAAACAAATGCTATCAACAGCATATCACTCTCAAACAGATGGACAGATGGAGTAAATCAACCAAGAAATTGGTACATTCTTAAGGCACTATGTCAACTACCAACAAGACAACTGGATGGAATAGCTAGCAGCAGCAGAATTCCAATACAATGATAAGAAACATGCAGCAACAGGACATACTCCATTTGAACTTAATTTTGGACAACATCTATGGAAAGGAGACTTAACTGTGTAAACGGAATTTCCAAAGCTAGAAGAATTCTTGATCAGTTTGCAAAGAAGTTAGGAAGAGGTGATTAAAGCAATGGATATGGCAAAAGAAACAATGAAAAGGTAATATGACAAGAAGAGGTGGAATCTACAAGGACTAAAAGAAGACAATGTATGGTTGAAAGCCAAAAATATTCATTTGAACAGACCCTCAAAGAAGCTAGACCAAAAATGATATGGATCTTTTAAAATTTCAAAGACAATTGGTCAAGGAGCATTTCAGCTTAAACTTCTAGAAGAATGAATAATCTACAATGTGTTTAATGAAGACCTATTGACACAATGTAAAGAATGACAGTATAAAGGACAACATGTGGAACTAGCACCATTACCAAACATTATCAATAAAGAAGAAGAATATAAAGTAGAAAAAATCAGAAAACACCAAAAGAAGAGATGGGAAACTTAATATTTAGTACACTGAAAAGGTTATGGGAATAAGCATGACCAATGGATCACAGAAACAGGGTTGCCTCATGTAAAAGGGGTGATTGAAGACTATTGGACAAGAATTTTGAATTAAAATCTATAAAAAGGTAGGGTAAAACTTCATAATGATAAATTTAAAAACCACCATTCAAATGAAACAGATGTCTTCTCAAACTCCCAACAACTATTTGACTGCTCCCACTTCCCAAAACCCTTACATTACTAGAAGACTTAACAACATGAACAAACCCAAGATGATGAAAGCAGAGAGGAACAATTGGACTAGGACATATCACAAAACATTGAAGGGGTTGGAGGTGATGATTGACATACAAAAATAAATCAAGAACATGTTGAAGATTGTGGCAGAGACCAATATGATGATTATGGAAATGGAAGATTCAATACTGAAAGCTAGTATCAACAATCAAGTCATCAATGCAACAAATATTGCAGAGGTATTGGAAGACTTACAATATCTTATTCAAAGTGACATGAAGAATTGAGTGTTCCAAATTCAAAGAATGCTGGTAGATGAATTGGATGCATACAAAGGAAAGGGGAATACATATATGGACAGTAATATTCAGGAGATTTAAGAGCTATACAAAGACAAAGAAGTAAAGAAAGAGGAAGAAAGGGTTGAAGATGAAGAAGTAATATTCATCAAGCCCTATGAGGTCTCTGAATTGACATCCTCAACAAACTAATCCAGTTTTATAACTGACAAAGTTGATAATCTCATCAAGTATATGAAATTTGTTCAAGCACCAATACAAACAAGAATTTTCAAACCACCACCACATTATCAATCACTAAAATCCAGAGATGAACAAGATACTGAATTCTGAAAGAAAGTTACAATGGCCTTAGTAGATAACAAGCACAATACTGAAACATCAAGAAACAGTTATCCAATTGTAATGTTTCAAGGAGATCTACTACATGAACCATACTTTATTGCTATCAACAACCAAGGACAAGTAATTATTGGTCCTAACAAAAAGACTGTGGCTATCTATGTAGTAGGAGAATTGGAGATCTTGATATAATTCATGAGGATATAAATGTTAAAATGGGGGTATTGTCACAATCGATGCCTCCTAGTTATGGTATGGACTAGGGTCAAGGATAATGACAATATGATTGGCTGTGCCACAATTGTCTCAGTCAGTGCCTTATGTAGTAGGTGCAATAGTCTTGTTTGATCCTTATGTTTTATGACTCATTTTCCTTATGTATAACTAGTATATTCCTTATAGCTCAATAGTATATATAACATAGATACTCTACTGTATCCTTATGCTTTACCAATTGAACCTTATCCTATCTCTTACTCAAACCTTTGCCTAAGTTGCAACCTGAGCCAAGCCTAAGGTCATAACAAAAGATGGTTCATACTTGCCAGAATTATCCATAGTAATAGCATAAAAGATAAAGATAGAAGGATAACTTAGCAAGTTAAAAGACAGAAGGACTTGGAAGTAATACTATATAGATAATTCAATCTTAGCTTTAATAAATAATGCTGTGTCTAGCTTATGCATTATGTGGTTATAACTTTCAGATGATAGGAGTTTGAAAGGATAAGTATGAGTATATGAGTATAGTACAATTCAAGTTGATTATTAGACTGAAAAATAGTATATAGTAGCTATGTTTTTAAATATAGAAGTAGTAATCTAATAATATTCTATCACTATATATACTCTGGGTTATTGAGCACTATAGAGGTTATTGTTACAACTTAAAGACCTTAGTATGGATCAATGAGAAGAACCTTGTATAGGGCTACACAAGAGAACTCAACAGAGAACTTTGTACAGGATTTGTCTACTTTATATACTAAAGTGCCTGGTCCATGTTAAGTCTTTCTAGCCTACCCTAAACTACCATGTGTGCACCTTAATGTCAAGATTGTTGATAATAGACTTAACTTTTATTTTTTGCTTTTCACTTTATTTTATTTTTTCTTTATTTTCTATTTTTAGAACAACTCAGGTTAGGATCTATCAGTCATGCTGTCACATCAGTCACAAGTTGATGGTGTAGTCACAAAACTGATCACGGGACTTGGGAGAAGGAAGTAGAAGATTCTAGAATAAAGTGACGTCATAACAGCATAGACAACATATGCTGGCCTCATGTCATACACATGGTCATTTAGGATAGGGTGCACTGTAGTTAGCACGGACCATGAGTAGTAGTATATAAGGTAGACTACTTTGTACTAGGAACTCTATCGAGTTTTCTTGTGTTACTTAATACAAGAGTTGTTTCATTACTTAACACTTTGAGCTTTGAATCATAACACTCAAGGCCAACATGTGTTTGTACATATTATATGACATTATCCTTCCATGTCTTTCTTCTTGTGTTTGCAGGTTTTAATCCTAACCCTAAGTTCTAAAAATAGAAAAAAGGAGAATAAATCAAAATGAAAATGAAAATGAGAAATAAAAATAAAAAAACTAAGTCCACTTTTCTCAATCTTGACAGTTATCATTCAGAACTTTATAGAATTAATAAGAAATACAGAATTTAGTCTTTAGGTTGATGAGTAATTAGAATAGAGTGTTATTTATACTGGAAGAGTGCAAATGTTAGATAGTATGTAACATCATGATCTATTAGAAATTATTCTTGGATAAGTCTTTATACTTATTTATATATAAATAAGTTCTTATCTGTTATATTTATATATTATCTATAAACTTCTGCTTAAGTAAGAACATTCTTTAACATTCTTTTCTAGTCTTTTCTCAGTTCTTACCAACTCACTCTATTTTTTCTTTCAACCCTCTTTGTTGTAGCAATTACTAACTAAAACAATTAATAGCATACTAAGTAGTCTTACAAGTGAGAATTTCATGAAGATCACAAAAGAACTTAACAAGGAGTTTCCAATATATTTTTGTACTATATATACTACTATTACAAGTTCTATTCTAAATTCCAGATATTGTCTATGAGTTTACCATATTATTACTACAAGGTAAACATTCTGTAGCCATACTCTTGATGTTATTGTTTTAGTCTCTTCTACTATATTTCTAGACCTATAACATTATACAATGTGACATATCATATAACCATAGTCACATGCCTCTTCATCATTCAAGAAATAAAAGAAAAAGAGAAACCAAAGAAAATAGATAAAAAGAAAAGAAAAGAATACTTGAGTAACTTATTGCAAGTCTTATATATTATTACTTAGTCATATTATAGTTATGAGTATGAATAAACAGAATATTTATTTAATAGCTTAAGGTATATCCATATGTTTCTATTGGTTAGAAATGTTTCAATTATTGAAATAGATATCTATTTTTATCAGAGTCTTCTTAAAATTCTTTATATTATAACTTAAGTCTCAGAATTAAGACAAAAAATACACTCTTATATTGAGTAACACAAGAGAACTTAATAGAGTTTCTATTACATACTTTCTATAAGGCCAATATACTATAGCTATACTATATGATATTATCTGTTCTAGAACCTTCCACAATCTTCTCTGTGTCATGTGATTATGTAACAGTCACACATAATATCATATCACTCTCTGCTACCTAAGTCCAAAATAAAGGAAATAAAGGAAAATGGAAAATAAATGTCCATTATTCACAACTAACACTTTAATAGTTTTGCCTTCAGTTTGTTCAGAGACTTTAGCTCTTTCTTTACTTTGCCAAACAGTTTCTTAGAAATATTCACAATGTTAGTCTTTTACTTATCTGAGAAGTTTGCTTGGTAAAGAGCATCATAATAATGGAATGGAAATTTATAATAATTGTGATAGAAAATATTATGGAAGGAGGGTATTTTCCTTAAAAATGAGTTGAGAGTAAAGGAGTAACATATTGTATTAAGAAGTAAGGTTTGGATAGCTTTGATCTTATGCTACAAAATCCCTGATCCCAGTACTTGAAAATTAAGTTATATAATGAACTAAATCAAAACTAAAGTTCTACACTATAGGATTGTCTTGTTCACCCCTAACTACAAAATGAGTCAGCATAGAACACAGGCTATAAATGAGGCTATACTAGGAAAAGAAAATTACAACTGTGGCTGATTCACCTGAAGAGAGTCACATAGCCTTGTAGTCCACTCAATTGCCACTGATCAAAGGCACACTCTGAATTGACTCAGATAGTTGATTAATCTATGCTTTAGAATACATTGTATATCATAAGTGTCTTTGAGATTTTTCTCAACAGTGTTGCTGCAGCTTGATGCTAACCAAAAGGAACTATTTTGATTCTGGTTCTGGTTCTGGTTCTCAAGAAAGGTTCTCAAGAAATACTTTCCAAGGGCTTATCAGGCTTGACAGTAAGTGAGTGGAACAAACAGGAATCAACCTGGGTTGTACCCAAGTTTGTTGATGTTGTCCATTGTCAACATTCTGTTTGTGGTCTGCTATTATCTCTCTTTTATTCCTTCTGGCTTCTAGTCGAGCTCGAGCGCTGTAATATATTCCAAGTCCACTAACTGCCATCTATGTCTGCCGCCAACTCTTCTACTCAGCAGTCCCAGGCCTCCACCTCAGAGAGCGGCGATGAGCGCAATAAGTGCGCGATTGTGCTTGGTGATTCTTAGTTCGTTCCGACTGACCCTGCTTCCCAGCGTCGTCATCAAGGTTGGGATGGTCGGCGACTCGCAGATAGGAAAGACAAGCCTGATGGTCAAGTATGTTGAGGGCAGTTTTGACGAGGACTATATTCAGACGCTCGGTACG
>Ga0157363_1002768_pt1 | contig 15580 bp, 4 predicted proteins | sample AttsexASBM1_FD_111477 | JGI IMG/M metagenome (GOLD analysis project Ga0157363, IMG submission 111477) | Fungus gardens microbial communities from leaf cutter ant in Ribeirão Preto, State of São Paulo, Brazil - Atta sexdens ASBM1 | ecosystem: Host-associated > Fungi > Mycelium > Unclassified ...
ATGGACAGTTATGTTCTTGAAAAAGTATTCATGTATAAAAATAATCTCGCCCAATTCTTTGCAATTACTTGCGCAGCGGTGATAAAAAGTTCATTTTAATTAATAAAGTTCGCAATCCCGTGCACATACAACTACCCGAAGTTACGTGTTTTATTATAAAAAAAACTAGAATGCATCTATCTAGCCAAATAACGAATTAAATTCGCGACATTGAAGAGAGAATATTTATATCATGGCATTGAATAAAAATTTTATATTTCTAGTTAATTATAACGTAAGTATATTTTTTACATTGATCTGAAAATAAAAAGACGTGTGGCATAATTTATAAAAGAAAAATAATTTTAACAATTTATGGAAAGGAATGATATCAAAACAAAAGAAACGGCAGGAAAACGCGTTGCGTTTAGGAAACTGTCATAAAAAGCTTCACAAAAACGTTCATTAATTTTGCAATATCATAAATCATGGTTGCGTAATGTAAGCAATATTAACGCAGGTTTTTTTTCGTACTATAAAGCCTTGTTTCGTACTATAAAGCGCGCGATCGCGTATCTTTTTTTTTACTCTACCATTAAACGAGCTAGTTGTACAGAGATGTTCGCGTGCCATGCGCAGTTACCGAAACAAAGCCCCAGTTCTCGTTTAGTCTAGAACCTTAATCCGGAATAAAACATACAAGATTTATAGTTCGTGAGCACAAACAAAGGGCATATTACCGCATCGATTTTCTCATATGACGCATCGAGCTCATCCTGCAAATGTTGTCGTAAATAACATTTGTAAGATTATAAAATTATAATCAGGATATAATTTTATAATCCGATTTTAGTTACGTCAAACTGACAGTTTACGTTAAAAGAAAGCAATTATATCAAAATGTATCTGTCATATTTATAATAATATATTATATTTATTAATATATTATATTTATTAATAAGTCATCAAGTTTTATATTATGATAAAGAGAGAAGAGAGCGTAGATATTATTATATAATTATATATTTAATTTCGAATGTTTGTAATCTAAACTTTGATTTAAGTGCGTGTCAAATGACACCTACGGAGTTAGAGGGAGGTTCGGGAAGAGGGGTAAAGTGTGAGCAATGGCTCGTATCAGAAGTGACCGAGCGAATTGGAGAACTTCTTAAGACGTGTAAAGAAAGGCGGAATTCTCTCAAAGTCGGCTGGTGATGAGAAACGGAGAATAAAGAGGGGAAAAGAGTTAGATGGCGATGCGTTGCTGTCTTGAAAGAAGAATCGTGAAGTCGCTCGAGCATAGGACCGCCAACGACATTGCACATGGCAACTCCCAAGAAAGATCAATATCCCCGCCAATCGTATTTCTCTCTTGACTACGGTACTGTCTCTCTGTGACCGTACGATATAGGCGACCTTCCTTTCCATACCATTCTCGTCTACCGTTTTTCCTAACTCCTCTATTCGTATCCGCTCTAACGCAAAAAGGCACCCGGGTTGTCTTCTTCACAAAGTCTCTCCTACTGTCTGTTTTCTTCAAATATGGCAAAAAGGATCAAAATTGCGATTAATCCAGTATCTTTTTTGGTCAATATTTGAATATGATATTTGGATAAAAAAGGCTTAAAAAAAGGATATACTACATTATGATTTTTAACATTGTTATCATTTTATATTCTAGATATTGACATATAAAACTCTAGTGCTAGTATAGACATCTATGTCGAAGACTATGATAATTCACGCGCTCGAAATTTCCTCCATGTGAAAAAACGTTGCAACTAAGAATATATAATTCCTTCGTAAAGAAAAAGAATAGATCGTTTTTAATGATATCTAATTCTCTTATATTGTTGCCTCTTACGTAAAAAGTCTCGAGACAAGTTATGCTAAGTATCTGCTAAAATCATCAATCATGTCTGCTAAAATGTCTACTATTTTGCTAAGGTGATATTATACTCTCTCGGATTGAAACAAGGTGCATGCACATTGTGCAACGAGTAAACCGCGCGTGTCCGCATAAACAAACCTGCCTTCTGCTGCATTACATCGACATAGCTGTTATGTTTGTTTGTTGATTTCCGTAAAACAACATTACCCACTTTCTCTCCCCAGCAATTTTATACGACTATTTCTCGCGAGATAAGTAAATAAACCGAATGACAATTTTTGTGCAAAATACTCTCGTTGGTTGAGACTACTCATTACAAAATCGTATAGTATTGCACTGTTTACTGCAATCCCAGCGAAAAGATTGTTTTCTTCAAATAAATCCCGCAATGCGCGATCGAAATTTCTTATTTTAGCTCTGCAAAGGCAAAATAATTTATGATATTAGCGATGAAAGAAAAAAATATTTTTCTATCTAATTAGTCTATCGTTCAATAAGCGCTTAGTAATTCTTTAATATAACATGGTTTATTAGTTTCAACGTGATGGACTTTTGCGCTACTTTTATTAAAATAGAGCTTTAGAAATAATGACCTCGCGACCTGACAATTAGACGTCGCGTCGATGTAAAATAAGAATTCAAGGAAACAACATGCAATTGACCAATCGATTTGCCAAGGTTTTCCGATATCTAGCGAATTAGTCTCACGTGTGACGGAATCGTGCTAAATGAGAGAAGCCCTTTAATTAAAACTCCCACATGAACATTATATTATATTTACACTCAAATAGTTGCGAAATTAAAGAGTGACAATCATTTTGCACTTTAGATAATTTGTCAGAAAGTTAGCAATTATTAAAAAAAAAATGATCTTTGTCCGTTTAATATTAAAAGAATATTAATGTTTTATAAATTTTAAACTAAAAAAAAAAATAATAGAGTAATTTAATTTTTCTTAAAATTATTTTTATTAAAAGTCTTCCTTTTCGACCTAAGTAAATACGCGTAATTAAAGTCCCATTGTCCGTGTCACGCGACGTATAACGCTTGTCCCGATTCTCTCGAAGCGTTCGTCCCGCAGGGGCACTTTGTGCGCGAACGTTCGAAGGGCAATCAGCGGTAATTGGGCTGCGCTGCGCACGGACCGTGCGTGACATCTTTATTTCTGGAGAGTGGTACATTAACGGTAAGGTTAAAGAGTGCGCGGCACGAGAGAGAAAGAGAGAGAGAGAGAGAGAGAGAGAGAGAGAACATCAGTATGTTGCAGTGTGTGGCTTGCGGCATTAATTTATCCGGTATTCGCTTTCTGCCAAGCGAGATGTGTTCTGTAGTCGCGTTCATTCGTCGATACACCCGTTTCCAATCCAATCAACCGCACACCCAGATGTAATGCGCTATCGATTATCAGTTCCCATCCAGGGCGCAATGTTCGGATTTCTTTATCGGATTATTCTGTGGCCACGTTTATTTCTGGTCTATATGACCGAGTAATAGAAGTTGACTTACATTGGGCTTCAAAGTAAAAAGATGGTTCGATTAATAGACGAATTCTTGGAGCGGATGGACGCTCCAGATTCGCGATTGAGAGAGAAAGAATCGACGAATACTTGGTGCAAATGGACGCTCAAGATTCGCGATTAAAAGAGAAAGAATTCATCTGCTTCAAGTATTTGTCGATTCTTTCTCTTTTAATCGCGAATCTTGAGCTTTCACCTGTTCCAAGAATTTGTCGATTCTTTCTCTTTCCATCGTCAAAAACCGCACGATAAGAAACGCGAAAAAGTCGCTCTAATAAGGTGTCTCATTATAACGTCAATGGAAACAGGGAATTTCATAACTAAACAAGCTCAATGATAATTTCGTCGAGCCGCGACTAATCCTAAATATTTCCAATCCTCTAAATTTGAAATTCATACCCCCACTTTCCATGATCTCCCCCCCCCCCGACCGATAATTCTCCTCTTCCAGACTTCTCAACCCTCTCTAAATCTTTAGAACCATAATCTCCTTCTCCTTCCTATTCCCCGTTTCCTTCTAAAGATCATAGAACCATAAAGGAAATTTCTGATTGACTATTTTTTATTACTTTCATGATAGATCCGTTTAATAATAATTTTAATAATAATAATTTTTATTAACTAACAAATAAGGAATATTAAGTTAAAACTTTTTTCTAAGAATAATTATCTACTCGTTTATAAACTTAGCTTAAATTTTATTTTTATGAATAAATTAAAATTTTTTCATAGTGTATAAATTAATCGACCTCTCAATATTAAAAACAATATTACAAAAACAATAGGTAACTAAGAGCTAATACACAGTTATTATTAATGCCTTTCTTTTCAGAAAAAAGGTGTTATAATGAATACTGTAGATGGAACAATACTTCTTTCACATTCTAGATACCATTATAAAAATCTCTTTTAATTGACATATTTTGAATAATGATTATCCTTTAAAATTTTCACTAAATGAAAGATTAAAAAAACTATTTAACAACCAAGTTGATAAGACAAGAGGAGATAATAATTAAGAAGATATTAATAAAAAACAATGATTTTTTATTAATATCTTTAATTATTAAAATAAAGTGGGAAGTGTGATCAGAGCTCAGAAAGATGTTCTTCCGTTAATGAACAGAAAAGACTGCTTGTATATAAAGTACTGTGTAAAGATTGTGATGCAACTTATGGACAGACTAAAAGGAAATTGAGTACAAGAATTAACGAACATAAAAGCCAATTACACAAGAACAATGATATTAGATATGTCATAGCTGAACGTAGGTTACAACATAATCATGCGATAGATTGGGAGAACGTCAAAGATATATATATATATATATCTTTATTATTTATATATCTTTATTATATATATATATATGTATATATATATATATAGAGAGAGAGAGAGAGAGAGAGAAAGAGAGAGATATCTGGGAAAGAGATTAGTTATCTAAAATGATACACATAAAATTGCAAAAGAATGCGCTCAATTTGCAAACTGACATGGAATTTTTTCATCATGTATTACATACATCAATTCTCAATCAGTTTAATAATTAGCATTATGTTTTTTTAAAAAAGATGTTATATATTTTATTTATTAAATTATTGGTATGTTTGTCAAACTGACGTTATTTTTGTATTTATTTTATTTTAACTCAATATTAAATATTGACCTACACATCAAATTTCCATATATTTATAATTTATATTATAATTTTAAACGTTACGTAGACACGGACGAAGAGACACATATCTAAGCGACAAAGTTTATATAATTTATATAATTTGTAATTTTAATTGTACGTAATAGAATGGAGGTGCAAGTTATTAATACAACGGTGAATTTTTTAAATTGAATACATATAGAAAGCAGTTTTGTTAACATAAAATGAGATTATTTATATCTTACAAATCTTGTTTTATTAAGAAGAACCATATATATAATCTAATGAAGAACTATTCGAGGTTAATTGTGTCTACCAGGGCTCTTATTTCAAATAAATTTATTTAAAATACACATTTTAAATAAAAAAAAATTAAACAGTTATTTAGTATTTATTATTTAAAATAACTTTTTTTGATTATTTCTTATTTAATATTTTAAATAAGTTTTTGGAACTTATTTTATATGTTTTATTTTAAATAAGTTGTATTAATTATGTTATCAATCCGTCGGTAAAAGTGACAATGAATAATTAAATTATTTATAATGAAGTATTGTACGTGTGGAGTGTGAGATTATATCTACATATAATCTATACTGATTTTTCACCTGATTCGCGAAAGGTTAATATTATTAAGAATCAATTATAGACTATAGCTATAAACAAAATTGAAACGTTATATTTAGAAACGTATTTGTATATTCAAATAAATAAAATCATCAAAATATTTTTTATTTAAATACTATTTGAAACATTTATTTAAAATACATATTTGTTAGTTACTTTATATTTTAAGTAAGTTTCCAATCTATTTTTTATTTAAAATGAGAAATAGCCTTCGAAAACTTATTTAAAATAAAAGACAAGTTATTTTTATATTTTAAGTAAAAATTATTCTATATTTTAAATAAATAAATGTATTTAAATAAATAAATGTATTGGGGCCCTATTTTTTATTTTATATTTTAAATAATTTCTTGTGTCCTATTCCTTATTTAATATTTTAAATAAGTTTTTGGAATCTATTTTATATTTTTTATTTCAAATAAGTCGTATCAGAAATTTTACCGACTTCTACGATTTTATATTTTTTTATTTCAAATAAGTCGTATCAGTTGTTTTACCGAGCCCTGGTGCCTACATTCACAATAATTGCATTTAAATTTTAGAATATTATGCTGAATGTTATACCATGATGGCTGAAGATGGCTAAAAAAAGCAGCCGAAACGAAAATATATGTACAGGTGAAGAATAAAAAAGAATTGTAACGTACAATAATAATAATAATAATAATAATAATAATAATAACAATAATAATAATTGTGTACTAGCTCTTAGTGCCTATTGTTTTTATAATATTCTATCTAGTAATATAATATCTAGTTTTTTATTTTTATTCTAAATGAATATTCTTCTTAATTTGAATTTATTTTAAAGTACTCGTATCCCATTCCTTTAATACCTGAGATCGTACGTGATCCTGTCCCGGATCAAAAGGATTAAGTTCTTTGACCTAAAAGTAGGACCGACGTTCGCAGTGTACATTGAAACAGGTGTCATAGCGTCCTTTTGGGACGTTGACTCATATTCCGGGATCGTAAAAGGTCAACTCACAAGTGTTCGCCTCTGTGCGTGTACCTGACAGTGAGTCTAACCGTCCTTCCATATCCTCTCCATTCTCCCTCATTGTCCTCCCTCATCTCCTGGACTAAATTTTCCAGGGTTTTAGACGTAACAGTATTATACTCAGCGATGACTCTTCGTGTACTTATCGAAGCAAACTATGATATTTTACTACACTATTTTTAGATAATGTAAATATTTTTATCTAGAAATTTATGTATTAAATTTTATTATATAATTTTTCATTATATAAATACTTAAAATCATGATAAAAATATTTAGTAACAATTTAAAATTTTTTATTATTAATTTTATAATTTATGTATTTACAGTACAATTAATGTATACGAGGCTTCCAAAACTTTTTAATACATCGCTTGTGAGCAGATAGAGTGGACAAAGTCGAAATTGTTTTCTTAATTACCTAATGAGCTTTTCTTAATTACCTAATGAGTAGAATGTCTAAAATCGATGCATAAGACAACTTTGAGGTATTATTCTCTTTGAGGTATCTTCAAAAATTATTTAAGAAACATCTTAAAGATATTTAATAAAAAATTTTGAAAGATATCTTAAAGTTGTCTTATGCGTCGATTTTATCCCGCTTATCGGTAATCTTTATAAATTAATATTTCGTTAACTATAGCAGAGTATGTTTTATTTCCATTTATTTACTAGCCATGATGTACAAACCTTGAGAGCAGGAAGGACCGTCGCGAGGTCTGAGGGGGTCCGGGCCGTGGACGCCTGATTCGTGGCCCCGTAGCTCCGCTGTTGATGATAGCTGCAAAGATTCTTGTGAGCACTGGCCTGAGCTGTGTAAGCCGACACTGATAACTTCATTTCTCTCTGTTCCCGATAAAGGTTCTATTACTCCTGGCAATCTTGCGAGAGAGGCCGAGGCACATCTTGAATCCCTTTTGATATCCTTAAGCCACTCTGAAGGGCGCATAAATTGCCGCGCCGAAAGTTCCCGAAAGAAGAAAGCGAAGAGAAAAAGTTAGATCTTATTTAGAATTTATATCCTTTCTTTTATATCCTTTCGTTCGTGCCGTTACTTTCGTTTGCTCTCAGAATTCACCTTTCAGCCTTTCTAATTTTTCGGATTGCCCACAATTTTTTATCGTAAAACCACGACGTCTTTACGCTTCTATATTTAAAAGCGAGCTCCTTTCTTCACTGCACGTTCGTACGATGACCGAGCTGTTCTTTTGATCAGCAGCGAACAGCACAGGAAAACACATTGCTATATGTGCCATGAAGCTCGAAAATAATTTCCGAGCGTGTAGTTGAAACGAATGTCGATGAATGCCAGGAGAAGAGCGATTTTTCCGTCGTCTCGAGAAACGTATTCTTTGACGCGCTTTCTTTCTCTTTCTGTTAGACGAGGCTCGTTTCCGCAAGGCGTAACGATCGACTTGTTATCAATTTGCCAACCATCGTGATAAAGAACGACGTCTCGCTATCCTGTGTATCTCTCGGCAGCTCCGCTCCACGAACGCTGATTTCCCGCGAGGGTGAAAATACAAGCATACGTGACCTCTCGCCTTCGCGTTTTCCTCTTTTCTCGTTGATGATGGTTCTTCCGAGTGGCTCCCGCTCGTCTCCAGTGCCCCTCGACACGTCGTTCAGTTCACTCCGCGACGTTTCAAAGTTCGATCGATCACGACGATTAACCACTGTGATCCCAAAATTCCCTCTGTCGTTTAGCTGAATCTTACACGACGCTCGAACATATCGATCGTCCCATTTTGTCGATCTCTTCTGACTTTTAATTCAGCTTTCAATCCTTCGATACAGTCACTCCATCTGACACTCTCCCTTGTAGGATTTCCACATACAATGCCCGGATTACTCGATTAAAAAGTGTAAGTCACACGATTGAATAAAAGCCAATGGGATAAACTTTTCATAAAATAATGAATTAGAAATTCATTTTAAATTACTTCAACTAGAAAAGATTTATTAGTCAATAATATTATTAACAATAATATACTTTGGTTTTAATTAAAATTAATAATATAAAAATTTAATAAATATAAATAAAGTTACCTTATGTGTAAAATTAAAAATTGTTAAAGAGTAAAGTGTAAAGTTTAAAGTATTTAAAGTTTTTACTTCAAGAATTTATAATTCAGTAACAAGTAATGAAGATTAATGAGAATCAGATATATAATTATAAATAATTATTATTTTTAAATGTGTGATGGATATTTTTTTTTTATTTTCGTTACTTCGCATTTGGTGGATGTCCCATCGATGATTTAACGGTATGTTTCGATAGTTGTTATTTGGAGATTTGGGAATCCGTTTGCGCAAAAAATGCGTTAGCACGTTCCACGTTCTCTCTCGCGCGTTGATTGGCAAATTTATATTACGCACATCTCCCCATCGCTCGGCGAACATCACCAATGACACTCTATTTGCTGATTCGTGATCAATTGACGTACTTAACACACGAATATACGTTTGGAAGCACGTCGCACAGCCTCTCAAGAGGAAACGCACGAATACGCAAATCCTGTCCTCCCACGTTTATGCGATCTCGCGTTCCTCCGATTCCTCTCCATCCTTCGATACCACAACACTTCACTGCGATCACTCGCGCGAACGATTCGAAATAGGAACACTTCAGTCACAATCTAACGAAGCACTTCAATCGATCTATTCTTTGTTCGATCAGATCTTCCAATTGTAGGAATCGTTTACGTTACCGTTTACTACTTCTGCAACTTGTATATCACACTTTTGTAAATTTCCGTGAGTAAAAGCTACACAATTGGTATGAATATATGTGTATGTATCAATCATTTGAAAAGGAAGCTGCAAAACGTCGCACTAGTTCAATCGATTTAAATGATATCTGAATTCCTCACATACATTCTTTCCCTCTTCGATCGTTCATCTTCTACGTAGTTAGCAGCTTGCTTTTTCCTTGGAATCGATTCTACAGATAGTAGTTTTGTCGATAAAACAACGGAAGGACTATATTGGATTTCATTCATATAGTTTCGATCGGAACTGAAGACAAGTTTTTTAATTCCTTGGTCGAAGCGAAATGCGGATTACTGTCACCCTGTCACGAGCTACCTCGATGCAAGTCTTCGTAAAAAGAAGATTAAAAAGCTCGAAGCGAGCTTTCCGAATTCTGCAATATCACCGTTCCGAGGATTGGCACAGATTAATTGTGATCGTGATCAGCAAAGTTTTAATATACCGATAACTATACACTCAGAAAAAAATATAATTTTGACAACTACTAAATTAGCAACTCTAATAATTTAAGTATTTGCAATTAATTTTACAAAGTAATAAAAACTAAAATAGTACTGAATATTTTTATAGTATACTACATAAATGTACTATATATTTTATAGTATTCGATATTACTTCTTCAGTTCTTATTACTTTTTAAAATTAGTTGCAAGTATTTAAATTTTAGAGTTGTACTTTATAGTTGCCACAACTATTTTTGTTTTCTCAATATAGGTATCACAAACTAATAATGATTCACGGAGGATCGTGGCACTTGTGACTCGTGGCATTTAATGTTTTATCGTACATGCGTATAGTATAAGTGTACAGTATTATTTTCCGAATAATGCTTTCTTGAGATACCCTATTCGTAATTCAGTTTCCTAACTACAGATGGAAATGGTCAACTGGTTACAAAGAGACGACACTCGACACTACAGAAACTTCGATATTTCGATGGCCAGACCTCTACGAATGACTACAGTTCATGTCGAATGAAGCACATTCAATCGAACATTTTGATGAATATGTTCGATGCTGTTTACGATTAAATCGTACAAATTCCATTTCCTTTACAATGCGCAACTTCGAGAAGAATCACGAAGAACAATCAATCGACTGATTAATTACATAGGCGGCGCGAGGCTGATGAATGACATCGATGTGCGATGCGGATGAATGAATGACATATTGATTGACGAACGTGACCAATCTCGTTAACATGCGAATACATGACGCGTTAAATCCGCGTGATAAAATCACGCCGTGGTATCATTTGCGCGGAAGATTGATAGCGTATTGATCCCACGATGAGTAAACTCGTAAAAAAATATTCGAAACAGTACGCGGACTAACGCAGCGTCGGTTACCTCGGACTATAACTGGATTACGTCGAATACATGACGCGTTAAATCCGCGCGACAAAATCACCCCACGATATCATTTGCGTGAAAAATTGATCCCACGATGAGCGCAAACTTGTAAAAAAAATACTCGAAACAGTATGCAGACTGACGTAGCGTCGGTTACCTCGGATTGTAACTGGATTATGTCGAATAAATAATGCGTTAAATCCGAGCGATCCTTACGACAAAATCACCCCGTGGTATCATTTGCGCGAAAAATTGATCCTACGGTGAGTGCGAACTCATAAAAAAATACTCGAAAGAGTACGCGGATTGACATAGCGTCGGTTACCTCGGACTGTAACTGGATTACGTCGTGAACGACGACACGGTCGGAACAAAATCATCGACTAGTCGTACCGACCATACCACCTCCGAGAACTCGTACGCTCGAGTGTGTGCTCACTTCACATACACTCGTCTCACTGTAATCGGATTAAATATTATCATAAACTGCATCGCGCACGAACCGACGACGTGCAACCCGCTCCTCGACATTTGCGATTATCCTAGCCGCTGCTCTTCAACGGGAGTTCTCGTCTTGACAAAACCGACAAACGAAGACACGTACGTACAATCTGTACGGAAAATACAGCAGACAAATTATATTTCAACATGACTTTATTCTAACTCTATCCGGAAATATTCATGTACTGAGAAAGTTTTATTGCCCCGGGAAAAAACATTTCATATATAATTAAATAAAATTATATATAATTATATAAAAAAAAAATAACATACTTTATATACGATTATATAATTGTATTTAAAGTATATCCATATTAACATTTTCTTCCAGGAACATTAATTGGAATTCTGATTGATTTAATTAAAAAGGAACAAATTAGATATTTAAATTTATCAAACATTTTATCGAGATACCGAAATGCAATTATGATAACCAGAATTCTAATTAGTATAATCAAAATTGATTTTATTTCTATTTTTTGTTGCTATAACTAAAACATTTCTCACATCAATACATATATTTTCGTATAAATTACATTTAACATAAATTACATTTAATAATTAACGAACGATTCTTTAAAAATATTTATTTAAATTAGTTTTTTGTCTGGTCATAAGTACACTTATCAGTCGCTGTATATAATATACTGTTAGATATATTCGTGTCTTTTATATTTATAATTTAATTTATTCGAATCGAGAAAGATTGCTATTGCATAAAACGAAATTTTATAATTGAATTCGTTGAATTAGTCTTCGACATCGTATCGTTTAAGAAACCGTGGACCAGATCCAATTATAACAGCGCTTTGCTTCCTAGATAAAACTCTTTATAACTCACCCAGCCGCGGACATCTTATTTTAGAGAAATCGCTTTGCATTAATAATGTGACACCACGAAGTTCATTCCGAGATATCTTCGTTCGTGCGTCATGCAGCAGCATCATTTTTGCGTGCATAAGAAAGGGAATGTAATTATTTTACGTCTGTCCTTCACTCGACAATCAAATATCAGGAACAAATATACATATGAAACGATTCCATCGAATAGATAGAAAAGAATGATAGAAAAGAAGATAAAAAGAAGATGAAACACCAAGCAACGCCAATGCGAGCGTTGTAAACGAAAAATCACGACACAATACAAGGAAACGACTTCCGATGACGGAATTGTTATAACTTTCCGTGAAACATTTATAACAATTGAAGAAGAATGAATCTCACTTGCAAAACTTGTTTTAATACCAATGGAGAAGACGAGACCTGATTACGCAACCAAAAAATGAATTTTAACGAAACTATATTGTGAGGTCAATAGAAGTCGTAGAGTTTTAAAGAAATAGAAAATTAACCAATCACAATCAAATGAAAAGAATATGAGAACAATATGAGAAGGATAATAGTATGATTGATCAATTTTCTACGACTTGTAGCTCCCGCGTAAAGTAACCATAATTCGATCAAATATTACTGTTGTGTTGCCTGTAGCGCGTGCTCTTTGATTTCACTTACAATTAATATCGGGATTGATACATCATATTAACCTTCTTCATGAAACGAACTGTTTGAAATCTCGATAACTATTTGAGAATACTCGATTTTTAACAGATGTCACAAGTCACCGGATCCACCGTTCCCACGGACGGAAACTATTTCAAGCAAAACGCGCACACCAAATTTAAAGCCCACCTCGAGGAGGTTCGTGACAGCTCGTGATCAGCACAATTGCAACGATCGCCGGAGTTGTCTCAATGACGATGGATCATCGGGTTCAGGTATCACGATCTCCGACTTCTCATCGTTCTCGTTCCTCCGTAACTAATGAAGTCGAATCACTAGATCCGTTATCCGATGTAAGATCGTCGATTCTTCGCAGACCTGCCATAAGACATCAATAGATCACCAACTATCACTGATAGCAACAGTCGATCTCAGGCGGTCGCGACACGAACGTAAACTTGTCGTATAGTTTGAGATCGAGACCAGGAGCGGGATCGGTTGCCTCACGCACGTGTCACGATCCCCGACTGCGAAAATCATTAGGAGGCCGGTAGCGAGTTCCCCGCTTCACGAGTAGCACGAAGAGTTAGAGAGGGGATATCGAAACGACGACGTGGTGGGAGAAGCAAATGGTGGTGGGATACTGGAGTGATGAAGGGAAGAAGACACAGTGGGATAGGAAGCAAACGCCAAGCGGATGAGAAGGGATGGACGAGAACGGTGGCTCAGGGAACGGAGTCGTATCGGCGAAAGGAGAGAAACGCGAGGATGCTATCCCCACTGCTTCTACACCCACGGATTATAAACCGGAGAGCCTTCCCTATTCGCGTTCTCTCCCCGAAGCTCTACCATTGCGTGGTCCCCGCTTATCCGCGCAAGATGCTGCGCAGTCTCTAGAATACTGACACGGTGCACTACAAACACAGAAACACGCACTCATCCCTGATGTCAAACCCTGATAACACTCCTCCAACGTATACCGCGATCTAAGAAGTTGCGAGAAAATCAATAAAAGATAGAGACAGTGTAATGACCCAGAAAAATTGGCACAATAATAAATTCTATACCTAATTTTATGGACAAATAGAACTATTCGTATCTTGAATCGATTTCTGTAACAGTTAATTCTTTTTATCGCAAAAGCAAATCTCTAAAGTTTGCTTCTGTTGATCCTAAATTTCCAAAACTTCATGAGAATTATATCTCCTTCAAAATGAATCAATGTAATTTTAAATGTGTAACTTTAAATATGTATACGAGAAGGTGGGGCGAGGGATAGAGACAGAATAAATCAATAATAAATCAATAATTAAAATTAATCTTTTAAGTAATCAACATCTCATTTCTGGAGCAAAAAAATTTCACGAGTAAACTAATTTTTGCGTAACGCATAATTTTTTCTATCTTTATGTAATTCCCACGAATATTAAATTATCTACTTAAATACTTATTTACTCCAATTGTGAACTATTACATTGTGTCTTCTTCCACCATGTATATTTCGTGACTCGTCATATCACTCATCAATAGATTTCGCGTCGCTATTGTTCACGGATATGAATTGCGACGAATACGGAATCGTCTTCAAACTATCCCCTATTTTTTGCTACCACTCGAGAATGAGTCTCGATTGCGAGGAATTACGCGTCCTTTACTTCATAATTAAGAGATCTGTTTTTTATTCTTGCATTCAACTGGTACACACGATGCAATGAGTTGTAAAATAAATATACTTTGTTTCATTTCAATTTATAATGCACTGTGTGGATGCACTAGTTTACACAGAGAATAGAAATAAAGAATAGATCTATAATTATTTTATCATCTCATAAATGCGTAAATCATCGCGAAATTTCAAAATAGTTACTTTCAGTCGTTTGTTTAATAATTATGCGCTTTCAATGCAACAAGACTATGTACAATTTTCCGCCTGACAATTAAGTAGCACTCAAATATCACTATTCACCGTTAAACAAGGATAACGTAACGACAGAGAAAAACATCCGGATGAGAATCTGAACACGCCCTATTGAATAAATTATAGAAAAAAACATGTGCACACACTTGACGATAATTGCACGTTCATCGCACTCGACAAGGAAATAGCTCGGCATAACATGGATAAAGAAAATCGATTCTACACACAAGGATGCTGATAGCTGCAATTACGAACTCGAGAGGCGTCTAACGACAACTGCTGTAACGTTAATGCTCTACGACGACATTTTACGAGTCGTATGCGTGATAATTCTTCGCGACCAAGGCTCTCGAGCGATAACAATAGCAAAAAATAGACGCGAAATCTATTGCAGAGTGATATGGCGAGTCACGAAGTATATATGATGGAAGAAAACAAGTGTAACAATGCACATTTCACACGTCATAACCAGCCAATCAAATGCTAGTAATTCAAATTCTAACCAATCAAATGCTAGCATTCTATTGGTTGAATAAATTGACTACTGCGCATCCTTGAATTTGTTACACCCTACTTCATCCCCCATAGAACATATGGGATACTTACTGACATATAAAGTTGTCAGCGTATTAGATATCATGTTCAAGCACACTTTTAATATGAATATTCGCCCATAACTATTGATAACAATTTAATAATAATTAATTTTTCATAATAATAATATATTTAAAAACTACTATAAAATACTATATAAAAAAATACTATAGAAAAATATTTACAATATATTTTTATTATGTTATGTATATATATATATATATATATATATATATATATATATATATATATATATATTTTTATATAAAAA
>Ga0157363_1002769_pt1 | contig 15579 bp, 3 predicted proteins | sample AttsexASBM1_FD_111477 | JGI IMG/M metagenome (GOLD analysis project Ga0157363, IMG submission 111477) | Fungus gardens microbial communities from leaf cutter ant in Ribeirão Preto, State of São Paulo, Brazil - Atta sexdens ASBM1 | ecosystem: Host-associated > Fungi > Mycelium > Unclassified ...
AAAAAAAAAAAAAAAAAAAAAAAAAAATATTTAATTTATTTGAGTATAAAAAAATTAAAAAAAAAAAAAAAAAAAAAAAAAAAGAGTATATCAGATATCAGTTCGAACAGTTATTAGTTCGTAATAATAATAATAATTAATGTTAATAATACGAATAATAAAACAATAATTTTACTTTTTAAAAATAACGGAAGCTATAAATTTGTTTTGAATATTACCTTGTGAGCAGGATCAATCAGAATAACTTCATAGTATTTGTACGAAGAGTCTTGGGCTACCCAGTAACTATTCAGCACTCGCAAGCCACCACAACGGCGGCCAACGCGTTCCTGCAAGGAAGCATTAATGAAAAATTCTAGTGAAAAAGACTGCTAATCCTCAAATTAATAATAATTTCAGACATCCAAGGAAAAAAAAGAATCAATGTTTTTCATTATTAACAAAGTTATCATCATTTTTAAAAATACACAAATGTAAAATAAAAAAAAGTTTTTAAAATAAATATTAATAAAGCTATAATTTTTGTAATTAAAATGTCTATGATCAGAAGGTACAACTGCTTCCCCATTTTAAAGTAAGAGTGGTGCATGGTACAATTCATCATATGTGATTTTTTTTATGCTATTTATCTTTTATACTCCCATATCTTACCTCAGCAACTGATTGTAGTTTCCTGGTTGGTTTCAACTGATTGACACCATGGCTCTTGGGCTTGCCATAGGTCGCACCCTTAGGAACTGGACGCTTGCGTCCACCGCGACGTACACGGATTCTGAAGATAACAAAACCTGTACAAAAATAAATACATTTATTTTCCATTTAAAATTATACATGTAAAATTAATTTATCAAATATATCAGTAGATGTAGTAGGTATAATTCTCTCCACAAAACTGTCAGAGTGGTGCAAGTACAAATCATCAATTAATTTTCACATAGAATCAAATGCAAATCATATATATTCTAATATCAAGCGTAATAAGGCAGTTAAAACGATATTATTATATTACATTGAAGAATTTGCTTATTGGTTTAAGTATAAACTAAAATTTATCAGTCGTGAAACTAGTTTTCATAAAATAATTATATAAGACATTTAAATCTAAAAGGAATAATACAGTTTGAAAAAATCATGTTTCTCTGTAACTACCTATAAATTATAAGAATGTGCATTAGTCAGTAAATCCGTTCTTATTTCAAAACATCTTAAGTAATGTCTTTAGATGCTAATACAATTCTGTGATTGATTCATGACATCTTAAGATTATTTAAGACAATTTTTAATATAAGAACCAAATATGAATATTGAATAAAATCACTGATTCCAACAAAGATTTTCCACTGTTATGTGCCTGAAAAGAAAACATCTTGTTGGATAAGTATTATTCACTAAATTTTATACTTGTTCTTTTTAGCTGAACAGCTTTTAGCTTTTTGCATAGTTCACCTGTCCTCTTTTTATTGAAGAAAAAATAAAAGATGAACCGTGTAAATTTAGCTTAAAAAAAAAGAAAGAACAAGCCTTTGACTCAGTATATTTGAATATTCTCAAATTGATATTTTATGAGCATGTTTTCTATCTGGCAAAGGAATGATGATGCTTACCTTGCTTGGCTTTGTAACCCAAACGACGAGCTTTGTCTGGTCTAGATGGTCTAGGAGCACGATGCATCTTGGTCAACTGGCGATACTGCCAGCATCTGACACGCAGCAAGAAGCGGAGCACATCGCTCTGCTTCTTGCGATAGAGCTCCTGCATATACTTATATGCACCCATCGCGGATCCCTAGAAATAAGATGATTAATGCATTATCATGATTTCTATACTATGAAAATTTCATATAAACAATTCCTTTTTTTTTCTTAGGAAAATATATGCATTTAAATTGTTATTTTCATCGGAGATATGTCGCGAAGTCGGTCGGGAAGAGAGAAACATCGAGCACGAGTGCGGCAGACATCCTCGAGGTTAGCGTTTTCATCGCAATGAATATGGTAGATCAATGGGAAGGTCTATGAAAAATATAAAAGGATCTCGAATTGGGAAGCTTGACGAACAATCTGTCCATATTCCGACGTCCGTAAAATCAAGGATGATTGTAATAAAACGCGATTCGAATCACACATCACTCACCCCAAGCGAGTTACAACAGAAGGAAAGGATCCGGCTTTTGCTGAGGGAGCCACTCTAATAGGATGGCGCGTTCGTTCCACGTCATGTTCAGAGACCTCTAAAACGCGAGACGGGAATCACGTGTGCGAACATCCGTCGATATCCAGAACAAAATAGCAAACATGAAATATTTATACATATATTTATCTAAATTATCTAAATTAATTATCTAAATAGCAGAGTCCGAAAAGAATTTTTTTTAAGTCTCGAAATAAATTCCTGTTTCGTCTCATTTATATTTTAAAAGTATTCTTGAGAATCCCAAAAGATTTCACTTTTATGTTATCGATTGTGAATTGTGAGCTTTTTCAGATTTTATTTTTTTTTTCTATTTCTTAATTTTGTATAACAATAAATCATTATTTATAAAAATAAATTATTATTTATATATTATTTATATGCATATTTTTAAACATGTATTGTGTACAAATTCATATTTGTATATATTTTTCTGTATATATATATATATTTTTTTTTTTTATTCCAAAGCAAAACGACAAGTCACGATAACGTCAAAATGACATTTAAATGAATCGGAATTGATTGAAATCATTTTTAATGATTTTGGAATCATTTTGATATAATGACTTGTTGCTCTGCTTGGATTAAATTAGTCCAATTTGAACTACTAATTTATAAAAAAAGTGCTTTTATTCATGAATACTTTACAAGTTTTAATGGATCGGTTGCGCTATCTAGGTGTCCATTAATTTGCATAATTATTAGCAAAAAAAAATATTTTTATACAGATTTTACTTTTTTTTCTTCACAATTTTCCTGTAATCTTTAATCTAAATTTATTTTTAATTTCTCTTTTTTACGTTTTTATTTCTTACTTATATCTTGCTTGTATCTGATTCAGGAAAGAGATGATATTTCCATTAATATTTTTATTTATCATATATTATTATCACACGTTGTATATACGTTATATATAAATCACGTTATTATATTTTTAATATTAATAAATTTTTTATGATGAATAATAACATTTCAGTATTTTTCGGTGACAATCTATATCGTCATAAATCGCCATAACTGCAATATGCGAATTTGCAAGAAGTTCAACTAAAATGTATAGAATTCTGTATCAATAAAGTATAAAACTTTCAACATAAAATTTCAGCTTGTTAGATACTAATAATATTTGGTTATTCGATCGGATAATAAAAAAGTATCAAATAATATTGAATACTGGATATTTTTCGAATATTCGATACATCCCAAATTTTAAGTGTCATAAAATATACCTATAATTAATTATCAATTATTTATTACTAATTCATCAGATAATTTATAAACAACTAATTTTATACATAGATTTTACATATCTTAAGAATGTTCTTAAAAAGTTGTTACTTATAAAAAATTTTATTAGGATAATTTCTTTTACATCTTTCATTTTCTGATCCATTTGATGGTAATTTCGATTTTATCCGCTTCATTTAATTTTCTTACAAAACAAAATTATTCAAAGAGCAATCATAGCATTCCTATAATATAACATATTTTTCCTAACTACAATAAATTTTATTTTTTTTTTACAATACAATTTTAAATGAAACAAAAGAATATGTCAGAAATGATTGATCAATCAACATCGAATCGATGTTGATATATCCAAGAAATTCAGCATCGATCAACATCCATCGATCGATCAATCCTTTCTGATTGAAATACGTTCAATCAATGTATATATAGATTAAAAATAAATAAATAAATAAATAGTACATAAGAGATATAGTGTCATGCGAGAAAGCTTTATGCGTCTACACATTAGCCGTTGTACCTGATTACATCCCCACGGAAGATTCCGCGGCGACGAAACGGCGCGGTCGCAATATCGAGCGACCTGGTGACCTCTGCGACTGGTGGAATTGATTATTTTCAGGTGAGAGAGTGAATCCCCCCTTTGTAATATATGTAACGTCATCTAAGGCATAACGTCCGACTAAGTAGTTCATCATGGAGAGTCGCTCAGGTAGCATAAAGGACCCGATGTATTATCCGGAAAATGATGGCACGTCGAGTGGTGGCGGCGAACAAGACAAGAGTCAACGCAGCTCGCTCGGCAGCCAGGAGATCAGCCTAGATGACAACAATGCGCTCAAGGTACCTCGCAAATTTATCACTAACTGGCGGCAGGCGTGCGATCGTACACGAGATCGGACCAAGGACCTTCTGAAAAGATGGAGAACAACCAGCAGCAACATCGACGAGCTCGCCGTCGCGCCCGTCGTCGCCCCCGAATTGGAACAACCCGGTTGGAGCGTGCACGTCTGGAGTGAGTCTGTCAGATTTTAATTTGTTAATTTTAATCGTTACTTATTATATCCATCAATCCGTTCTTTTGACTAAAGTTCTTGCACTGATCATCTTTCTTCCTTTTCTCTCCACGTTGAAAAAGAAAAGAGAAAAGATGAATCATGCAAGAAATTCAGCTGCCCTTTCTATCAATGTAGATTTAACTTTAATCTCAGTTCAACTTACTCTTCACCTTTTTCTTTTCAGTTTTAAGAATAAGAAAAAGATGAAGAGTAAGTTGAATTGAGATTAAAGTTAAATTGCATTGGTAGAAATAGGCATAAAAAGAATAGGTCTCATTTCTATTAATGTAGATTAACTCTAATCTTAGTTTAACTCACTTTTTATCTTTTTCTAGTTCTAAAAATTAGAAGGTATAGAATAAAGCTTGCAGATGTATGTTTTTCTGTTGAATTATTATTAGCATTTTAGTTTAAATTTAGTTTAGTTAAATTACTAGAAGTTCTGCGCATTTCTGTATGGACCAATTTTGGTTGTAATTTACCAAAATGCAATAAATCCAGTTGGAAAAAAACATCATATGCTTAAATTGAACTGAGATTAGAGTTAATTTACATTAATATATAAAAATGAGAATTAACCTCGCAGTTATTTTTTACAAAATCCGCTTTCAAAAATTCAATTTTTTATTTTAACAAAATTTACAGTAGTATTATTAAAAAATTAATTGTTTCATTTTTTCTTATTTTTTTATATTTTTATTTTTCCTAAGAAAAAAAAATTTACAATAATAAGTTAACTATTAAAAAAAAAGTAAAAGTTAGAAAGTTCTTGATATAATAGAAGCAAATCTCATTTTGCATTATATATAAAAGTTATATTTGTCGAAATTATATTACAAATGTATTAATTTATTTAATAATGTTAATTTATTTTGTTATTTAACAAATAATTACAGTATTATTAATATCTAGTTGATTTATTTATTAATAATAATATTATACTTAAATTATTAATTCATTTATTATTGTTATTTTCTATTATTCTCACGATGAGGATATTGATCATCAAAATTAAATTAATTATATGATTAACTATCGTGTTTTATAGCGACCTGGGTGAGCCGCTTTCCAAGTGACGACAGTTTATCCGCCATTGAATTCAGTAAAAGTGGGGGTTCGGAGGCTTTAGCCCCCATTCAACGTGATAAATTTTCTCATTTTTTTACATACCTCTTAGATCATGATAAAGATGGTTACATCAATAGGAAGGACTTTTCGTTATTCTCCGAGGTACACTTTGCTTTCAAAAATTTCATTTCCCATTCATTTTTATAAAATAAAGTATAATATTTAAAAATTCAGGTTTTTAAATTTTCTCTTCTATATTTCTATGAAAAAAAGAATAGGAGTCTTTAGTAAAATAACGCACTAGAAATGTTTTATTAATTAGAACCGCGATATGTGTATAAAAAAATATTTCATTACTTTAAATTTATAATTACATATTTATACAAAATATAAAATCTATAACTATTGAGGCATCTATACAAAAGAAATACTATTTTTTTTCGGAAAGCGTTTGAGAAGATTTGCTGATTGGTCATGGAATGGTCCGGAGTACCTAAGGCTTCTGGAAATCGAAAACGGATTCGCCGGATTGGTACTTCAGGATAAGAAAGGGCTCGCGGAAATGGATAAAAAGATCGATCTCGAGGCCTGGTTATCCTGGTGGGCGCAGATCGTTGCACCGCCGGACGGTGCTAGTTACAATGATATGCCGTTCTGGATCAAAGTTATGCCCAGAGTATTTTTCCTCGCCATAAATAGCTCCGGAAGTGGAATGATCAGCAAAAAGGAACTCACGGCCTTTTATGGTTCCGTGGTCGGTTTGGACACCGACAGGATAAACAAGTGTCTGGATATCGCGTACAATTCTATGACTTCGGTTAGTTAGATTTCTAAAATAATTTCGTGAAAAATTAAAATTGTAATTTAATGCGACTAAATTTTTATCTTTTTTTTATCAAGTAGATACATTTTTTTGAATTTTTTTATAACAAGAGCTTAAACAAATAAATATATTAGGATTTGGAGGATTAAGAAAAGTCATAACTTTAGGGAGTAAAAAGTCTTATACACAGTCTACAATAAGCTATTAATCTATAGGTCCACCTTGCTTTATGATCCGCTTTATAACCTTGCTTTAAAAAGCTATAAAGCTGTAAGAACTTGATCAATCACAGTTGAATACGAAAAAAATAATCGACTGTAATCAGTTTCTTATAGCTTGTTAGTTTCTTAAAGCAAGATTTTGCAGGACCTAAACTAATAGCATCATTTATACAGAAAGACAATTATATATTTTTTTTATATTTCTTTATTAAATTCTTATTACTTCTTTATAAGAGAAATTAATCCTTAATCATTAAAATTTGTTAATAAAGATAGGAAAATTTCGTTTCAGAATGGAGACCATCCTCTTGGCTGGGCTCAGTATCAGTTAATATTCGCCAATTTCTTGTTTGGCCGCGGCCCGTTTGGACCGGGAGAGCATTTCTTGGGCATGACGGATGCTTGCATGATTCGCGGTAATACCATACCATTCCCCATCGATTATTCTGCGATGAACACACCGCGGGACAAATTAGAAGTGTACACACCTCATTGCAAAAGCAACAGACGAAGTGTCGTAGTCTAACGATGAAGTCATCGTAAGAGAGTTCCTTAATTAGTGATGCAAAACATGCACAATCGTCCCTCGAGTGCCTAATACTGCATGTTGTATGCCGTATATGTTTGATACAAATTTATTTTAGTTAATTACAGAAAGAACTTGATAGAAAAGAATTGAAGGAAATAATATTGTCCATCTTGCACAAGTATATGTACAAAAAGCTCGATTAACTGTTAAGAACATAATTAGTGGTATCACCTAATACACTATTACACTGCCATTTACCTTATGGGAACATCATCATGGAAAAAGCAGATCAAGTGGTTCAACAAAGCTATATAACTTGCTGTACGAGTTTAACATTTATATCCTTACAGCACAAAGTGGCATCAACACTGCTGCAACATCGCATGTTGTTCAACATTACATGTTGAAGCAATAGTGCAGAGATTTTGCAGCGATTGCTACAAATTCTATGCTGTATGGGTAATGGAAGAAGTTTTTTTCATCACAGACAAAAGAACGACACGTTATCTTAGTTAGCATGTTTTATTAATATAATGTATTATTAATAATTTTGATCTATGTTATATTGGGTTGATTTTTATAGAAAGTCATCTTTGCTATATTAACAGTGCTATTACAACAAATGTGATTACCTACAATCGCTATTTTATTTATACAATTTTGCTATTTTAACGTACAAAACTAGCTGTTTATATACGACTGAAAATTTGTTTTATCAGTGAAGTTGTTTTAACAAATCTGTTTTTCCGTGATGAGTATTCCTCACACATAATGTACGTGTGTCTAATTTTAAAAATAGAACACAAAGAGGTTTAACTGCAGATTAAATTTAAAAAAAACGCAATTAAACGCAAAGTGTTTAACTTCGCGAGTAGAAGTATAATCGTATCGTTTAACGAAGTGAAAAAGAGATTATTACGTATTTATAAAATTTATTTCAAGCGCTTGGCACTTAGTACTTCTTACACATCGAAGTCGCCGCGACACGTGGATGATATTACGTGAGATATGACTTTTGCTACAGCATATCGATCATCGACGCGTAACGGTGAGAGCGTTTCTATGTAAAATGATTATTGTTGTCTACGAATAATGAGAAAATAACAATGATATTTTTTTTCGACTATCCATGTACTTATTAAATATTTATAAACAACTCTGTCTCCTTCTCGTTTCTGCTTCCTTCCTTCCCGATCCTACGTGTAATAATAAGGCATGTATGGATCAGGCAATTGGATCACATACTTTCGAACATCGATGTTCATTGTCCCCGATGACAATCGCATCATTGCGCATGACGATGGACCGACGACGGAGATTCAATAAATGCACCAATAGTGTTATGACAATCGGATATTCTAGTACTTTGGTATTTTCCTTGTTTCTTTTTTTCTTTTTATATCGTCTTAGCCCATACTGCCAACACATATGACTCGATCTCGCATTCGTTCGTTCCCCTTTGAATCTTAAAGAGCCCGTCTTCTCCCCAGTTGTATCCCCAGGAGTTTACGACCAGCTGAAAGAAAGATTAAATTTAAATTATTTAGCATTTTAAATCGCAATAATTTGTAATACGTTCTAGTGAAAAAATGATTAGTCGATTCAGCTAATTATTATTCCTAGCGGAGTTAATTGTTTCTAATTACTTCAACTATCCAAAAGTTGGGATATTTTTACGATATTCATTGACGTATAAAAATGATATACACTTGTGCTACTTCTTGAACCTTTTCTTCTCTCTTTTACAAATGTTATCATGTGATATAAGTGTGATATCGTGTAAACTTACCCAATATTTGAGCGGTGGACCGCGATAAGACCTTTTCTCGCCCCAACCGATTATTCTCACCGAGTGATAACCAAAATCGTGTAATTCTGCACTTTGAGAGTGCCTATATACTCCGTTTTTGTAAACGAAGAAATCTTGATAGACTCTCATGGTAGCTGTAAAAAAAAAGATGTTACTTTATATAATATTCTTTTAATATCGCGGAATATTACGCCTCCTTCAGCGGAATATAATGACTTCAAATATCAATACATCTGAAGGAGAATAAGAAAATCAAAATAACGTCATACTAACAGAATCATAAATAAAAAGACATAAATTATATCAATAATTGGCCGATATGATGTATTGATATTATTTTAACTTTCTTGTTCTCTTTGCGATTTTAGAATTTCGATTAATGGGTAACCGTCTAAATTATATAACTACCTTGCACTGGTCCAGAGGTCAGAATCTCTTGCATAATGTCAGTCTCATTGCCCAGACGATAAGCCGGCCCAACCTTGTACAATTCTGTTCTCAGCGGGTTTGGTGGCTTTCGACAACCGGCGGCATGCAGGTTGCTTCTCTTACGTAGTTTGCATTGATCGTTCTTACCGGTCCAAGGATAACAGTCCTTATCTACCAGGCTGTCACAGGAGGATTAATGATATTAAAGTCACGTGTTTAAGCAGAAATTTACTACCGTACATTATAGAATCTTCGCCTTTTTAGACGTGACATAAAATAGTAATATATATTAAAGATTTCTTTAAATTAATTTATTGTTGAATCAAAATAATCTATATTTTATATATATTTTATATGTATACTCTTGTAATTAATATATAAAATAATAAAATTTATAAAGATAATATTATATTATTATCAATAATAATAAATAAACATTAATAACAATAAGGACTACGAATCAGATTTCAATATATTTAAATTTTTGAACAAACATTTTGACTTTATCGTCAGGTCATTCTCAGTGTATGCAATGTAGAAAAATTAAACGCAAAATTAATAAAAATCATAAAACGGTTAGATATAAATTCTAAAATTATAGTTATGCTAACATGATAGTCGTATTTCTTCATATGTTTTTAATGCCGCAACAATAATGCATTTCTATCAGAATAATGAAGAAATTATTAATGTTTATTTAATAAAATTTATGCTCAAGACTATGTGTACAATTATGAATATTGTTTAACATTTGAAAGAGAATTTCATAGTAAATACAGTCACTTGCGATAATGCATACTAAAAGCTGCTATACATGAAATTGGCAAAGTTAAATGTAAAAGCATAATGAATATTTTAAACGATCAAATAGCATTGTCACATTATTTAACACAATATACATGTATTGTTTCATTGTCAAAGTTCATTGTATTATCAATATTACATCATTATATTTAGATACTTTATATTTAAGTACTTTATAAAACCTTTTAATGTATACTGATCAATATAGTGACTGAATTCATTCATCATCAGATTGTAAAGTACCCGAATTTTCTCATAAAGAGCCAAGCGCGGTCAAGATAACCGCCTCTGCAGCCTTGTTGTCCTCTGTTGTTGCAAGAGAGCAAATGCTGAGCACTCAGCTCTGCGTCCTCGGCACCTTTGCTCATGATTGAAAACCTGTCGGTCGCAACGTCGGCAGTGGATATGGCCCAGGACGCGCCGCACCATCCTTGATCGTGAACGCTGGATATGTCGCGTGACCAGCGCGTCCTAGAATCGAACTCCCGCGGCAGTGCATCTGGGTCGTAAATGCGTCGCACCGGATTCATTTTGTACACCTACGCGAAAGAAAGCAGTGCATGATAGAACGAAACGTATACTTTTAGACATGACATTGAATAAATAAATATATTAAAAATCTCTTTAACTCTTTAAGCCAACCTATTGTCGAATTAATGTGATTTATTTTGTACTTGTAGTTGAGTTGTAGTTAATATATAAAATAATAGAATCTGATGAAGATTGTGTGACAAATTAAACGAGCTTTAAGCGAACGACCCTGGGGCCTCTTTGATCGCGTGTTCCATTTACCTGCATGCACATGACGAATCTCATTTACGATCGAGGAAAAGATATTCGCGTCCTCGGGCAATGAGTTCAGGCATTTCGGAGGACTAAAAGACGCTAGCTGTAAGCAACGTCGTTGGGCGCTTTCTTATTCATAAGAGCCCCGCAGCGAAGTACAAAAGATTGCTTTAGAATTTTAACTTTGGTTGCACAAGTCAAAGCAATTGACCTAATCTTACGAGGCAGTATTGCGTCTACAGACAGCCACGTGTTAAGGTTGCCTTATTTTGAATTCATCGAGTATAAAAAGAGAGTTTCGTGCAAGTATCCGCTGTATGAAAACTTTCCATTCCGACGGCAATTTTTAAATTTGTCTTCTTGAATAATTGATTGTCACCTTTAAATGTATTGCTGTGATCAAAATGTTACAAAGATTCATTATCGCGGAAAATATTTCGTAAATGTCTTATATGCGATAATTTATGGACAGACTTTTGATTATTTAAACCCGATCTTAGTATGATTCTATCAGAAATGATAATGGAATCATTTCGACAAATCGATATTGATTCGACATCGAAATCATCAAATTCGACGACGAAATCATCTAATTCGATTCAACATCAATTTCATTGTCATTTCTCGTTGAGTTCTAAAACACTCACGGATTGTGAGGGATTGAGAGTGCCCAGACGAAGCTCCACACCTTCCCGAAGTGTCCTTCCCCAGAATTCGGAATAATTGCTCGCTTGCCAACCTAGAATTGGCCCTTGCAAATTGAGCTCCTCCATCAACTCCGGCTCGATCAAACAGCGATTCTCCTCGCAGAGCACTTCAGCGCGCTTGCCAAGCGAGGAACATTTGCTGCAATGTAAAACTTACAGAATTCGTACGTATATATTTTATTTACATTAAAATGGAAGAGAAGATATTACCATGTGTTACAATTAACTTTCAATGTTTGCCCGTGATAGTACTCTTTTCCTTGGAAAAAGCATACTGAAACAACACACAAGACTTCAAAAACACAAACTTAACTTATCAATAAAAAATATGAACAATTACAATTAAAATCCATCGTTGTAAACATTTTCAATTATGCAATTTCAATGTCTGAGACTTATTTTCTTCAAATACAAGGTAAGTCTGATTACACAAATACATTACATAAATTATTATAGTAGATTATGTAAATTTATATCCGTTTAAATTTTATTTTTATAATTGTATTTTACATATACGAACTCCTTAGCTCCTGGGGTGGCGGTGTGGTGGTCGGCAGCCCTCTGCAATGGTACCAGTAATCTGGACAGCAGTCTTCTTCGCGAGTTCGGTTGCAAAAATCGTCGCAATAGCACAATGTCTTAAGGATCGGCGCGCTGCATTCATCTTGCCGTCCTGGGCAGCAACTGCCTTCAGGATACCTCGAGGCACAATACGGTCCCGGTGGCAATCCAGAATAATCCGGGATGCCTCTCACAACGGAGGGTAAGAACACAAAGGCAATGAATACTAAATTTTGGCAGTGTGCGGTCCACATCCTGAAAGGATCATATACTTTATAATGAATATCAAATTTTTTACTAAAATTTTGGTATGTTTTCTTCTTTTAGTATTTATTCTAATTTCTATATATTTTGTTTTAATTTCACGAGACGTATATTCTTATCTAATTTAAAATAGTTTAATTTACTCTATGAAACTTCTGAAAGAGAGAGAGAGAGTCCTTTCGATAATTTCGCGCAACTTCGAGAGACACCAATGTCGCATAATCAGGTGTGCTCAAGCGGTATGTAGAGTTCGGTAACAACTGGCAGTTGACAACAATAACGTTGCCAAGAGTTTGCAATGTTGGGACCGGCCGCGAGACGCGTCATCCCGTCTGCTTTGGAACGACTTCAAGGTGTTGGCAGCTTAAATGCCGCATGATTCGTCATGAAACATTCTAGAGAGAATGATGGAAGTCTTTCTAGACTTGTGCAACGTCCTCACGCATAGCATTCTATCGAACGAATCATCAATCTCTCTCTTTGACTTCTAATTCTTTTATTTGAGAAATCTGTTTTTTATAGCCTTTTTTATAGATTTTATGGTTATAAAAATTTATAGTTTTTTTCTCTCATTTTAGAAATTTGTTTTTTATAACTGAACTTAGTGTATATTTTTTGTACTTAAAGTGAAATAGGTATATGTTTGAAGTTTGACAAAAGGAAAAAGTAACTACATTCTAGTCCAATCTTGTGCATCAATAAAAAACAAACTTTAGAAATTGAGTTGAGTTAGAGTACGAAGTTGCGGGAGTTTAATTTAGATATTCCGCGTTGTATATAAATAGCGATTTAGAAATTTCCTAGATATGTATCTTTGTTCTCTCTCTTTTAAGACCAACTTTTGCGATGTTTAACCCTTAAATATTTATTATCTTCTTTATCAATCTTATTAAAAATTAATTTTATTAAAAATTGTTTATTCACAGATTAAAGATATAGTTAGAAAATAGTTAAAAATAATAATCTGGAAGCTTAATCAATTTTTATTATAACAATAAAAAGATTTAAATTGAACCCTATTCCCTTTATAATCAATCTCTGTCAATAAGGCAAATATACATCGAGAAATTTAATAATTTATGATTAGATTGAAACAATTCGTTCGTTGATGGCGATTCAACCATTTTCATCGCGACAACGAGCTTAACATCTGTTACTCGCACGATCGGTCCATGCGATCGTCTATTACGGATCACGTAACTCTGAAACGAGTGTCACCCGAATCAGCTGCATTATAATATTGATGAAATTTACCAGACTGGAACGAGGATTGTGATTTCAGCTTCCTGAGTTCGGACAAGCGCACGCGCTTGAGTAACGATACCGATTTTCCAGCCGATGGTACTTAATTAAATTTAAATACGTACATGCACTTCTCTATAAGATCCAAATCAGACACAAATACACACACAAATAGCAGAATTACACTTTTCAGGGACAAATTTTTGGTAAAAAAGAAATAGGCACAATATTTGCGTGTTGATGAACGAAGTTTAACTTCTTTTAACTTCAACTATCACATCTTATTGAACAAACTGAGACTTTTACGGAATAGACGGTTTTGTAGAAATTCTATCTAAAAATTTATCTAGATATAGATCTGAAAATAATTTTATTGAACCATCAAAATAATTATACAGGACTCAAATGTCAAAACTTTTTGCAGGATTGCTCATCATGCTTACTCTGTAAATTCTTTGGAGTGGAATCTCTCTAAAGAGAACATTGAATTAGTTTTTAAAAAGAATAGTTTAATTATATTAAGATTTTATTCTTCAGAGTGACATTTCACTCTAAAAGTTTTAGAAAGTAAGTTTCTTATGTAATTATTTTGATGGTCCAACAAAATTATTCTCAGATCTGCAGCTAAATTTTTTAGATACTTCAGCAATAATTATTCCTTTTTTCTGTATTCGTAACATTAAAAAAACTTGAAAAAACTTAGAAATTAGTCGAAGAGTCACAGGACGTGGTGCGCGTTCGCGAAAATTTACATAATCCGTATAACATTCTTATAATACATGAAGCGCAAAATTATTTTACTCAACGATGCGTACTCCAATGTGCTTCTCGTTCTACATGCTTCCGAGAACTGCATCGGCAGCTGCTTCTGTACGCGTATAGACGAAGGATCAAGTGTCTCCGATCGTGTGTATTCTTCGCGAAGACGAAGCCTTCATTGAGAAACGGGCAATTAATGCAAATAATCTGTCGCCGCGCGGGGATTCATAAGTGGGTCGTTCGTTTGACCCGTCTTTCCCCGACACGCCACAAAGTGTCCTCAAAGTCATCTTCACGCGCCATCGACGCAATAAACGGTAATTTACACAAATGACAAATCCAAATAAAAAAATATAAAATATCAGAGAGCTCGTGATCTCCAGGTTCCCGTAACCCCGCCTCCTTGTCTGACGAAGAAGAAGAAATAATATTAATTAGTGTAAGGACAAAAGCAAACAGAAGATCGTAAAACTCTTGTTAAGAACCCGCGAGTTGAATGAAAGAATAATGGGCGCAACGGTGCGTCTACGAGACCGCTGACCCATGACATCAGCGTCGCGCCCTACGAAGGTCACAATAAGGACATCTTCAGACGATAGACGAAAGAATGTTAATTAAAAACGGAGTCCAAATTAAATGAGCTTACGGCCGATGAATAACCCCGAGATATATCACTGACTCCCCAGTTATAAAAAAAATAAGTAAATTAGAGAAGAGAAGACTCGATCACACAGGGCTTTGTTTGGTGAATTTATAAATCACCGATATCTGCATGTGAAATCTCAGAGAATTGAATTTGCATTTTGAGGTCCTTCTCCCGCGCAAACGGAGCCTATATTCGTCTAGGAAAAAATAATTTATACGAATTTGAAATATCTAAAAGAAAATAATTTTATTGGGCCACCAAAATAATTACATAGGAATCTCAAGCATGATGCGCAAGTTACATAAAAATTTGACGTTCTAGCAACTAGTTTGAGCGTCCTACGTAATTATTTTGATGAAAATAATTAGAATTTTCAGATCTGAATATAACCAAATTTTTGAATATTTTAACAAAATTATCCTTTCTGTGCA
>Ga0157363_1002770_pt1 | contig 15571 bp, 8 predicted proteins | sample AttsexASBM1_FD_111477 | JGI IMG/M metagenome (GOLD analysis project Ga0157363, IMG submission 111477) | Fungus gardens microbial communities from leaf cutter ant in Ribeirão Preto, State of São Paulo, Brazil - Atta sexdens ASBM1 | ecosystem: Host-associated > Fungi > Mycelium > Unclassified ...
AATCTTTTTGAAGTATTACCAAAAAGGAAACTGCGTTTTATTTTGGGAACTGCTGATTCCATTGCGATAACAAAATGATCCTAGACACATATTACTTTTGTATTTTAAATTATGACAAATCGACTTCAATATTATGTATTTCGCAATTTATAATATATAATTTAGTTAATTAATTAATGTTTTCGCATTCAGAAGAACTGAAAATATCGGTTAAAACATATACGGATTAATACACGAATTTTGAATAAACAATAATTTTGCGTACCAACAATCGTAGGCTCTTAATTGATTATTTCTTTTCTCCTTTTAGTTGAATTATCAAAAAGGTTTCAGCTATTTCTAGTATTACAAAAACTTAAATATATACTTGATTGATACTTAAATAATATTTAAATTTATTATGTTGACATAAATATAAATATTGTTTAAGAGAAAGAATATTAATTAAACATATATTTAAATATCATTTCTATCATTTCTAAAGTACTTAAAATTTATTAAGAGTTTTTGTAATCTGTTTACAAATTACAAAACTTATTATAAACTTAAAGTATTTCTCAAAAATAGTATCGTCAATTATTTTGATTAATTAATTATATAGTATGTATAAATACATATATAAGCACATATACAATCACTATTAAAAAATCACATTTGCAATTTCCACACAGCATCATCATTCATGTATAAAATGTTTTTCGCAATTAAAGTGGAACAAGTCATAATAACATTAAAATGACATTAAATTAAATGTGATTGTGATAAAAAAAAATCACTTTTAAGTAAACATTTTGGAGTCATTTTAACCTCATGATGCTTTTTTGATCTATTCAAATAATTTGCATATGATAGAAACATTTTAGAAACATTTCTGTTAAAACATTTCATATGACATAATGCGGAATTCTTTCAGAATTGTTACACATGAGATATGAAAGATTGAAACATTTCTGAAAATTTTCCGCAATAATCGATGTTGTAATATTATATGCATTTAATAAATTATTAAATATTGACAATAAAACAATCTTATTTAGACCATGTATCTTATTTAATACATGTGAGAACACAACTAATAAATAGCGGGATGATTTCTCTCATATGCCTGTGGTGACGCACGCTGATTGCATATACAGTCATATGGGACCTACTATTTAATGTCGATTCCGAATGACGATTTTTATTAGAGAAGTTCTCTTGGCAAAGATACTCTCTCTCTCGGTGATTTGCCATTGCCTGCTAAGAGGAGCTTCGAAAAGAGGAGTGTTCGAAAAATTTTTCGATTTTATCTGGAAATCGGAATCTTGAATCTCTGACATAGCAATCTTGTGCGCTACGCCACGCACGCATTCATATGTTTATAAATACTTAAACACGTTTAAAAAAGATTAATAATTTATTTATTAAATATAATATTTATAAAATGAATAGCAATTTAAAATATTAAATAGAATTTATAAATTAAATCTTACTGACATTACATTAATCGTATATAAATATATGTATTAATCATTAATAATATTCATTAATTAATATCATATACGTATTAATTAATATCAATTATTCATACTCAAATCATACTCAATTCTTTCTTTTGAGTTATTAGAAAAGTAACATATCCTATATAAGCATTATAATTGTCCATGTGATCTATGTTACGCGAGTGAAACTTAAATAACGTAACAAAGATAGAAGAGTGTTATTCAGGAAACAGGAAATTGATTCGGTGAACAAAAGATTTGTTGGATAACAAAGACAATCCTGTATTGATTAAACGCAATAAGTCGCGTAACAGTAACAAACATCAATGAGACTTGTTTGTGTAACAAAATCGAGAAAAGAAAAAATTTATTGAACATCGGTAAGACTGTTTGTGTAAAAAAATTGAAGAAGAAGCAATTATTAATGCGTCAGTAAGTATGAACTCGTATAAATATGTCAATTTAGTAATACTTAGCGATTACTTTTATTTATTAATACTTAACGTATTAACCGGATTTACCTAACTTTATTGCTATTGTGCTACGGAAAATCTGATAAAATATAATCAAGGAAAATGAAGGAAATAGCTAACATAATATGTATGTTAATTTTTTATTTCCTCATATATTTTATTTTCTCATATAATCTCTTAATCATGTAACAACAACTGCCAAATAACAATGTCGCAATATATATATATATATATATATATATATATATATATATATCAATAATTGAATATAATGCAAGCAGGAACATACGTCTGTATACAAATAAATTAGCAGGGAGACAAAAAATAATATACATTACTGTATCAATATGCTCCGCTTATCGAACGTTAAATTCCGCGAATAGAATTCCGCGAGTCATTCGTGATATTTTATCACTAAAGTGTCGCTCTGCACGTAAAATAACGGAAATGATTATTAGGCATATAATTGTACACTATAATTGTACACTTGTCACGCAATGGATGGATCCTTTTCCTTTGGCTGGTTCCTTTGGCGTAAAACGAAGTTACCAAAGTATTCAATATCAAAGTATACAGATATTCTGTATAATTCAGGATGTGATGACGTATAAAGATACTCCTTTACATATTTAGGGATACATATTTAGGGAACGATTGCACTGTTAATCTAGAATTCTCGTTTTCAGCGCAAAAATTGAGGTAAAGAACTTCGTTTTACTCCTAAATAAGATCCTGTTAACAAGTGCTCTACATTTGTCACGTTATAGTAATATTACTTTGAATGAATACTCAGGTGATTGCCTAAGAAATTACTTTACGGAACACATAAAATTATCTTCGTAAAGATAAGATATAATAATATAGAAATTAAAAAAAAAATAAAACGACTTAGTAATTCGGTTATTCTCAACCCATAATAAATGATATGAGAGATGCCAAAAATTGTCAAATATCGCTTAATTATAACTTTGTGTATAAGAATTAAGTATTACTTATTAATAGAATTGCGATCATAAATTTGTGCAATTGAGATTAACATTATTATTGGTAACGTTTGCTTTGTGCTGTAAGCTGATTAAAACGAACAAATTAATAAACAATTAGATAAAACAGTCACAGTCTAACACAGATATAATTCATTAGATATTATAAATACAAACATAAAAACGTAACAAAAAAAAAACAACTTGAATCGCATACAAAAATATATATTACATAAACGTTTTTCAATACGCTTTAAAAATGTTTAATCCTTCATTAAAATTGTATATTTTGCTACTGCCTCTTTTCACTATATTATACATATAAAACTATTATTTTTTTTATGATTAATTTTTTTATAACATTGTATTATTTAATACTATTTTATATAATATAATTTCCCTCCGGAGACAGATTTTAGTGAAGTCACGGAATTTAGCTATACTCGTATATTATTTTGTTAAGCATTAGTAAAATGAACAATTCGGTAAATTACGTGAAGTAGGCATTTATTAAATTCAGATATGTCTATAGACGCGTAGAAAAAAATTTCGTTACGCGTAAGCAGTATTTTCTATTATTTTAAATTGTTAAATAGATACTATATAGATACTGCGATCTGTGTTACGTATTTAGTTCGAGATAAAACTTTTGTGTTCACTAAATGATAAAGGTGCTCGATTGAGAAAAGTTGATGTTAATTGCGAATATTTTGAAAGAGATGTGAAGAAGAATTGTCTTTCAAATTAGAAGAATTAGACATAACAATTATTCTTAATGTGTAACAAAGATTTTCATTCAAAATATTATTAATGTTTTATTGTGAATTCTCATTAAAAATATTTTTAATGTAGGCGAAAGAAACATTTTCACCAAGAAAAAACATGTACAGAGAAATGGAAAAGTTAATTAAAGACAAGCTTGACACCTTTACTACACTAAAAAGATAGTAAAAAAAATAGGTCCTAAGCTACTAAAAATTGTTAATTCATATATACAGGAATATTTATGTCAAGTCTCAACTTGTTTGATATCCTATTAAAAATATGGATTATTTTTTTACTTAGAATTAGAAAAAAAGAGGAATGATTCATAGATTGTACAAGAATACAAATAGTGAGCTCTCCTACAAAATGCTAATATTCATTGAGACTTTTCACATTCATTGGCATGCAAGGTGTAAATAAAATATTCAAACTAAAGAATAAAATGCAACATATTAGGCATATTCTGCATACATGTGTGCGTATATATCTGTGTATATTTAAAATTTATTCTATTGTATTAGCTGAAATATAAAATTTCTTTGAAACGCATATTTGATTATCTTATATCTCGAGCAACTTTTATTCATTGTGATATTTAAACTATTACGACGTAAAGTACTATTATATACTATGCACGTGCTGTTACTTAGACTATCTATTATTATGGTCATGTTCCGATATACACTGCCAGTACTAAAAAAACTAACTATAGTACATATAACTATATAGAATACGTAATGTGCACTACAGATTTTCAGTACTGGTAGTGTATATTGAAACATTGCCTATGAAAAGATTTTGGCGCGGATAACAGTATTAAATTTGTACCAAACAATAGATGGGTGATCAAACCGTAAATTTATGCAAGAGCTCTAAAGTATTAAAGCACGTATTATAGTCTACAAACATCTTAGACAGCACTTGTATTATTTTTATAAAACGTATTCAATAATACACACTAATGTGTGCGCACTAATTATGCGATTAATCATTTAGTTATCTCACGTGAGATGGTAATTTGAACTAGTACTGATATTTTGATCAGTAAATTTGAAGCGTACTAAGAGAGCGTACGTCATGCAATCACAGAGTTTCTGTATATCATAATAAAATTTGAGTTTTTAGATTTTAATGAAATTTCTCCTTTATCGGGCGATTATTTTCTTCGAATGAAAATTATCAAATCGAAAGATAACGCATGGAATCAGTCTAAAGCTTATGATATGCAATATTATCGTACGCTTCTATGAATAATAATCATAGTTATCACCTTTGAAAGCGTCCGGGCAATATATTTTAATATATTATCTCTCTCTCTCTCTCTCTCTCTCTATATATATATATATATATATATATATATATATATATGAGATCTTTTTAGATATCTCTTTAGGATTTAGATCCGAATCACGTCTTAGACTAGTTCGAAATCGTCTCTATTAATGATAATATATGCAAGTAAAAAATTCATATATAAAGAATGGTAATGTTTTTATCCGTCCCATTCTTTATCGTATTTAATGTTTATCGATATTCAAGTCGTAATATCTTAGGAAGTATTTGAAGACTAAATCTAAATATTTTCAAACGATATTATTATCGATATGGCATTAAACGATATTACATGGCATTAGGTTTCATATCTCGTACGCCAAAAGCGTAGTACCATTTTATTGGGCTACTTCGTTAATTCGCGAGAGACGATTTGCTATAGGACAATATTGCTTTGTTTTTAATCACGTTTACCATATCAATTGTCCTCTCAATTGTTTTTACATCTTACAATTCCCATGACTTATACGATGCAGTCCAGGGAGCGATGACAGTCCATGACGGGAACTGTGCCAGAAATTTTTTAAATCTCAAGGATTTTTGATGTTCACCATGTAAGAAGTGTCCGGCTAATGCGATGGATAAGCACGGTCCTTTTTGTTCTGTAGATACCTGAATACAAAATTTTATAATTTTTCGCGAGAGTGAAGTATCTGATTAAACCCCGTATCTGATTAAAGATTGAAATTGAGATTGAAATTAATCAACTAAAAACAAAATTATATCAAGCTTTAATAAACTTTGCCTGATGATTGATCAAATTTAATCTCATTATCAATCTCAATTTCCATTTCTAATCTGATACGGGTATAACGCGATATGACAAAGGAAAACATATATTTGTCTTGTAAACTTACATTCAATTCAATAGAAAATGTAAATGGCACGCAGTCTGAGGCACATGCGTAATAAATAAAGTAAGTCTCTCTGTTGTTCCATCTTGGACCTTGCAATGGTTTCCCGTCAAGTATAGACCATTTTTCTAGATGAACACCTTCGTATGGAGACAAAATTATACCTATGTGATCAGGACCTAAGCAATTTAGAAGATATTTAATTTTTTTCATTTTATCAAGAGACACACATGTGAAATTTAAATTACTTAAACTTTTGAATATCTTACCTGTAACATTAAAGGTAAAATTAACAACATGCTGTTTCGTAGTCTTCGAAATTACCTCGAGATTTGTAGGAATACTTATGAGCGGAGCGGGTCCCGGTATCCAGGTAGTTTTCCTATAAAATGAGCCCTCTCAATTCAAAAGTTTTATATTCGAATAATGTATTACTAATTCCAATATATACCACAAGAAAGTTGTGACCGGCATTAAATATGGAAAACCGCAGTATAATTCCTTCTCGCAATCCTTGACTGTTGGCGTCGCAGCAGCTATTTCAGGTACTATCGTTTCTATACTGTGAGGACTATTCATATCTAAATCCACTAACCAGTATCCCGTACCAAAATACCTATCACTACCATCTACATTGTAATACTGACGTTGACTATGCTGTAAATCAAAGATACAATGAATAATATATGCTTACAATGAACCTGTACTACGTTCTATCAAACAAGAATTTTCAAGAATATTAAGATAACTGTACCGCAATCATAAATCGTTGTGGAGCAGGCGACAACGGATCACCACTGTAAGGAAATCCAAGTGGTGTTAGAATTAACACAGCAATAGCAATTAAGAAAATTCCAACAATCACACTTATAATTCGTTCTGCATTCTTTATTAGAAGCACTATTGGCAACTGAAAATATTGTGAGTTATATTTTACAACAGATTAAAAGATGATTGTACAAATTAAAGATACAAAATTATGTCGTGCGAATAAAATTAAAGCTATTAATATTTTACCGTGAAGCATAATAATAATTGGCAGAATAATATTGACAGCATGTTAGCTATTACAACTTCAGAATTAATACTGCCACCGGATCGTCCCATTATTGGAATGAAGAGATAGAGAGCACCGAGCGCTAAATAAAACGACTGTATATAAGATAAACTTAACGATCCCAATTGGTAACAAAGCCATTTCCAGTCTACAAAATTCATAAAAGTACATTCAATCAAATATTAGAACTTTTAAAATAATTGACACAGAAGATTACATGTAAAAAAATGTTAGTGTAAAAAAAATGTATAGAAATGAGTTATAGAAATGAGTGTCTTCACCTCTCCATTTGCTGAAGAAATTGTGTCGCACAATATTTCCAAGTGATGGGAATAAAACCCAGTGGAGCGGTATGAAGCCCGATCGTATTCCAAATAAAACGCATATGAAGAGAATCAACATCCATATCAAGGAATATGCGTCATAGTACATATGATACAAAATCCATGCAGAACCAATTTCCTACAATGGATTAGTATTACTTGTATGTGCTGCAATAAATCTTCAAGCAAACTTTTAATTTAATTTTATCGATAATATTTGACATTCAACCCAGACACGTAATTACATAAGAATCGAGATTGCAGCAAAACTTATTTCTATTACTTACTTTTTTCTGCTTCGATCCGATCTGCAGAAATATGATCATCGATATAAAAACAGTTGGACAAACATACAAGAAAAACAGCCATGCCGGTCTTGCGTACCAGCTCATCACTTTTCCCAGCTTGGTCAGCATCAGGCCGATTAATGTACAAGAAAACATAGATGCCAACCATGAAGCCATGATCACTCCGACGCACATCAGCACATATCTCATGTACATCCATTTTTTAATATCTGTATCCGATAACGCAGAATTCGATTGTATTATTCAGATTTGTTCGAGAACCGATTTGAGGTCTATTGGCGCAGCCGGATCTAAATAATAATTATATATTCTTACTTCTACGTGCACTCTGCATATTCAAATGGATAGAGTATCCAGCTATAATCATACTGGCGATATTAACTGTACTGGCAATGTATTGTGGCCATCTAATAACGAATGCACCCAAGAAGTCGAAGAACACGAGATTACCCCGTGCCTCTTGCACATCCACGTCCGACAAATAATCTCCGAATATTATTCCTTGCATCAATGCAAGGATATTATCGCCGGTTCGTTGTAAAGCTCCCAGCGGTATTTGATCAACGTTATCAAATCTAGAATGGTACACATAGCCATTTTTTGACCATGCAAAGTCCAGTCCTGTATAAAAATTTTAAATATATTAGTAAAAATTTTTTCTAGCAACGAATTATTGGTCGTAAATTATAATCGAATCTTTTTACCAGAAATTTTTCCAAAGTCTCTAAATATCCGAAAGTCTGTATCACCAGGTACTATACCACTCTCAAATATTTCCTGAGCTAACGATGATGCATAAGGATATGGTACAGATTTGGCGTAAACCTGACAAATGTGCCGTAATAAAAAAATTAAGTTTAATGCTAACAAATAGCAGAAAACAATAATGAGATACCTCAAGAATCCAAGGATTGTGAGGTCCAGCTTGAAACAATAATTCGCGACCACCAGCGCCACATGCCTCCAAATTTATGAATGTTCGTACATTCTTTGCCCAAAGGTGCTGCGTTATGAAACCATGAGATGCCTACAAATACATCATGTGCAGAATACGGCTTTATCACGGCTTTAAAACTAATCAATAAATCATCAAGATTAAATATCGAATTAATATACCTGCAATAAATTTTCCTCTGCCCCATTAAATAAAAATATAACGCTGTGCTTCAATATTTTCGGACTTTGTGTTATTATCCGTAAAGTTTCTAGCATTACAGCACAACCAGCGGCGTCGTCAGAACCACCTATTTTTTTTACACAAATAACAATTATTCAAGCAGGTAAGAGGACACTTATTGTACATGGAGATGCTTGTTACCTGGGCTTTCTAAAAACGTATCAAAATGACAATTAAGCAACAAGCTATGCATTGTAGGCCTGTGAGGTCCGACTTTGACAATAACGTTTTGTACATTTCTGTAGACATTAGTCATGCCATCGAGAAACTTAAGTGGAAACGCGCTGCTGTGCTTTGTAATGTTAAGGAGGATCCTGTGATTCTCGTGCGCTGTTTTCATCACATTATTGATCGTTGTCGTTAGATATTTTACAGCTAGAACTTCGTTTTCGTAACTGCCGGCGATACGAGGTCCAATCGATGTAAGGTTCACGATATGATTACGAGCTCGCTCGGCAACGAATTTTCCAGGATATAATCCTTCCGTGTCAATGGTAATTGGATCAGGCAAATTCTTCTCTAAGACGATTATAATGAAGGACATGAAGAGAAAGTACGTAAGAACGAAGAGGAGATGTTGGGTATCATTTGGCAGTATATCTTGTTTCCTCGAAGCAATTCTGTTTTCGTAAGGTAACTCAGTCGACGTTCTCTTCGACGTATGCTGTCTGAGTCTCACTCCGTCTCTCTGAAACTGAAATATGATAATCATACTGTATTTGTGTATACACCTATTTGCATAACAGACGCACGGCGTGTTCCATGAATTTTCTTTAATAAATTAGCAGAAAAAGAGAGGAAAAAAAGAAGGAAAATATAATGCTATTAAACTTTATGTCCACAATGCTAGGCTCCGAGATTTTGGATGGAGAAAAAGTAACAAATCACATTTAAACATTTTGAACAATTGGATCATTTGACCTATGAGAGATTGTTCAATTTACTCCTCGTCTCGGAGAACACAGAATGATTTCTAGCCTTCTAGCATCGCAGACACCAGGATTTCAGACTCACCATTTTAGCGAAGATCCTAATAACAGAAAAGGCACTTTATGCCGCCTAACTCCACGAGCGGGCTACTGCGTAAACGGAAACTCCAACGCGTTGCGTTCACTCGATCTCGATCTTGCTCGCCACATCGGAAAACGTACAACACGCGTCGTACCGTATCAGGCACTGCACTGACCAGCACTGACGCCACTGACTGCACAATGCATACATAGGACGCAGACCGCCTTCGTGACAAATCGTGACTTCGTGCCTCTCGTTCGCGCGACAGAAACGGAGCGACATGGCCCGTACGATACATCATATACCCCCCCCACTCTTTCACTCTCTCTCTCTCTCTTTTATCTTTTGTCAGTTTACTATATTTATTTTTGTATAATCATTCTTTTGTTTTACTTATTTTTTGTATTTGTCATTCTTCACTATTATGCATGTGTGAAAAAACACTAAAAAAAAATAGTTTTTTTTCTTAGAGGACCTATAAAAAACAAATCAAATTCCATTCTAGTCTGTTCTCTTCCCTCCATCATCAATTTCTTTTCTTCTCTCTTTTATGCTCCTAATTCACATCAATTGCAATCGCGCCTTCAACGTCGCATCGGCGATCGATCAATCATTCTTCATCAGACTGAAATATTTACTCGCGCGAATAACTTATATGTTGTATCGCCGTGACGAATTCGCCTAGAAATTTCGCCCAATGGATATTTATCAAAAGTGCGTCTTCCAGTCTTTTCGGATTTTTTTCCGCGCAATCTTATCAAGTGTTTATCAGCATATTAGCAAGGCTGTAGCCTTGTTCATAAATAAGTACTTCAACCGATATCACATACTATTCGTACTAATCAATTTCATTTATACGATTATGACATGCATACAGCACTAACTTACGAAGCTCGTTGCAAATTGAGAGCGGCGATTCCTACCTACGCTTAAAATTTTTTATCCCGCCGATTGGAAAAACAATTATACGCAATCGTCGAACACGTACATAATGATGACTATTCATTCTTGATAGTGATACTCATTCTCGCGTTTAAAATTCTGATGAGTAGAATTACGCAGGAACAAGTTATAAATGTTAAAGAAAAAATATCGTAATGGGTCTTCTACAGTACACCATTAGTCATAAATCAGAAATCAGAAATTAAAAACTGACTGTGATTAGTTAATTTATAGATTCTGATTTGACTAATAGCTTATTGTAAAAGACCCATAAAATAAAATTTTATATTTGTTGATTATTAACGTAGTAAATATAGATCAATCAATTTAAGATCTTATTATTACCTAATTATATTCTTTAAAACATAGAATATATTATATAATGATATAGTTAAGATGTAGAACAATAGAGATAAAAATAATCTGGAATTAAAATAAAGATAAGTAATTATATGGAATTAAAATAAAGAAATAACTCATTGCTACACAGAGAACTCTTATTCCTAAATTCTATGGAATTACCAAATTAGTTTATACACCGATCTAATCAGATTTATAATCTAAAATCTATAATCTCCTTCAATGTTATGAAAAATAACTTGTTTTTTGAAAGTTGCATTCTTTCTTTTACATTTAAGAGAAAATACATATTAATAATTAATAATTAATAGACGTTATAGAAAAAAAAAATTAATGAATAAAAAGTTAGTAATTTAAAAAACAAATTAGTAATTGCACGTCTATTATAATTATGGACTTTGTATTAGCAATTATACGTCCATCATAATTATGGATTTTTTAAAATTCATTTAAAATTTTATAGAAAAAAGAATATTGACGTTTAAAGACAAAAAAGATTTTAATTTATAAAAACCAAATTTGCAAGTTAAAATAATGTTTTACAAAATATAGTGCAATTAGTAATTAACTCATTTGAAAAAAATTAATTTAATTAAGTTAAAAGTTATTAATTTGTTGATTTATTTTTTACTTAAATAATTACCTATTAATTATTTAATAGTAGATAATTGTACTAATTATAATAAACTAATTATTATTCAAGTTTGATCTTATTTCAGGCCTTTGTGATTATTTTTATACACTTATTATATTGTGTGTAAAATGAAATAGCTACATATTCATTATTTAATTATAAAAGAGATATCAAAGTTAAGTTATAATTGAGCGCACCGATAGATCTGTCGTTTCAAGTACAGAAAGTGCAGCTACGAAAAATGGAAAGCAGCTGAGCGAAGTTGGCTGGAAATCGAACGATAAGCGCGATCTATCATTCGCCACGAGAGACACTTCGAGCAAACGTCAAAGCGCCGCGTGTGTGTGTATGCATCTTCTTTTTTATTCAAAGATCAATTCAGGTTATTTTCGTCGCACAGCTGATTTGCGTGTACACATTCATTAATACCCTACGCATTGACATATCTATTCTCATTTTCGTAAAATTCATTTCATTTAACGGTGACTCACCAAACGATGGCGAGTTCGGAAGACAAATCGCAGAGGCTACAGTCCAACGAAGAGGTCATAGAAGAACTCACCAAAGATCTAGAAAGTTCCTGCATCCGAGTGGACAATTCTTCCGATACGAACGCGCGAGCGAAGGGCGATCCATGGGACATCGTAAATAAGGAATGCAAGGAGGATAGTAATGATAATGTACAAAATATAGAGGAGGATGTAGACGAGGAGCTCCTTAAGGATAGAGATCTGTTACTCACAGAAAGTGAGCAAGAAGTATGTCCATGATATTTTTAAAGATATCTCTCTTGCAATCCTTCTTTGCTTTTTAGCAAGAGATAGGGTAACAGAGTGATCATCTTCATTCATCATCTTTTCATTTAGTGACACAAGTTGACACGAATATCATTTCATCTTTCTTGATATTTCTTTTAATGAGTAATAAAGATAGAGATTTGTACATTGATTTGTGTCACGAAATGGAAAGCACCTTTGTTTAACCCATCTTTGTTTAATTCTCCAATGGCATACATGGGTCATTCGTATTCATGCCACTTCAAACAGTTTTTATTTTTCATATACTTGCGTAATATTTACAACTTTCCAAACTTTTTTCCAATTTTTTTTTACATAACAGAATAATATAGTGGAGACTTTAAAAAACGTGTACACTGAATTTTTACAGAATTTTTCGAGCACTTTAAGAACCTCAAAATCAGGTCTGACACAAATGATTCATGTATTACTCTAAGATGCTAATAAGTATGCTGTTGTAGAGTTAACATTGACAAAGATGTAATGTGATCAGCTTCACTGTGTTACATCTGTGTTTCTGAAAAAAGTCCTTCTAGTACTATTTTCTGTATGTTGCAATTCATCTACTTTTGCAGGCATTGAAAAGTGAAGCAGAGACTCTAAAACAGGCAGGCAACGAACTTTTTAAAACTGGTGAATATGTACGAGCGATATCGCAATACACACAAGGATTGCAAACTTGTCCTTTAGTATACATCAAAGAAAGATCTATATTGTATGCAAATAGAGCAGCAGCAAAAGCAAAATGTCAGGTGATTGTCAAAGATGCATTCATTGATTAATACTGTGTGTTTATGTATTTTGTAGTTGTTATTAAGAAGTTATTGTTTTCAGACAGAGAAGGATTCAGCGATATCTGATTGTACCAAAGCCATTGAATTAAATTCAAGTTACGTAAAGGCATATATAAGAAGAGCACAGTTGTATGAAGAGACGGAAAAATTGGATGAGGCATTAGAAGACTACAAGAAAGTATTAACATTTGATTCTAGTCACACAGAAGCTAATCATGCTGTCAGGGTAATATATAATTATTATTTATTCAAAGTATGAATTTTTTCTATAACGCGGTTTATAATAAAAATCAACTTTTTAAGAAAACGCGTTTAGAATTTTAATACATTCAAGTAATAATTACAAAAAAAGAGTGACTATGTATTTTATATGATATATATAACAATTTTTTATTTAATTTGTCTTTATTTTACAATAAATTAATTTTATTCCTTTATCTCTTAAAAAATGAGATAAATAAATTTCTTTTCTTTAAAGCTCAATTTTTACTTAAATTTTAAAAATAGCAATTTCAATGGTAAATATTATAGTGAATTACTTGTGAATATTAGAATTGTGCGTCAAAATTTAAAAGTTTAAAAGTTAAGAATACATTTAAAAATCAAAATTATATATTTTTGTAATTTATTAATATTACAATTTCTTGTTTTTTTAGAGGTTACCTCCATTAATTAACGAAAGAAACGAGAAACTAAAAGCAGAAATGTTGGGTAAACTAAAGGATCTAGGAAACATGGTTTTAAAACCTTTCGGCCTTTCTACGAATAACTTTGAATTGGAGAAGGATCCTAACAGTGGTGGTTATTCCGTAAAGTTTCATCAGAACCCCATGTAATAAGCTAGTTATTCATAAAAAAAATTATGGATAAAATTTGTCCTTTACCTGTAAGAAATTAAGATATATTTGTATATTCTGCACGAATCCTATTATGGATTTTATCCCTCACTCTATAATTAAATATAGACATTAATGAAGTATTGACAGATAAAGTAAAAGTGATTCAATCGTGAAAATTTCATCAGATTTTACACAGAAAATTATTTTAATAATTTTAAAATATATTTATGTATCTTAAAAATATAGATCCTACTATGAATTTCATAGCTTTATAATTAAATATAAATATTGTTGGAATAACAATATCGACAGGATAAAATTATCCAAATCGTGAAAAATCTGATCAGATTTTATACATAAAACCATTTTGACAATTCGCCGCGCGAAGCGAGTTTCACTCAAAATATTTCTTTGTCGAGTTAATCGAAGCTCCAACAAGCAACATATATCGCAAATCGCAATGTCGGATATCTCGCTATATTTGGCGCCAATGCTAGACCGGATATAGTCTATGGTTCAATAATACCGAGCTATATCGCCATCCCAGATAATTTTAGCCGCGGCTCTTTCACGAAGAGGTTGAACGACTTTGCAATCGCGGGGGCAACGAACGTCCTCGGTCATAGATTATAAATTATTAGTTGATATTAATCAAAATTCAAAAGTATGAATCACCTAATTTAATAATGAAAATAAGAACATGCAATCGCTGTCTTTTCTTTCGGATGATAATCGCTGAAGAATGTCAAAATATCAAATATATATTAATCTAATAGCGAATTCGATTGAGCACACTAATGCATATTAAAGCCACAAATTGATATAAAAATGTGTATTTAATATAAATATAGGAATGGATTAACCATGAAATCCTCAATATATTTTTATATTATTTATTTTTATATTATTAAATAAAATCTATTTTATAATTCAAAATATTTGCATTTTACTTTTACAAATTAAATTAGTAACTATATTATATATGCACTAATGTGTTTAATTCGTTATTAATTAGAAAGAAAGAAAATTTAGTACATTGAAATTATAGCAATTTTTTTATTCTCGATATCTAAATCGATATCTAAAAAATAACATCGATTCCATCTCTGCTCCCTCACTTCCTCCTCCAAGTGAGCAAGTGCAATGAACGATCACGAGGGTGCGGAGGGATGAACCGATGACGTATCACGCGCAAGCGTCTCGACGTCATCGTCGATGGTGCATTGTCGGAATGGACGAGGGGTTGAACGAAAGGGGAACGAAAGTGTGCATGTAGATGCGGATCAAAATCGAGGGCGCGATTTCCCGAATCTTCTTTCAAGCACCAACGAATCGCTCTCAAATAATGTTATGATGTCATCTCAATATACGAATAAGCAATTTGAATTAAATTAAATTAATTAGTAAAATTCATTCAAGATTGTAATAATAATACGATTGA
>Ga0157363_1002771_pt1 | contig 15567 bp, 8 predicted proteins | sample AttsexASBM1_FD_111477 | JGI IMG/M metagenome (GOLD analysis project Ga0157363, IMG submission 111477) | Fungus gardens microbial communities from leaf cutter ant in Ribeirão Preto, State of São Paulo, Brazil - Atta sexdens ASBM1 | ecosystem: Host-associated > Fungi > Mycelium > Unclassified ...
GAGCAGAAATATAAGGACATCTTGGGTGGGATTATATAGAAGTCGAGGGAAATCGTTTTACATAATACAGTGTCCCAAAAGGAGAAAAGTTCGGCGGGAAGGATATAAGAAATTCGACAAGGAAATAACAATTACTTTATTTTGACTTGCGGCTAACATCTTGCCGACTTTGGAATCGGTCGTTCTTTGTCCATGGCTTCTGTATTCAACACCGAGTGTGAAAGCGTTTAATAAAAAAAGGTATCCCAGTGCTCATTTCAATTTGGAGAGAGGAATCTTTTAACCCAATTGATTTATTTAGCTTTTTACGATACCGATTTGTATGTAACATAATAAAAACGGTATACAAGGTGATCTCAATTTGAAAAGTCAGTTTTTCCGGTAAATATGCGAGTGACAGGTACACGCGTTTTCAAACAATTCAATTCGAATCAAATTTATAATGCGGAGTTGGAACAGTATTATATAAAAACGTAATAGCAAAATAAAAATTTCCGTTGATCTCATATTACTAAGATAAGGTTTTATTTTTCATTTATAATGTATTGGAAATAGATATAGAAAAATATTACAGTGTCGAACACAAAACAACAGGTTTATTCACGTTGCTTGAAATCCTCAAAAATTGCACTCAAAATAAAAAAAATAGATATTCGGATATTGAAGAGAGAAAAAGGATGCTGAGTGCAAAAAGTGCAAGCAACGCGAACAGACCCAATGATTTTGTAAAAAAAAAAAGAGAGCAACATTTGTCTGTTTGGCATGTCTGTGTCACATATATACAAGATGTTCTACAGACAGTTTCGTATTCAAAGCTTTAAAAATTTCAAATGTCCCGCGGTATCATAAAGTGATACCTAACATTCATGAAAAATCAAAAGAAACTCGATGGTTTCACGCAAACTCGTTTCACGCAAAGTACAATGCGATATTATGAAGATTCCATAATTCGTTCCACATGGAAATTCATGAACTCGTCTAACCGATTTTTACGCCGCGAACGAAATCCGTATTTTTCGAGGAAAAAGTAGGTACTCGAGGGAGAGCTCTCCGAAGCGGAGGACGTTGAAGGATAGCCCTCGTACGCCATCGATGCCCTGCTTTGCACTTGAATAACCCAATTTCAGGATGGCGCAACCTCTTCGGAGCATCCGCCAAGATACGTCCGCAAACAATCCATTCGACGAAGATTTACGAGCTGAATTTTATCGCTCGCGCGCTTCACATTCTTCGCCGGTTACATACGTGCCCGCCGTGAAACTTCCTCTTAATGCGGTCATACTTCCTCTTACTTTGTTCCGAAGATTCGTAAAAGAAAGATCGTGGCTGAAAGTGGGCTCTCTTAAATGCGGGGCGTTTAAGTTCTTCGAAAGGCGTGGCATTCGTCGCGGGCAGGCATCCTTCAGACGCGACCGTAATACGACTCATAAAAATACCTGTGCCTTTCTTCATGAATTTCGATGAATTTTTTATAAATATCGTGCATGTACTTTAATCAGAAATTACTTCAATTTAAGAATAATAACAATAAGATAATTGATACTCTTCTGGAGATTAATATCTAGGATGTGTTTACCATAATTCATGTTTTATTGCTTAATTATACGGACGATCAAGCTTGGCCGAGACCACGGGAGGAGGACAACGAATTTGTGAAATGAATTTCACGGCGCACAGCTACGTTGAGATTTTTCATCAAGAGAGGACGTCAGGGTCAGGCTGTGTGAAAAATCAGCCAGTATTGGGATTAGGAGAGAATAGTGGTAGTTCACCCTACTTTGCACCTGAATGACCCAATTTCGATGCTATTGCAACGCATCTTACGGTGCGCGTTCGCGAGAAAGCGATCCCATCTACGGTCCCATAGTTGCCACGCTCCTTTGCAAATGAATAGGAGAGTGCAGCGCGCGACACTCTCGAGAGTCCTGTGATTTACTCCGGGCGGGACAATCTCGTTGACTTTTTTTTCACGTTTCCTCATTGTGAATCAGCCATGCGAGCATGCGCGGCTTACGGCTCTCATCACAATGCAATTATGCGGGTCGTTCGGCTGCGCAAGATTCTGGCAAGATTTCGAAGGATTTCGGCCGGTTTCGAGATCCCTGCGTAAACGAACCGTTTACAACCTCATCTTTTCAGCACCCAACTTCGAGGATTTCAACCTAGGATTTCAACGCCACTCAAGTTTTTACGTCGCGCGTCGCTAGAATACTAAATCAGCAGGTCGTCTTGTAATACTTTAATTTTCAACACTTTCGCGAATATTTATATGTAACGTGACGTATCGTGAAAGATATTTAAAAGTTTCATTCGTCAACGAATGAAAATATGTATTATATTTTATATGAGAAAGATAGCTATGCAAAAAATTTTTTTAGCAAAATGTCTGAAAAATCTTGTGTAATTTGTTGAACGCGGCATTACATTATGTTGCTCGCAAAAAGCGAACAAATAGATAAGAGCTTATACTATTAAACACGACGGGAGTCTTTATTGTGTCGCGAAAAGAAGCGTGTAAGCATGACATCGAAGTGGACACAAAGTACGTTTTCAGGATAAACGTCGCAGTGATACAAATGCCGTTTCATTTTTTAGTAGCCACATGAGCCGGCTGTATCATTTTTCAAAGAAGGGATTATTCGCGCTAGAGAGTCACCGTACGCTGTTGGAGATCACTGATGAAAAAAAAGGCGAGACAATGCTACCTCTTTTTTACTTTAGCGATAGAAATCTGCAATTAAGTTTCACCTGGTTATGACGCATTCTGAAATTAAATTTATATTCCGTAATAATATAGTTGTATATGCAAATGATTTTCGAAATTCTTTTCAGATATTATAAATATATAACATATTTTGTAATGAAAATAGTGTATGAAATTTTTACATCAAGTAATTTACTCGAAAACTAAAAAAAAAAAAAATATTAAATTAAAAACTAAAAATTATAAATATTGTTCTATTTTTTATTTTATATTAACGACTTGAAGTTTTATCTTTTTACAAAAACAATGTTGTCCCACTTCACATCTAGTCTTTTTTTATCGAATGTGTGTATATGTGTATATTTCATAATTTTAAATTCCAAGATAATATAAAATGTCAATAAATATTCTAGAATGAGAATAAGATATGTAAATTTGAATACATTCTATAACTCAAGAATATGTCCGAATGCGACATGGCTTACGACTATTATTAATATTAAAATATAGAAAATATAATATAATTTCTTGTCTAAATGGTATGTAACCTATTTTTCTCTTTTATATGTATTTGTTAAATTATACTTCAATTTCTAAATATTCATTTTTTTATATTTAATAACTTTACCTTTTAAAAATAACTTTTAACAAAAATTTTTAATCACTAGAAAAATACAGTTATGCATTATATTGTAAGAATAAAATGTCTGACAAAGTATATTCTTTCGAAATATAATATTTTGCCTTTTCAGGAATTTCCATGTAGAATTTGCACTCACCTTACTCCACCGGCTGCTTTCAATCCACGCACTTTGGAAAGCCGTTATAAATCGCCTGTCAGGAGACGAAGAGAGTGCTATGAACCAAGGAGATGTAATGCGAAAGTCGGTACGGATTTGAAATACGAATTTAAATCATGTTTCTACAATGTCGATCGTGTCGCAAACAAAATTCAAAAACTAAAGAGAAAGGTTCAAGATTTTGATGGATCAAAGTATTATGATGAAACGGTAATTTATTAACAATAAACATTAAACAAACACGATAAATGAGAATAGATGGATTGGATTATATATGTCAACTCCTATAGCCCTTTGTTTTTATATTGTTCTTCTGATTACTTGTTAAGCAAAGGAGTCTTGAATAATTAAGTACTTTTATTATTTAATTATTCGTTTATTTATATAGTAATTTCTTTCAAATTTAAAATATAGTTTCAACAGGAAAATTTATTAGAACCATTGCCAGAGAACAAGATTAATGATCTAAAAGATGCACATAATACAATCATGACTTGCTTAAGGGAAATGGAAAAGATAAAGACATTTTTGGAGGATGAAAATTCCTGGTGGAAAATTTTAAAGAATCGTTCAATCGATTGTTGTCAACAAAAATTGCCACATCTTCATGGGATTTTAGATGGAGCATCAGTTACTTTAATGTTGCTTGAAGAAGGTACAGACGAGGTATTCTTCCTTAATTTCTTGTTTTATAAAAATAAATAAAGTGTACTACTAATTTATAAATCAATAATATGAAGAATTCTTTACAATAATTTATTAATAAAAGAAAGCATATATTTGTAAACAATTTTCTTTCTGTAGGTTCCACGTCGTTTTGTGACATCAACACCGAAAGAAAAAAATACTACTGCCTCCAGATTCGGAACTTGTCCCAGAGAATGGAAGAATAAGGTAAAGGAAACTGAGCAGTATACGAATCACCGAATGGAGCACATGGACGCGGACTCTTGCACAGTTCCACATTATAGTCTTGATACGAAATCAGCATTAATTGAAGTTACAAGGTAAATCTTCTGATCCATATTCACACTTTATTCTTATCGATAAATGCATGCATATATTATAAAATTTCAGAAATAAATGCGCATACAGCGATAAAAATGGAATAAATATGCCTTTAAAATCATATTTATATCTATATTAAAATTATATTATATCTATATTATAAATCTTTTAAATTACATCTTGAAATTAAATATAAATTAAATTAGTATAACTTATGATAATTACTCTTGCTATATACAATCAAAATTATTTGTGGTTATAGAATTCATAAAATTTTAAAACATAGAAATATAAAAAGATTTTGAAAAAATATTTTTAAAAATATAATTTTTTAAGTACCGACAGTCATGAACCGATTCAACGACACAATAAAAGCGCTGCTAGTGAACAGAATGTTGCTTCCGAATTTTGGACTGAAGCACAAGAAGGTGAAAGTGACGAGCAGAAAATACCAGAAACATCACATAGATTCAAAGAAACACATGATATACAGTATGAAGATAAAGAGAAGAGGAGATCAAACAGTAAAACACAGACAGAATTATCATATATTAGATGTATAAATAAATAATAATCTACTTGGTTTTTTTTATGAAATTCAATATTTATTGTTGAAACATATTGATATAATTCAATCATGATGGAGCTCTCTACTATCTTTTAACTTTTTCCATCTCTTTTATATTTTAGGTAAGTTACAGATGCTAATTTTATAGAAAAATTTTATAGAAAGATTTTTACTTGAATTTATTAAACAATTTTCTCTTTTCTTCAAAATTTCTTTTCAAACATTGTTCAATTTAGAAAGCGCGTGACCGAAACTAATGATAATCTATGTATATATATATATATATATATACACATGTCAAATGCGGTAAAATATTTCAGGTTATAATAATGTATGGACATTTCACTATACTGAGAACCAATTTCATACTGACCATGGAATGGAACGGTGAAGCATTAAATCTGTTCTTTTTGGCTGAACTTTTACACTAGTTCATCTTTCTTTCTTTTCTCTCCAAAAGGAAAGAAGAGAAAGAAAGAAGAATTGGTACAAAAATTCAGCCAAAAAGAACAGGCCTATTGCGCATGATTGCAGGAAGGAGAAATTTTGACCAATCAAATGCTATCGGCATGTCAATGTCTATTGCATATCCTTCTGAACGTTTCATCTTTCTCATTCCATGTTCAACACCATAAGGTCGAGCTTTTTGTGGCAAAGTTCCAAGATACAATATTATGTGCACAATCAAAGGAATGAGGGAATCAAAAAAATGAATAGGGATGAGAAGACAGAGAATAAGAATTTCAAAACTTCTTAGAAATATATTTCAGATACATAGTTTTTAATAAGTTTGAAATTCTTATTATCTATTTTTTCTTTTAAGTCTGCTCAGTCCTTTGTAACCTGGCATATTTTCGTTATCTAACCAGAAATAACCGCGACTATCTTTGCTTCAGGGAGATGAACATAGCTTTAGCCGTGATTGCTTCTGATTGCATAATGAAAATACGCCCCTGGCTGAGTTTGTATTTTGTACATGAATACCGATAACCGTCGATAACCATATATACAGAATGCAATCCTCTTCGAAATTTACTGTATTCAGCATACACATATATATAGCGTCTTTAAGTTATCATTTATTTCAATTGATTTAGCACGCTTTGTCTAAATTGAATAATATTTGGAATTTAGAAATGTCGAAAAGATAAGAAAATAACTTAATGAATTCATTAGTTAAAAAGAATCAGTCTTTCTATCACTTGACTTATTCTATATTTATGTATACTTAGATACATTATAAATATATATATATATATGCACACATACACACACACACACACACACACACACACACACGCGCGCGCGCGCGCGCGCGCGCACGCACACGTAATGTGTAATATACTATGTTATATATACTATATATTAGTTTAACTATATTTATACATATATATTTTTAATACTTAAGTCGATAAAAAAATAGAATTATTAAAAAATTGCTAGTAATATTATTCCCGAGAAAATTACGTTTTTTACAGATGTGCTACCGAGAGATATACGATATGATCAGGACCCGCAGATCACATTCGAAGATGCAATGAAACCTCAGGAGACATTTAGTAGCGAAAGCAAGAAACATATCACGAACGATTTTGAATTAAATGTGGATTTAAACACGGTATATAAAACTTATTGTAAATTTCTTATTTTTTAATATCTTTTAATTCTGTTAATTATTGTACACTGTAGGAGATTCCGTCCAGAAATGTGTCAAGTCATAAACCGAGAGCGAAGGCGATTATTGAAAAAGGTATTCGCTATATTCCGACAAAACTTCCGAGAAAAATTTCAAAAACTAAAAGCAGAAATTAATGTTTATTATATATATTCGAAGATATAAATAAATCTTATGTACTGATTTTGTATTAATAGATTTATTTAAAAAATAAAATTTGTATAAACTAATTTTAAGAAAGTTTTGAAATGATTGCGTTGAGTAGACTTAATTGTTGCGGAGCGTAAAACTCTAGATATATCAAAGTAGAGCAATCCTTTTATCTGAGTCGAAATATCGACTCAGACGAAAGCTTTCCTAGTGGCTATTTCGACCGCTATTTTCGACTAGTAGCATTGTAGTTTAAATGGTTAGTATTATTAATACATGATATGATTAGTAGGACTGAAAATGGAGGACTTTTGCGCTACTTTGGTATATCTAGACTTTAGTGAAACGGATCCGTGAACGCTCACTGCTATTAGATGATCTCAAAGAATAGCAATGTTTTTTGATCCGTTCCGCAATAGTTGAGTCTGCTGAACGCAACCAATGTACAAAATGTGATTACTTACATCATAATGGTATTTCCATGTGATTACGTTTGCATTTTGTCATTACTTAATGTTATCAAATATATGCTTTGAAATATATCGATTGTACTTATCGAGTTTTACAACATTCAACTTTCAAATTTTAGTTTTGCTGACTTCTTGTCTATGTTTATTTTATGTCTATAAGTGACTTTAACATTATCAAAATATTTCATAATTTCGACCGTATATCACAGAATCGTTAAGTTCTGCAGGAATCTAGGGAAAAGATTCCGAAATGTATGCACGCGATGTTCGAATGGTAAACAGGTTAGATCAGATTATCATTTATCTATACGATTATTTGTTATAAATTTTATAAATCTAATAAATGCAAAAAAAGAGAAACAAATTTATACTCTAAATTTACGTGCGATTTAGGCACGTAAAATGAAGAAAGTCCTTATAATAGCGAGAAGTCCAGTTTGTACTATCGACGATGAATTAAAAATGGGCTCAAAGACCACCGTGATTCTTCGTGAATATGCAATAATAAGATCTGCAGTTTCCACTCCGACTATATCGTGTAGAAGTGAGTCAGATATAAAATTAAACTTTACAAATAATTTCCTGATTATATATCAATTCAATAGCACATAAGGACAATATTTATAAAATGTTTTTGATTGATAGAGCGAAAGTTCCAAAAAAGAATGCGTTGATGAAGAAAAAGATTCGGACAATTGAGAGAAGTTTAATAGAAATTTACAAGTCAACGAAAGAGTAACAATAGAATTTGAAGAAATACTTTAAAATTCAGAATGGAAGAGAAAGATAAAGATTCAACATCTTTTGATGGATCTACTTGTACCTTGACTTTGGAATCATATGAAGTGTGCCTGAAGAGAAAAAAAGATACATCAATAGTTGACAAGCGACGATTAAAATGCTGCAAGTCCACAGAGAAAATTAAGCCATCTTCCTTTAAAGGCAAATGTTCAAAATCATGTACGAAGAAGTCTAGAAAAACCAATTCAAATAGGTACATGTGATGTTTATTTAATAAATAATTTGTTTTACTAGGAATTTCAATGTTTGTTTAATTAATGTTTCCTTCGAAAATTTTATAATTGACAGATAAAGAAATCAATTGAGTTACGTTTAGATTTTACATTTAGATTACTCAGCTTTTTAATCATTTATATACACAATGTCAATTGAATATACTTGTGACATTTGATCAATATTTATTTAATGTACAGTTTTTAATTAAATACGCGACTACATATGTACAATAGTTTTAAATATTAATATTGAGAAATATGGAGGACTTGTCAAAGATATTTTTGCATATATCCAGAGTATTTAACAAACAGACATAGAAACTTGTTTTCTACATAGAAACTACATCTTCGCACATTTTGCTCGAAGGCGGTCTGGCTATACTAATGTCAATTACACATTTTGCATATATTTCAGATCTCAAACGTCAGACAAACCGCAAACGTTGTGTGAATCATCATCTTGCCGTCAAAAGAAGTCCAAGACAAAGCCCACGGGGGAAATGCCACTGTTCGCACAACTAAAAACGAAAATAAAAAAAACGTCGAGGAAGTTTCAGGTCTTTTTTTGTTTCTCTTTTCCATCTCTCGGAATAATAAATTTTTGCACAAGTCGAAGAGAACTCAATAGCCAATTTCCACCAACAGAGCACCTTGCCATTTTTTAAAAAGACAACAAGACGTACCATGGCGAGAGTGAAGTCCTATGTCGGCTCCAAGCCAAAGCGAGCATTGGGATTCAAGTGCGACCTGAAAAAATGCAGCAGTACGTTAACGGAATGCAGCGCCGGGGCTTGCAGAAAAAAGAATATGATTTTTGGTGAACCTATTCAACCATGCAGTTCGAAAATAACCGATTCTAGCGCCAGTGACACTTCGACAGAACCGAGCACAAGTGAAAATAGGTTTTAAACCATAATCTCTTTAATCTCTTATCAACATGTTATTGTTACTTGTCTATTTAAGACTTATCCCCATCGAAAACAATTGTGCCAATCGGCATGTTTTCGGCACTTTTTGTTCTTTATAAAAAAAGAAAAGGAGCCAGTCAGCATGGTCGGCTTCAGTGAAAACGAACTTTTTAGATACTATCTCTTATAAATTTGATTTTTTAAAAGTTTCGAAACATCAATTGATGATTTTTTTTCGGAAAAAAAAAACGAAAGAGGAAAAAAGTCAGAGTAAATATAAAATTCAGAATTGCCAGGTGCGTTGTCCAGTTCACGCGGGCGTTAAATAGCGATATATTACTGCCTAGGTGTACAGCAGGCAAATCGACTTTTATCGCTTTATAGCGCTTATAAGCCGCCCGCCATTCCAAGTTACACGTGTAATCTGGAATATAAAGAGCTTGTTATTACGACGGCACTATTCATAATCGGACTCCCAGCTGACAACCGGACTACACATTGATAGGCGGATATGATCACGATATTTTCTGTGAACGCGAGAGTTATCGCTTCGTCGATTCCTTTTTTTGCGTACGATAGAAAATTTCAATTGAAGCATATATTTCACCTCCTACTCCTCATATTTCTTATAAATTCTTGCGCTACTATCTAACGCCAAATGACAGCCAAAAATTCTATAATATTATATCTTAAGTAATCAAAGAAGTGCATATAGCATAATTAAATCAGCTGTTATAAAAAAGATGTTATATTAATACGTTGTATATTAATAATCATATTCGAAAAAATTTCATTTCAATTCGTCTACATTTTAGTTAAATTTTAGCAAAAATTTAAGTTGATTCAATTTAATTAATTTGTTTGGAAAAAATGACTGTTGATTATTTTATTAGCTGTTCAAACGTCTATATTCGTAATCGAGGAACAAAGATGATTCATACGCGACGTGTCCACCCAAACTGAGATCCTTAGCTCCGCTCTCACCCGCGCGGATCGCATAAATCGCGTGTTTTCCTTCTTATTGGCTGATTGAATAATACATGTAACCGAATAATATTAAACCGGCTGAACGGGACACGCAAGGTCCATGACGCCTGTCATGTCGGGCGGGTCATGCGTCAGCATTTTGACGAGTTGTTTAGGTCGATCAATTTATCGCTTAAGATACACACGGAATGGCTGTTGCGCCTGTATTTGTCGATGCAGAATTAACGACGTGATGTAAGATAAGACCGCGGATTTATGAACGCTGCCTACTATCAATTCATCATTTCTCGTCCATTATATGTCCGTCTCAACATTGGGCTATTCGATCGATACGTCATGTTTGTAATTATTATTTACATTATTGCTTGTATTTATGAAATGAAAGATATCTCAGTCAATGTTCACTTAATTTGACAAGGATTCGATGAAAAAATTGTTTGCCATTTTTCAAATTCATTTAGTTGTTTGAAAGGTGATAGACACTCGCAACGTGTCTCATCTACAATTACTTAGTATTTTTACGCGGAATGAGACATTATAGTTGAGTCAAGCATACGGTTCTAATGATCGTCGACATCCATAAACGTGCGCAAGAAATTATGGTACAAGCGAAACGTCAAAGTACTGAATAATATACAATTTCCATTACGTTTATGTTTTTTATAAAACGTGTTTCTGCGAAGACATCGGATTCCTGGGCGATACCAAGTATGGTATAGATGCACCCATATGGAGGAGATATTTCGCGTCATATTAACCGCTTGCAATTTTGCGACCAACTGCACCAAAAATATTATTATTTCGATGCGCATGAACGGCGAACAGAGGGGAAAAAAATATTAATGACAGAGTATTACGAGGCCGAGTGCAAAAATCACCGCTAAATCACTGACCGGCCGCCTATAATCTTGCCTATTCAGCGTAATTTATTACGCATTGATATTTACAATCCTTTATGGTTAATATCTCTCTTCGCGTCGCGACGATTGCCACGCGCAAGCCGCTGGTAATGCGAAACCTCCTCGTTCGAGAACCGACGATGATCCCCGAGATTGCATATTTAACGCGCGACCAACAAATTGACCTTCCTAGCGCTCCATTATACGACATTTGCGAATCAATCAAGACAAGTGGGCGGCAAATTTACATCTAATTATAGTGAACGTGGAATATATCCAAGAGGTACATTATATATTATTTCTTTGATCTTTTGCGAAACGACCGAGCATTGTGCGTTTAATAATTAAATTACTTATATTTAACTGCAATTGAAGGTTAAAATATTGACAGAATCGAATTAAAGATAATAGCTCCCAAAAGAGCTATCTTCTGTGATTTTTTTTTTTTTTAATTCATAGATTTATTAAAGATCATATACATGAAGTGTAACAAGATTAAATGATTTCATTTGACTTGAGACTTATAAATAAACGAAAAAGTGATAGGATACGAACTAAATTCCAATCTAAGTTCTTCATCAGTATCGAAGACTGACTGATTGTATCCCGATGATTCCAACGTTAGTTTTTTGTGTGCTTCAATTTCGCATGCCTATTCCTCGTGAATTTACTGCTGCGCTAAAAGAGAGAGAGAAAGAGAAAGAGAAAGAGAAAGGTAGCCCCTCGACACACACAAACGGGACTCCAGCCGTTGCATAAATCACAATGAAACGCATGCCTCATTATACTTGCAGGCACTCGTGTAATTGCGACGGGCGTGTCCGTATTTACCCGTGCAGATCTGCCGGGGCCGGCTGGTTGCCGAACATTATCGCCGCGTGTGTGTTTGCGCGTTTAGTTTTTTATTTTTTTTTTCGTTCTTTCTTTCTCGCCGCCGTTCACGTGTCTCGCACTTCTCGTTTCAACTCCATGAGCTCCATCCACAATCTCGTAGAACCTCGGTGCTTTTTGCGACCGGAAACGGGAGACCGGATATGGGTGTGATGCATAGCGTAGTCTTAAAAGCGTATTATACGTTAAACGCGGAATTATACGTTTTTATTTGCGTAAATGGTTCACGCTGATCCTGACCAGCGTCGCGACTGCCTCTTCGACTGACGTGAAGATGCACCGTCGTTCCGATCGTACGGATTATTTTCAAAATCGATGATAATAGCCTTAGATCTCTCATCGGCGTATAATGAATGATGAGAGAAGAGCTGAGATGTACAATTTTACAATTTTGTTGATCACGATCCATTGACGGATTCTCTTCGGCTTGACCAGTAAAATTCTTTAAAGAAGAATCTGCGAAGTTATCTTCATGATTATAAAAAGCCACATTTACCTAGACTTCCGAATTTGTATACTTTTCAATTTTCAAAAAAGGTATTTTAAGATACAATTTATAATAAATTGTGAATAGAAAGGCTTGAAATCAAATAAAAACGCTGAGTCATTTGTGACGACAATAGATTCCGATTCCCAAGAATAAAAAGTAATGATCATTTTTAGAAACTGTCACTAGAAAATGTCACAGAAGAATAAGACATGAGCGAAAAAATATATTAACTTTCATGGTGGTCTTTTTCTAACTTCATTTTTCAATGACACCCCTAATGATTGATATTAAAATATTTGTAAAAAGTAAAAATCATTCAGTAAAATTGCGTATGATTCATTTTGAATTGACTAAATAATAGTATAAAATAATAAGTGCATTATTCAACAATTAACTTTTTATTTTTAATGAAGAAGCACAATATTTTATTATTATTATGTTTAATAAATGAAAATTCTACTGTGACGTGCAGGCTAAAAACTCATCCTCCCCACTCATCGAAGCCGATTGTGTCGATCAGCATACTATTGGCTTCTTTTTTTCTTTCCTCTTCTTTCTTTATAAAGAAGTCAGTATGTTGATGAGTCCCTGGAGGAATGAGCCTTAAGATATACAGACTTGTAAATATCATATTAACGAGATACGTTGAAACTTTTTTAAACTTTTTTCTCCAATTGGGTAAATTACACACGCGATACATTAAAGTATTAAATCCGTGCGCACTTAGAAAATTATTTATCTCCATAAATTTGCGATATAAATCATACAATATTAATAATTACTACATTACATAGCATGATACTTAAAGGAAAGGAATGTCTATCTAACCATTTTCAGCATCGATAGATCATGGCAAATTACCCAGCGAGCGCCATTGGCATAAAAATTGCTGCGGCCAAGGAATACGCGCGTATCACTATAAAGACGTCGACGCAATTAATTACGTCAGACACGTGGAGCCGAAGCGTACCGTGGTCGGCGATCGTTATCGGTTTAATCCTTAGCTACGATATCGATATTCGAAAGCGTTACTTCTATCTCAGTTCCGGTTTTGATGAATTGCGCGCAGCGCACGCGATTCATCGCGCTCAATGGGCGCTCCACCGTGAAAAACTTGCTGTGAAACAATGAAATGTATTCTTGAAGAAAAAAAAGAAGCAAGAGGAAGAAAAAAGAAAACAGAAAAAAGTGATAGAGAGAGAGAGAGAGAGAGAGAGAGAGAAAGAGAGAAAGAGTGGGAAGAAGGGAGGGGGAGAAAGGAAAAAAGAGAGAGGACGACCACCCACGGTTAGTACCGAAGTTCCGAAATTTTCACGCTTTTCTAGCGGTTGGTTACATTTCTTCCTCATTGACATACACCATCCCTTCCTCCTGTCGCTGTATCTAGCGTCTCATGTAAATGCAACGGCTGTCGGATGAATACCAGTCGGTAAGACAGTTCAGGTGTGGGGCTGCGTCCGCCGAATTCGTCATGGATCGTTATTCAAAGTCGACCACTGGCAGAGAAGCGAGTCGAAGTGGTGCGCGTTGCGATTATTAACCGGCGCTTACGAGGCGCGGTATATATCGGAGTTATTGATGCCTTATTGATACCTCGGCGACAATTTATTGCGGGACTTCGCATTTTATATAGGCGCCGCAAAGGCGTATGCTCGACGTTTTACGGGCGTGTATGTGGAATCTCTCGAGAATCACGCTTAGATATCATCTACGTGTATCATTTGATGCCGAAGGCTAACTTGGAAGAAATAACTGTCATTTTTGTCCGATGTTGAAGCAGCAAAAGTTACGGGGTTCTTTAATATAAAAGATTAACCCGCCGCTTGGGTGAATAGAAATTTGTGCGTCGGTAAAGAATAGAATGTAATAGAAGCGTGTATTTTTGTATTTTGCATAAAAAAGTAGGGGGCGATCAGAAGGGCTGTAAACCCTCTTTCCTTTTCTACGCACGGTAGTCTCTAGAATTTTATATTGAAAGCTACAATTGTGTACGTTTGACGTAACAATTGAAGGCCTCTTATACGAGATGGGCCTCAAAAATGTGAATACGTGACGAAACTTTTAATTTACTCGCTCCATAACTCTCTGTCGGTTATACTTTCTGTGTTATGTTTATCTTTGACTTCTATATCTCTCTTTTCTAGAATAGGTCACATGTGCAACGTGATAATATGATGTCAGATTACACAGTCCGTAGGTATAATATGAATTACACGCTGAGTTCGCAATTAGATTTTTCTAGCGAAGTATCGCGCTGTCAGTACATTTAATGAAACACTGCCGGTGTCTTTTTAGATATACGATACGTATCATATTTCTAGTGGAAAGGGGTCTCCCCTACAATTTTGTGCTACTGTGATATAGTCTAATCTATGTTAATTGGGCAAGTTACGTTTCCGAGGTTAAATGTCAGAACTGAACGCGCTCGCGCTTGATGAATCACACCTTTTTTTTGAGGTGCATTTTTAACGAGATACAAAATATAAGTTCTTGACTCATTTGTAACGGTCGATTTTATCACAATCGTTTTGTCGAATTGTAAAATTTTGTTTTATATGAATATTATTTTACGTATTTTCTAAATATAAGAATAGTTATTTCTTAAATAACTATTCTTTACAAATCTGCAATAAAAAGACGTTATATTAATAAAAACCTTCATTTTTAAGAATACTGTCATAATAAAAGCTATTCAACATGCTTATTTCGTATAATATTTGTTTGGTTTCTTATCTTTCTCAGAAAATTCTAATTAAATATCCATATCCATAATGTTCTTTAATAATATATAATAAATTGGAAAACAATACGTTACTAATAATAGTGATTTGAAATGAGAAGATAGTCATTTATAAAAAAAAAAAAAAAAAAAAAAATCAAATTGACTATTCCCGGGTTTATTTGTAAAAAAATGGATCGAATTCCGTTTCCTCAAAATATCCGAAATTTTTGCAAAAACTTTGCTGGGACTTTGTGATTTCTCCCTGGCGGAGGGGTCCAA
>Ga0157363_1002772_pt1 | contig 15566 bp, 11 predicted proteins | sample AttsexASBM1_FD_111477 | JGI IMG/M metagenome (GOLD analysis project Ga0157363, IMG submission 111477) | Fungus gardens microbial communities from leaf cutter ant in Ribeirão Preto, State of São Paulo, Brazil - Atta sexdens ASBM1 | ecosystem: Host-associated > Fungi > Mycelium > Unclassified ...
CTCCATCGATCACTTCCTTCCCTTCGCACCAGGAGTTTTCATGGCAAAGATCAACATGGCCCAGCAACTGGCCTCGACCCTCGAGCAGGCTGGTATCAAACGGATTTGGGGCCTCACCGGCGACAGCCTCAACGGCCTGACCGACGCCCTGCGAAGCATGGACAGCATCGAGTGGATGCATGTGCGTCATGAGGAGGTCGCAGCCTTCGCCGCCGGTGCCGAGGCGGCGGTGACCGGTGAGTTGACGGTGTGCGCGGGCAGCTGCGGGCCGGGTAACCTGCATCTGATCAATGGCCTGTTCGACTGCCACCGTAACCGGGTGCCCGTGCTGGCCATCGCCGCGCAGATCCCCTCTTCGGAGATCGGCCTGAACTACTTCCAGGAAACTCATCCGCAGGAGCTGTTCAAGGAATGCAGCCATTTCATCGAGCTGGTCAGCAACCCGGCGCAGATGCCGCAGGTGCTGCACCGGGCCATGCGCTCGGCCATCCTCAATCGCGGTGTGGCGGTGGTGGAGATTCCCGGTGACGTCTCGCTGTTGGAGGTCGAGGAAAAGCCGGCGGCTTGGCCTGCGTTGCAGCAGCCACGCATCCTGCCCACCGACGTCGATCTCCAGCGCCTGACCGATTTGCTGGAAGACAGCCACAAAGTGACGCTGCTGTGCGGCAGCGGCTGCGCGGGGGCTCATGATCAGGTGGTGGCCCTCGCCGATGCGCTCGGCGCGCCGGTGGTTCATGCGCTGCGTGGCAAGGAGCATGTGGAGTGGAATAACCCCTTCGACGTCGGCATGACGGGATTGATCGGCTTCAGCTCCGGTTACCACGCGATGTTGGGCTGTGACACGCTGGTGATGCTGGGCACCGACTTCCCGTACAGGCAGTTCTTCCCGAGCGATGCCAAGATCGTACAGGTTGACCGTGACCCGCAAGCACTGGGGCGACGCGCCACCCTGTCGTTGGGCATCGCCGCCGATGTCGGCGAAACCCTCACCGCACTGCTGCCACGCCTGACGCGCAAGACCGATCGCCGCTTCCTGGAGGGCGCGCTGAAAGCCTACGGCAAGGCCCGCGAGGGGCTGGACGATCTGGCGGTGCCGTCCAAGGGTGACCGGCCGATCCATCCGCAGTACGTCACACGACTGCTCAGCGAACTGGCCACCGAAGACGCGATTTTCACCGCTGATGTCGGTTCGCCCACCGTCTGGGCTGCGCGTTACCTGCAGATGAACGGGCAGCGCCGCCTGGTCGGCTCTTTCAACCACGGCTCGATGGCCAATGCCATGCCACAGGCCATGGGCGCGCAGGCCGCCTTCCCGGGCCGCCAGGTCATCTCGATGAGTGGCGACGGTGGCTTCAGCATGTTGATGGGTGACTTCATTTCGCTTTCGCAGCTGAAATTGCCCGTGAAGGTGGTGGTGTTCAACAACGCCTCGCTGGGGTTCGTCGCCATGGAAATGAAGGCGGCGGGCTACCTCGACACCGGCACCGAGCTGCGCAACCCCGATTTCGCCGCCATGTCCAACGCGATGGGTATTCTGGGGATTCGCGTCGAGCGCTCGGAAGACCTGGAAGACGCCCTGCGCCGTGCCCTCGCGCACGATGGCCCGGTATTGGTCGATGTGGTCACTGCCTCTCAGGAGTTGGTCATGCCACCGGCGATCAAGCTGGAGCAGGCCAAAGGCTTCAGCCTGTACATGCTCAAGGCGGTGATGAGCGGGCGGGGTGACGAGGTGTTGGACTTGGCGAAGACCAATCTTCTGCGCTAGTGGCTTTGCGTGTTCGGTGTGCGACTGGCGCGCATACCGGATCTGTTGGTCTGCATACGATCCCCTAGAAGTGCCGCGCTTGTGTGCCCCTGCCGTGTTAAGCAGGCAAGTACGCGGTACTGATCGCATCCTGGCGCAGGAGTGATTTGTACACGAGGTTCGCAACCGTTCTGCGCAAATCTGGGCGGTCTGCCTGTTGGGGAATGCTGAGGAGTGCTGGCCGGATTTTTCCACTGAGGTCTTCACAGAATTGCAGCGTTCCGCTGAAAACCGTTTCACCTAACTGCCGACCAATGACCATATGAAAACCACTATGCTCGTCGCTCGGCGCCAGCCAATCCGAGCTCAGGTTTCTCAGATTCCATTGTGCCGAAAGCAGCACACTGTATAGCAAACAACACGGCAGGTTGGCCGACGTAGTCTTACCGGAGCTATCTCGGTAAAGCACCGCGTCCTTGCAAAGGTACCCTTATGGTGCAGAGGCCTTCGGTGCTAGTGATAGCAAGCTTTATTTTGCGGTGGGGAGGCGATAGAGCATGACACTGTTCGAGTTAGCGAAGCGCTTTTTTACACTTGAGTTTCATTGATTTTGAGATAATTTTCGAGCTTCGACAGGCTAGCGTCCCGGCTTTAAGGGTTCAAAAGACACTTTTTCGAGATATCGCTTTCGCCTTCTGGAGATGATTTTGGTAAAGCAAATCTTTCCATAACGACCTACAGCTGCGGGCCTATTGTTCGATTAGCCTCTGGTCGATGTGCTTAGCTAGCCTGAGTAGCTGCGCAGACTGTAGTTGGAGAGAAACACCCAACCGCAGATTTTTTCCAGCTCACATCGTTATTCCATACGTTTGAGTGTCTGGGATTGAGCGAGAGTACTTGCCACGACGGATTCAAGCTACGACCTGTCCTTCAACAACACTGAAGATGCCGGGGCCCCAGCGTAGGTAACCCGCCACCTCACGCCGACAGCCACTGCGCCCCCAACCCCACCACCGCCTCGACACCCTCACGCCCCAGCCGCTGACTCCCCTGCGCCACCACCTCGCCAATCACCATCACCGCCGGCGCCTTGAGGTCGAACGCCAAGGCCGCCGCCTGCATGCTGCTCACATCGCTGAAACACACCCGTTGCTGCGGCAAGGAGGCGTTCTCGATCATCGCCACGGGCGTATCGCCGGCCATCCCTCCGACCAGCAGCTCACGCCGCACCTCGTCCAGCTTCGCCACGCCCATGTACACCACCAGGGTGGTCCCGCTCTGCGCCAGTGCCTGCCAGTTCAAGGTGCTGTCATCTTCGGTGTGCGCCGTCACCAGGGTTACGCCGCGGGCGACCCCGCGCAAGGTCAGGGGGATGTCGCACTGGGTGGCGCCTGCCAGCCCGGCCGTGATGCCGTTGACCAGTTCCACGTCGATACCGCGATCCCTCAACCACTCCGCCTCTTCGCTACCGCGCCCGAAGATGCAGGGGTCGCCGCCTTTCAGGCGTACCACGCATTTGCCCTGGCGGGCATAGCGCAGCATCAGCCGGTGAATGAACGCCTGCGGCGTGGAGCGGCAGCCGCCGCGTTTGCCCACGGCGATGACTTTGGCGCCGGGGCAGTGCTCGAGTACGGCGGGGTTGACCAGGCTGTCGATCATCACCACCTCGGCGCTGCGCAGGGCGCGCACGGCCTTGAGGGTCAGGAGTTCGGGGTCGCCGGGGCCGGCGCCGACCAACCAGACTTTTGCGTTCATGGGGTGTACCTCATCAGGGAAGCGGACCGTCGGGTGCGGTGTGGGGGTAGGGGTGTTCATGCGTGCAGCAGCCAGATCAACAGCAGCCCATTGGCCAGCAGCGATCCCAGGGCCAGGGTGCGCCACACTTTCAAGGGCGCGCGCTCCAGCAAGGGGCGTGGACGTGGGCTGGGTTGGTCTTCGCCGTGTTGCAGCGCCAGTTGCCATTCTTCGGCGGTTTCAAAGCGTTCGGCCGGCTCGAGGGCCAGCGCTTTGTCGAGGATGTGCACCAGCCATTCGGGCAGGTCGGGGCGGTAGCGGCTGGCGGGCACGGGGGTGCCGAAGCGTGGGCGCTGGAAGGCCTCGATCTCGCCATGGGGGTAGTGGCCGGTCAGCAGGAAATACAGGGTCACGCCGGCGCTGTAGAGGTCCTGGGCCACGCTCGGCTCGGCGCCTGCGTAGGCTTCCGGGGCGATGTAGCTGGGCGTGCCGGGCAGCTCGCCTGCGGTATGGGTGGACAGGCCCGGGCAGTAGGCCAGGCCGAAATCCAGGAGTCGCAGGCTGCCGTCTTCCTCGAGCAGCAGGTTGTCGGGCGTGATGTCGCGGTGCAGGATGTTGCGCCGGTGCAGCATGCCCAGCGCCCGTAGCAGGTGCAGGGCGATATCCAGGCCTTGGGCCAGGCTCAGCGCGCCGTGCCGACGATAGTGCTCGGCCAGGGTGACGCCGGGGTGTTCGCGCATCAGGTAGTAGAGGTGCTGGCGCTCGCGGGCGGGGTGCACGTCCGGGAAATGGCGCCCGGCCACGCGGCGCAGGAACCACTCTTCCTGGAGCAGGCGCTGGCCGGCCTCGCTGTCGCCGTCGCAGTGCAGGGGCAGGGTTTTCAGCAGCCAGGGTTGCCGTTGGGCATCGCGGACGCGGTACAGCAGGGACTGCCGGGTCTGGCTCAGCAGTGCCTCGACCTGCCAGCCTTCGAAGCGTTGGCCGGGTTTCAGGGCCGGTGGCAGCGGCCACTGCTCCACCTGGTCGAGGGCATCGCCCAGGCTGGCTTCACCCAGGTCGTCGACGCGCACCAGCACGGCGCTGGCGTTGTCCTGGCTGCCGGCCAGGTGGGCGGCGGTGACCAGCGCCTGGGTGGCCTGTTGCAGGTCGGGCTCGTCGCGCAGCACGCCGGCGATCGACGCCTCGCCCAGGGTCGCCCAGACGCCATCGCTGACCAGCAGAAACCCTTCGCCTGCACGCAGTTCGCCTTCGCGGTAATCCACCACCAGGTGCTGCTCCAGGCCCATGGCGCGCTTGAGCACGTGCTGCATGCCCGGCTGGCGCCAGACGTGGTCTTCGCTCAGGCGCTGCAGGTGGCCGTCGTGCCAGCGGTACACCCGGCAATCGCCGATGTGCGCCAGGGTGAAGCGCCGGCCACGCAGCACCAGCGCACTGAGGGTGGTCAGCAAGGGCTGGTCGCCGCCGTTGGCGTGCAGCCAGCGGTTCTGCGCGAGCAGCAGGCGGTCCAGCGCCTGGGCCACACCCCAGGTCTGCGGGGTGGCGTAGTAGTCGTGGGCCAGGGCCTGCACCGTGGCGCGCGCGGCCAGCCCCCCGTCGGCGCACTGGCTGACGCCGTCGGCCAGGGCGAACAGATAGCCCTTGCTGGCCGCGAGCGAGGCGGCCGGGCTGACCAGGCGCGTGGCGTCCTGGTTCTCGGCGCGTGGCCCGCTGGCGCTGCTGTGCGCGTAGCTCAGGCGCAAGGGCATGGCGGCGGCTCAGACCCGCGCGGCGGTGAAGGCCGCCGAGCCCCAGGTGGTTCTCCAGCGGCGCTTGACGGCGCACAGCCCGAACCAGGCCACCACGCCAAGGCTGGCGAACAGCCACAGGCCCAGCTGATAGTCGCCGGTGCTCTGCTTGATGGCGCCCAGGCCCGCCGCCAGGAGGAAGCCGCCAATGCCGCCGGCCATGCCGATCAGGCCGGTCATCACGCCGATTTCACGGTTGAAGCGCTGGGGCACCAGCTGGAACACCGCGCCGTTGCCGGCGCCCAGGCCGAGCATGGCGCTGACGAACAGGGCCAGTGCGGCGATGGAGCTGGACAGGTGCATGCCCACCGCCGCGATGCACACGGCCGCCACGGCGTACATGCCGAGCAGCGTGCGGATGCCGCCGAACCGGTCCGCCAGGGCGCCGCCCAGCGGGCGCATCAGGCTGCCGCCGAACACGCAGGCGGCGGTGTAGTAGCCGGCGGTCACCGGGCTCAGGCCGTACTGGTCGTGGAAGTAGCCGGGCAGGGCGCTGGCCAGGCCGATGAAGCCGCCGAAGGTGACGCTGTAGAAGAACATGAACCACCAGCTGTCGCGGTCGGCCAAGGCCTTGAAGTAGTCGGCCATGGATTTGGCCTTGCTGCGGTTGGGGGCGTTTTTCGCCAGCAGGGCGAACACGACCAGCGTCAGCACCAGCGGGATCAGCGCCAGGCCGAACACCTGGGTCCAGCCGAAGGCGGCGGCCAGCACCGGCGCGGCCAATGCAGCCAGCACGGTGCCAGAGTTGCCGGCGCCAGCGATGCCCATGGCCTTGCCCTGGTGCTCGGCGGGGTACCACTGCGAAGCCAGCGGCAGCGCCACGGCGAACGAGGCCCCGGCCATGCCCAGGCACACGCCGAGCAGCAGGGCGTGCCCGTAGCTGTGGATGCCGAGCTGCCAGGCCGCCAGCAGCGAGACGATGACGATCACCTGGCCAATGAGGCCGGCCGTCTTGGGCGACAGCTGATCGGCCAGCATGCCCATGACGAAGCGCAGGATCGCCCCGGCCAGAATGGGCGTGGCCACCATGAAGCCGCGTTGCTGGGTGGTCAGTTGCAGGTCGGTGGCGATCTGCACCGCCATGGGGCCGAGCAGGTACCAGACCATGAAGCTCAGGTCGAAGTACAGGAACGCGGCAAACAATGTAGGGGTGTGCCCGGCTTTCCAGAAACTGTTGTTCATTCCAGCACCTCATCTGCAAAAGGGTTGTGTGCTCGCAGGTGGGCGAGCCCTCACGGCTGCTCCACCGCCTCGTGGCGCGAGGCCAGAAACGCAAAGACGTCGCCATGCCGAGTCCGCTTTCGCGAACGGGCATGCGACGTCTTTGTCGGGATGGGCAACCGCCGTTGGCTACCTGTGCAGAGGTGAAAGCAGGTTGTGTGCCAAAGGTGGAGAGGCGCGCGATGGCCGGCAAGGTCCAGCGTCGTTCATCCATGACCACGCTGGAGTGAAATCGGCTGCCATGGACCTTGTAGGGCTTACCCGCGATAGCGTCCGGTCCGCCAGCGCCTGCATCGCGGGCAAGCCCGCTCCCACAAGCTGCTTGCGCAGCCATGACTACATTGATGGCTGCAGAGGTCTGGGTGGGAGCTGGCTTGCCAGCGATAGGGTCCTGCCAGGCGCCGCATGCGGTCGGGCATGTACCCAGTAGAAAAGACAGTTGCTCCCACACGGGAGCGTGTTCGTCTGCCAGCACACCGCCGCGATCACGGCTTTTCACCCTTCCCTGGCTTCGTCCAGCTTCAGCGTCCCGTTGTCGAAGATGTTCAACTTCTGCCGCAGCTCGCGCGGCTGCATCGGCGCCGCGCTGCTCTGGTCCGGCGCAGCGGCGCCAGGGGCCGCCGGTGCGGGTACAGGCGCGGGTGAAGGCGCCGGGCTCGGTGCGGTCTCGGGTGCGGCCGGCGTGCCCTGCTCGCCCTCGATGTCGCGCTGGGCCTTCTTGGTCAGGACGATAATGTCGATGCGTCGGTTGACCGGGTTGTACGGATCCTTGCGATCGAACAGGGACGAGGAGGCATAGCCCACCACCCGCGCCACCTGGTCGTCCGGGTAGCCGCCCACCACCAGCGCCCGCCGCGCCGCATTGGCACGGTTGGCCGACAACTCCCAGTTGCCGAACTCACCATTGCCGGCATAGGCCTTGGCATCGGTGTGGCCGCTGACGCTGATCTTGTTCGGCACGGCCTTGATGGTGTCGGCCATGGCCAGCAGGATGTCTTCGAAATACGGCTGCAAGCGTGCGCTGCCCAGCGCGAACATCGGCCGGTTTTCGGCGTCCATGATCTGGATGCGCAAGCCATCCTGGGTGATTTCGAACAGGATCTGGTCCTTGAACTTCTGCAGCTCGGGATTCTGATCGACCTTGTTCTGCAGCTCCTGCAGCAGCAACTCCAAGCGCTGGTGCTCGAGCTGTTCGGCCATGGTCTGCACCTGGTCCTGGTCCATGTCGAGATTGTCGCGCTTGAGCGGCTCGGTCTGTTGCTCGGGGTTGATGGTCTTGTCCGGTGCCAGCTCCGGCGAACCGCCCAGGTCGATGACGTAGGGAGTGCCGCTTTCGGTGAACCCGATCGGGTCCTTGAAGTAGCCGGCGATGGAGAGCTTCTGCTCGGGCGTGGCGGTCGACAGCAACCACAGCACCAGGAAGAACGCCATCATCGCCGTGGCGAAGTCGGCGAAGGCGATCTTCCAGGCGCCGCCATGGTGCCCGCCGCCGAAGCGCTTGACGCGCTTGATGATGATCGGCTGATTGTTCTCCATGACTCAGCGACCGCGAACGGCTTGTTCCAGCTCGGCGAAGCTCGGGCGGTGCTTGGGGTACAGCACCTTGCGCCCGAATTCGACGGCCAGCGACGGCGGCATGCCGGAGGCGGAGGCCACCAGCGACGCCTTGATCGCTTCGTACAGGTTCACTTCTTCCTTGGCATCATGGGCCAGGCAGGTGGCCAGCGGGCCAAAGAAGCCGTACGCAGCCAGAATACCGAAGAAGGTCCCCACCAGCGCTGCACCCACGTGCATGCCGATGGCCGCCTGGTCGCCATCGCCCAGCGAGGCCATGGTCACCACGATGCCCAGCACCGCCGCAACGATACCGAAGCCTGGCATGCCGTCAGCGACCCCGGTCACCGCATGGGAAGGGTGCTCGAGCTCTTCCTTGAGGCTCAGCAACTCCATGTCGAACAGGCCTTCGAGTTCATGGGGCGCCATGTTGCCGGTCGACATGATGCGCAGGTAGTCGCAGATGTAGGCCGTCATGCGCTCATCGGCCAGCACGCCTGGGTACTTGGCGAAGATCGGGCTGGCAGCCGGGTCTTCGATATCGGCCTCGACCGCCATCATGCCTTCGCGACGGCTCTTGTTGAGGATCTCGTAGACCAGCCCGAGCACGTCGAGGTAGAACGCGTGCGTGAAGCGCGAGCCGAACATCTTCAGCGACTTCTTGATCACGTGCATGGTCATGTAGCCAGGGTTGGCCTGGAGGAACGCACCGAAGGCGGCCCCGCCGATGATCATGACCTCGAAAGGCTGGATCAATGCCGCGATCTTGCCGTGGGAAAGTACGTATCCGCCGAGCACACTCGCGAATACGACGATGATGCCGATAATTTTAGCCATGGTTCAAAGCACTTGCTGTCGTGGTCAGGGGGTGGGGCGGAAGCTTGAAAACTCTTCTTCTCCTTATCGGCCGAACTGCGCCAGACTATAGTCAGTCCAATCGAAAAGCCAGTTGAAGGCCGATGTCAGAATGCCAGATGACGCCAAGGTGACCGCCCCCAAGCCCCCTGCCACGCTCGATGCCTGGGTCAAGCTGCTGGACGGCGTGCGCCTGCCGGTGCCCAAGGCCAGTCATGATCGGGTGCTGTCGGCCATCAACGACAGTCGGCGTTCGCTGCGTGACATCGCTGACCTGATGCAGGGCAGCCCGGCACTGGTCTTGAGCGTGATGCGCGAGGCCAACCACTCGGCCAACGCCAGCCAGGCCGAGCCTGCGGAAAGCCTGGAGATCGCGCTCAACCGCCTGGGCCTGGAACGCACGGCGCGCCTGTTGGCACGTCTGCCGGCGATGGACGGCGAAGCCATCCCGCCGGTGCTGCGTCAGTTCCAGATGATCAGCCAGCATGCCAGCCAGCAGGCCAGTGGCCTGTTCGCCAGTCGCCTGGCCCGGTTGTGGCAGGAAATCCACTGGGGCAGCCTGCTGTTCCTCTCGCCCTTGTGGCCTTTGGCTGTGACCTACCCGGCACTGCTCGATGCCTGGGAACTGCGGGTGATCCACAAGGGGGAAGAGGCCACGGCGGTCGAGCACGAGCTGTTCGGTGTGCGCATCATGGAGCTGTGCCAGGCTGTGGCCACCCACTGGCGTCTGCCGGAGTGGGTGACCCAGGGCTATCGCCTGCTGCTCGAAGAGCGCGAACAACTGGTGCAGGTCCTGAACATCGCCCGCGAGCCCGAACCGCTGGTGCAGCAACAGCGGCTGGACGAAGAACCCGGACTGCGCCGCTGGTTCAACCAGCCGGCCAATACCGTGTTGCTCGCCAACGGCCTGGCGCTGGCGGCACAAGTCGGTTGGGACAACCCGCACCTGCTGCGCTGGCAACTGCTGACCGGTCTGTACTTGCAAACCTCGCTGGATGACGTGCAGCAGCAGGTCCACCAACAGGCCGCCGCCAGTGCTCGTCGCCATGCACGCAAGGCCTTGTTCCACCCGGCCGAGGCTTTGATCTGGCCCTGGGACCAGCGCCGCCCCCATCCGGACATGCTGACACCCCCGCCCCCCAGCGCCCAGGACATGCAGCAGTGGCGCCGACTGTGCGGCGAACTGCTGGCCCAGCCCAGCCCCTTCACCAACCTCGTGCACCTGGCCACCCAGGCGCGCGAAGCCCTGCTGGTCAGCGGCATGCAGCGAGTGCTGCTGCTGGCACTGGACCGGGTCAACCAGCGGCTGCGCGTGGTGCAGAGCGTCGGCCTGCCCCCCGAAGCCACACGCCTGGAACTGGCCCTCGACCAGAGTGCAGTCCTGCAGAAGCTCGCCAGTCAACCCGGCCAGCTGCGCCTCACGCCCGACAACCGCACCCGCCTGTCGGGCCTGTTGCCGCCGCCTCTGTGGGCCCTGTGGCGCAGCGAGCACCTGCTGATGCGCTCACTGGCCGTCAATGGTCAGGTGGCGATGCTGATGATCGTCGACCAGCACGGCCGTCCGCTGAGCGACGTCAGCGTGCAGGCCTTCGGCAAGACCGCCCAGTGCATCGAGCGCGCGCTGGCCACCTTCGGTAGCCGCAACGCCTGAGCCTTGCGCTACAATCGCCCCTTCAACTTCCCCGTGGAGACTGCGGATGACCGACTTTTCCGGCCTGCCCCTGGTAATCGAACCGGCCGATCTGCTACCTCGGCTCGACAACCCCGCGCTGATCCTGGTGGACCTGACCAGCGCAGCCCGGTATGCCAGCGGTCATATCCCCGGTGCGCGCTTCGTCGATCCCAAGCGCACCCAGCTGGGTCAGCTACCGGCCCCGGGGCTGCTACCCACCCAGGCCGAGCTTGAAAAGCTGTTTGGTGAACTGGGCCACCGCGCGGACGCCGTCTACGTGGTGTACGACGACGAGGGCGGCGGCTGGGCCGGGCGCTTCATCTGGCTGCTGGACGTCATTGGCCACACGCGGTACCACTACCTCAACGGCGGCGTGCTCGCCTGGCCGAGCGACGCGCTCAGCACCGAGGTTCCGGCACCAGCGACAGCCCCCGTTCACCTGCACCTCGACCCTACCCCGACCGCCACGCGCGAATACCTGCAAAGCCGGCTGGGGCAGCCGGACCTGGCGGTCTGGGACGCGCGTGCGCCGGCCGAGTACCGGGGCGAAAAGGTGCTCGCGGCCAAGGGCGGGCATGTCCCCGGTGCAATCAACTTCGAATGGACCGCCGGCATGCAGCACGATGACCGCCTGCGTATCCGTACCGACCTGGCGTCGGTACTCGCCGGGCTGGGCATCACGCCGGACAAGGAAATCATCACTCACTGCCAGTCTCATCATCGCTCGGGCTTCACCTACCTGGTGGCCAAGCACCTGGGTTACCCACGGGTCAAGGCGTATGCCGGCTCGTGGGGCGAATGGGGCAACCACCCGGACACGCCTGTCGACGTTTAAAGGAAACCTATGAAATCCCGATTGTTCATCCTCAGTCAGTACCTGCTCCCGCACCATCTGCTGTCGCGCCTGGCCGGCTGCGTCGCCGAGTGCCGCGTGCGCTGGTTCAAGAATGCCTTCACCGCCTGGTTCGCCAAGCGCTACCAGGTGGACATGTCCCAGGCGCTGGTCGAAGACCTGACCGCCTACGAGCATTTCAACGCCTTCTTCACCCGCGCGCTGAAAGCCGACGCACGCCCGCTGGACCCGACGCCCGGCGGCATCCTGTGCCCGGCCGATGGCGCGGTCAGCCAGTTGGGCCCCATCGAACACGGGCGCATCTTCCAGGCCAAGGGCCACAGCTACAGCGCCCAGGAACTGCTGGGCGGCGACCCGGCGATGGCAGCACCGTTCATGGGCGGGGAATTCGCCACCATCTACCTGTCGCCGAAGGACTACCACCGCGTGCACATGCCGTTGGCCGGTACGCTGCGCGAGATGGTCTACGTGCCCGGTCGCCTGTTCTCGGTCAACCAGACCACGGCGGAGAACGTGCCTGAGCTGTTCGCCCGCAACGAGCGGGTGGTGTGCCTGTTCGACACCGAGCGCGGCCCCATGGCCGTAGTACTGGTGGGCGCGATGATCGTCGCCTCGGTCGAGACGGTCTGGGCCGGGCTGGTGACGCCACCCAAGCGTGAGCTGAAGACCTTCCGCTACGACGAGGCCAGCCGCACGCCGATCCACCTGGAGAAAGGTGCGGAACTGGGCCGTTTCAAGCTCGGCTCGACCGCCATCGTGCTGTTCGGTCCGCAGCAGGTGAAGTGGCAGGACCTGCTAGGCGCCGGCTCGGTGGTGAACATGGGCCAGTTGCTGGCCGTGCCTGCCCAGGCCTGAGGCCCGCTCGAGCGCGTGGCCCGATACCTTCGGGCCACGCGCCCTGTCGAGGCTGGGTCCACCGGCCGCGATGGGCCGTGAAGCGGCCCTGAAAACCGATCGGCAGCCAAGCCTTGGTCCTGCCAGCCGACGCCTACCGCGCCTTGCCGCCCGCCTCGCGATCACGCAACCCCAGCAGGTACAGCACCCCGTCCAGCCCCAGGGTCGAGATGGCCTGGCGCGCCGACCGTCGCACCAGGGGCTTGGCGCGGAAGGCCACGCCCAGACCGGCCAACGCCAGCATCGGCAGATCGTTGGCGCCGTCGCCGACCGCGATGGTCTGCTCCAGGCTGAGCCCTTCCTTGTGCGCCAGCTCGGTCAGCAGGTCAGCCTTGCGTTGTGCATCGACGATCGGCTCCACGGCCACGCCGGTCACCTTGCCGTCCACCACCTCCAGTTCGTTGGCAAACACGTAGTCGATGCCCAGACGCGCCTGGACCTGCTTGGCGAAGTACGAGAACCCGCCCGAGAGGATGGCGGTCTTGTAGCCCAGGCGCTTGAGCTCGGCGAACAACGTCTCGGCCCCTTCGGTCAGGCGTAGCGACGCCCCGATCTCATCGAGCACACCCACGTCCAGCCCCTTGAGCAGCGCCATGCGCTCCTTGAAGCTGGCGCGAAAATCCAGCTCGCCGCGCATGGCCCGCTCGGTGATGGCCGCGACCTGCTCGCCCACGCCGGCCGCCTTGGCCAGCTCGTCGATCACTTCGGCCTCGATCAGCGTCGAGTCCATGTCAAAGACCGCCAGCCGACGGTGGCGACGGAACAGGTCATCATTCTGGAACGCCAGGTCGATGTCCAACGCATCGGACAAGCCCAGGAAGTCCGCACGCAGCGCTTGTGCATCGGCCGGCGTACCGCGCACGGTGATCTCGAGGCAGGCCTTGCTCGTGTCCACCGGTGCATCCAGCGCCACACGCGACGACAGACGCTCGATGCGCTCGATGGTCAGGCCATGTCGGGAGATTGCCGCGCTCACCTGCTGCAGCTGCTCCGGGCTGACCTTTCGGCTGAGCAAGGTCACGACATGGCGCGCTTCGCGCTGCCCTTCCACCCAACGCTGATAATCCGTCTCGGACACGGGGGTGTAGCGCGCCTGCAGGTCCAGTTCGTGCGTCTTGGACTGCACGGCCTGCAACAGCGCCGAGGCCGCTTCGTTGTCGGGAATGGTCACCAGGATGCCGAACGACAAGGTGCCGTGCATCACCGCCAGGCCGATGTCGAGGATGCTCACGCCGCCCTGGAGCAGGACGCCGGTGATGGCCGCGGTAAGACCGGGACGGTCCTCACCGGTGATGTTGATCAGGACGATTTCGCGCAAGACCAGGCTCCAAAATGATGAAAAAGGCGCATTCTACCGACTTTCCGTGACAATCGGGCATGGCGGACGCTTTGCCGACAAAACTCCGCTCGCTATACTGCGCACCACTTTTCCGCCATAAAGAGCCGAGCTCTGTGAACCGGCCCACGCCCGTCAAGCCAGACAACTTCTTCGTGATGCTCTTCCGTGCCCTGCGCCAGCGTCGTCTCCCGCTGGTGCTGCGGATAGCCTTCAACAACCTTTTCCTGGTGGCCTTGGCCCTGGTGATCTACGCCTGCGTCATGGGGCTGCAGTTCAAGCAGGCCATGCACGAGCAGGCGGACGCGCTCGGTCAGAGCCTGATCACCCAGACCGCCACGTCGGCCACCGAGCTGTTGGTGGCCAACGACATCCTCAGCCTCAACGTGCTGCTCGGCAACCTGGCGAAGAACCCGCTGGTGGCCCACGCCGCCATCTACAGCGTGGACAACCGGATCCTCGCCGAAGCCGGGCAACGCCCTCGCAACGGTCTGCTCGGCGAAGCCAAGGGCGTGTACCAGACGCGTATCACCTTCCAGGACGTGACGGCCGGGCAACTGCGCATCAGCCTGGACATGGAGCGATTCCATCAGCCGATGCTGATCAGCCTGCAAAGCATGGGTGTGCTTGCGGCCATCCTGGCCGTGTTGTGCCTGGTGCTCAGCCTGCGTACGGGGCGCTCGATCACCACGCCGTTGCTGCAGTTGCGGGTCTGGTTGCGCGAGCCGCATCCCTACACGCCGGCCACCGACCGCCAGGACGAGATCGGCGACATTGCGCGTCAGCTGCATGCGCGCCTGGCGCCTCCGCCACCGCCTGAGCCGGACATCGACGAGCACGACGAGGTGTACGACGAAGCGCATGACGATGAAACATTCGTCGAAACGCCTCCGGCGACCAGCCCGGCGGCACGGGCTGCGCGTCCGGCGATGGCCCCGCTGACCGCCAGCGATGACGAGCATGATGACGAGGCCTTCGCCGATCTGGTGGTCGACCAGCCTGCTCCGGCCAGCGCGCCGCAGCCTGCCGCGGTCGTCAAGGCCGAACCGCAGACCAGCGCGGTGCTCGCCGTGCAGCTGGGTTCCCAGGATCAGCTGCGACGTTTGCCACGCACCCGACTGAACGAGCTTCAGGAACGTTATCGCGATTGTCTGGAGCAGGCGGCTTCGTTGTACGAAGGCACCATGTACACCTTGAACGATGGCAGCACCTTGCTGCTGTTCAACAGTGGCGACAGCGGCGAAGACTACCTGACCAACGCCATCTGCTGCGGCGAGCTGTTGCGTGCCTTGGGTCATGCCTTGCAGATCGAAGTCGCGGACAGCGGCATCACCCTACAGATGCAGTTGGGCCTAATGCTGGGCCAGGACCTGCACGGCCTGAGCCAGGTCGACCTGCTGCTGACCGAGAAGGCTCAGGGTGCCCTGGCGTTGTCGCAGCACAGCCGTAACCTGCTGCTGGTCGAACGTAGCGTGGGTGAAGATGCCCTGGTCCGCCAGCGCGCACGCATCCGCCCGATCGCCAGCCCGGAAGGCGCCAGTTGCGTCGAGCGGCTGATGGAGCCCTACCCCTCCATGCTCGAGCGCCAACTGGCGCGGATGCACGAGCGACGCGGGCAGTGAAAGCAAAGGTGGTCGAATGACCACCTTTTTTCGTTGAGCGCCGAGCCCTCAACGGCCCTATTGCTGGCAAGCCCCACAGGTACCACTTCAAGCAGACATCAGCACGGTGGCGACGCCGTCTGTGCAGACTGTGTGGGAGCGGGCTTGCCCGCGATAGCGGTGGTCAGTCCGACACATGGCCAACAGGAATGCTAGCCTGCCAGCCTTGAGTTGGATGAACTGGCTCTATCGCTGGCAAGCCAGCTCCCACAATGGGCCAGGGAAGGCTTGATAAAGGTGGTGAGGCGGCTGGCCTCA
>Ga0157363_1002773_pt1 | contig 15561 bp, 10 predicted proteins | sample AttsexASBM1_FD_111477 | JGI IMG/M metagenome (GOLD analysis project Ga0157363, IMG submission 111477) | Fungus gardens microbial communities from leaf cutter ant in Ribeirão Preto, State of São Paulo, Brazil - Atta sexdens ASBM1 | ecosystem: Host-associated > Fungi > Mycelium > Unclassified ...
AGACAAATCGTAATAGAAAACATAACAGGTGGCGTAATGTCGCCCCGACAGTACCTTGATCGGGATCGAGAACGACGATTATACCTTGAACGGGAGCGCGACCGACGACGTGATCGAGATCGGGATCGGGAACGCGATCGCGAACTAGAGGATCTTGAACGACGACCACGTCTCTTATCTTCGATGAGTCTAATCCTGCGGCCGTTCAATTCTGTGTCGTCTAACTTATCAATAGCATTCTTCAAGTCGGAGTATGTCGCGAATTCGACAACTCTGCAAAATCATAAATCGTTTGAATTGTTAGATCAATGTAACACGAGACAATGCAGTGAGATGCGCAGATATTTTTTATAAATAATCTTGCTGTAATGCTATAATTTCTTGTTTCTTTTAGTTATTAAAACAGAGTGACTTAATTTTACTTATCATTTTCACAATTAACAAAGTTATTTACCCTTCGTTTCTACGTTGCTTATGAGCATCAGCATATGTCACTTCTCCAGCTTGTCTCATGTAATCCTTCAAATCCTGAACATCACAAGAACCAAAATTAATATGTTTCTCTAAGCTAATGTACATAAATATGCGAATAGATTTAAAATAGAATTAGTAGTTGGAGTTTACTATACTGTGTTCCTAGTCTGATGTATCGCGCAGGTTAAAATATATCCTGTGCACTCATACGTTATATGCTATTTCGATTTCTTTCCTTGACAGAGGTAACCTGGATCTACTCGATTAGAGAAAGAGATAAGCATGGTGTCTACATCTGCTCGCGTCTTCAGTGTTGAGAATAAAGTTCAATTGTGTGTTCGAATTTAGTATCTGCTTATCGACACAACCTTTCTTTTTATGCAATTCAATCTTTTAAATAATTATGATTATGATTTAATTTATACATATAGACAACTCCACCCTGCATAATGAGATTATTTATAAAACGCTTATATAAATCAATCAATATTCGTATCAATCAATTAATACGAACTTTTGAGAGTAATTTTCATTTCTGCAGGATGGCTCACAATATAATTACAAAAGTAATAATTTTTTAATAAATGCGATACTTTTTAAATATCTATAACATGTGTCATAAAAAATAGTATAACTGTAATTAATATATGCACTGTTTTAAGTAATATATAATTCTTTAGAAAGAATTACATATATACAACAAAAAATCGCTATAAAGCGACAATTAAAAATTTAATATATATAAATATATTCAGTAAAAGTTAAGCAAAAATTTCGAAGGCTACGTGAATACATTCTGCATCGCAATAAAATAAAAAAAAATAAGTTTGGACATAAGGAACTAAGGATAAAAATTGTGTTAATTTTTCGCTAAAAATAAAACCATAATAAATTCATCGATAATTCTTCTTCCATAATATTTTCTTGGATTTTTTTCTCTTAATGTTGTAAGATTACTCTATATTGTAAACAGATGTCTTGCACATTATCCTTTCTTCTTTCTTTTTTGTTGTCTCTTCCACACATCATCTAGTTCGATGCTTCGCAGATATTTCTCGTGAAGGATATTAGTGAGTGAAGGTAAATATTGTCTAGTGGTCCATTTGCGTTCATCGCTGGGAGATTTGCTTATATGTATATTTCTCTCTTTCACTCTCTATCTCTATCTCTCTCTCTCTCTGTACGTGTGTGGGAACCAGGTACGGCTTTAGTGTTATGGAGATACTAGGTAGGTGTGGCTATGTGTCCGTTGTTTTACATGGCGAGTATGAGATAGCGCAGACATCTCCGTATCTGTGGGATACCACATGGCGGCGGCCTGTCTGAGATTTGTGCTGATGTTTCTCAAGGTCCAAGTGCAAATTCCATGTAAAAAAAAAAAAAATAAAAAAAATGCATGCCATTGCCAAAGATATATTCCAACGCTGGACAAATTTCCTCTGAAATATCATTCCTCACTTGCTACATTTAAAATATAATGTAATAATGCAAAATTATTTTGCATAAAGAAAAGTTGGTCTTTTGCTATTCAGAAAATTTTGAAACATATTCGCGATAGAAAGATATTCATTGTTATAAATAGAGAAAATAATTCGGATATTATCATACGTTGAGACACAAAATTGATTTAGCGAGTAACAAGTAGATTTCTAATTTCGAGCACATAAACATATCACTAGTGGTTCCCTATCTCCGATTTCGCATTTAGTTGCGCGTGCACAGCTCCAAACTTCATAAAACTTGAACAGTTCGATGTACGCTGAGCTATAGTGCACAGTAATATTAAATAAGGTGTATAGGTATATTATAATTATATATATATATATATATATATATATATATATATATATATATAATATACATATGTGAACAAAACCACGTTCAAGAGTGTGTAGTTATAATAGATATATATGTGTATATCTAAGAGTACACTCGGTTAAGGTGACGCATTTACCTTGGGCCCAGGCACCACCTTGCTTACGGACAGAGAGAAAGGCCAGACACACGGCGCTCGGTCGGGTCGAACGGATCTGTACGGCGTAGTCGCGGATAGTTCGGGTTTCGGCCCGTGTATGCCCTCATGGGTGTGGCCGTTGCCTGACTTACTAGATGGCTAGGTTGCATGGCGTACCAGTAGCAATGACAGTCACAGTGAAGTGGTAGATGTGATGGTGGTTGTAATGATGGTCGATGGTGAAGGTACTGAATTATGACCATGTCGGTTTATAGTAATAGGAAGAGTGATGATATATATTGGTGGAGGTTGTATACGTAAATAAATGTTTGTTTCCCAGACGGATAAAGTAGATAGCGGCGGTTGGATCTCTCTCTCTCTCTCTTTCTTTCTTTTTTTTCCCCAGTGATCACGATGAAGAGGATTGAAGTATGCACAATAGCCCTATCACTGGGATTTCACCGGGATTCACCACGTATTACTGCGCGCGAGTAGTAGTATGATGGTAGATAGGTGGTGGTAGGTGTACATCCCAGTGCCACGCGGCTCTCTCTGTCACCCGGGACACCTCAGAAACCAACCTGGTGCCACTTGACCTCAAGGCGGGCCCATCGCGTGCATCGTCATCTCTATCATCGCACATCAGTCTATTGGCCCTACCGGTCGCCCCTCCTCGGCGAAGAGGATATGGCTCTTCGGAAAGAACATCAATTTTATTTTGTTTTTTCTCAAACTGTTGGCCGAACGTAAATGAAATAATAAATTGAAAAAGTAACGTCGAACAATCAAGACTCGATCGAGAGAATATTTTTTGGTAAATAACCAATCATCGGAAAAGTGCAACGACAGTTATAGAAAAAATATATATCTACTTTCATAGATTATGTATGTAATATACAAATATATACACAATGTAAATTGATCAAGTAAGACTTGGTTTACATGCAGTCTTCGTTTCGATTTATGAGTATAATATTTTTTATGGCTTTTTGATTTTAAAAGCATCCACTTGCGTCCTGGTATTCCCACATATCGTTTGCATTTATCTGTATCGCTCGGTCTATCGTCTCCATTCGTTGCTTCGTTTCTTCCGCTTTAGAGCTCTTCGCATCCACGGTGTCCGCCAAATATCTTTGTCCAATAGTATCTGGCTGCTTCATCACACGGACCGTGTTGTTATTCCGAGTTCCTCGTGCAAACCTGTGCCCTTGTATCAGGTATGGTGATCCGCAATGCATTTCTTGCATCTCGCACGTGTCTGATATTTCTGTTGTCCATATGGATTTTTATTCTCTATCGCTTCTCTAATTTTTCTTTTTTTTATGAAAAATATCTTTTGCACATGTATATAAAAATTTGATTTCAATTTTTGCCAGACTTACTTGATCAAAATCTTACATCTTTTTAAATTCCAAAATAGGGCTTTCTATTCTGAATAAATAAACGTAAAATGAGACGAAAGACAATTGAAGAACAAAAGAAATGCTATTTATCGACACGCGTGGAACTTTAGTAGAAACGAACTGTGAAAAAACTCGGAAAAACTTAGAGATCCGGAGAGATATATATAAATTTGAAAAACCCATATAAAGCAGTGCAATGTTTTTTCTGGAAACGCGAATAGTAATCAAACCAACGAAGGTAATTATCGGTAAAAATGTAAGGTAAAGAAAAAAGCGAGATATGTGTCACTTACCTGCCAGCTGACACGACTTGATAAATTCTCCACAGTCAAGCGATATTCGGTGCGTGTCGGTGGGCCATATCTACAATGGGAAAAAGACCAGATATTATCTACATGTATGTCTTTAGAGCAAGCAGGTTTGTCTTGGACCTGACTTTACGTTAATGTAAATGCGAATGAAAATATGGTATAAAACGTAATAATGATAATAATTCAAGACATTTACAAAACAGTAAGTTTATGTAAGTTAAGGTGTAATCGTTAGAGCGTAACATTGGATGTATGTACCTGGGCAATGATTGCTTGTAGCTAGATGCAGTCCTCGTGTTTCTGTTCACACTATCTCTGCAAAAAGGGATGTCATGTGAACAGAAATAACGGATCGTCGGTTAAACCTTCAGCAAATAACTACAGATCTGCACTCATTGCTCAGGCACACAATCAATCACCTGTTCCAATCGAATCAAATCTATTCAAAATGCAGCAATAGCGTACCTGTCGTGCCGCATATCGTCTCGGCTGTAACAAACACAATACCACACATCTATTAGTCGCCAATTACATCGGATCATTTCGTTCAACTACCAGCAATAAACATAATGTTTGGGAGGGTAATCGCTAGGCGTTATATTGCTATCACTTTTTTAATCGCGGCAAAACTTTAACAATTCGACGTACTCTGGAGAGTAGTCAAATCCAAGACAACCAATTCTGAAGATGAAATTCGATTTCTAATTAAACGTATTTTCGTATGCGCAAAGGCAAGAGAACTTTACAAACGCGTAATTTATCACTCGTCTTTACGCCCTCTTTATGCTAGAGCTTATCAATATCCAAGGTTACGTTCTTCCCTGTGCGGACGATGTGCGAAATCGATTTACGCGAATTACGCGGCATAAAAAAACTCAAGACAATATAAAAAAAAAACATAATAAAAAAAAACATGGGAGAGAAAAAAAGAAACAAAAAATCCATACAAGAGAAAAATATCCAAATGGGAAGTAAATTGATCAATCGCTTGGATTTCGCACATCCCGAGCCGGCTGCCTGCAGGGGAGGAGGGGATAATGATCGCTCTGATAAAATAAAAAAAAGGATAGCGTGTCTTACGCAGATCGCCTCGAGTCCCCATAACCACCACGGGAGTCACCATAGCGCCACTGGTCACTACCCCTAGGTGTCCCCCGGGCCCTCTCTACAGTAATTCTGTAACAAGACACATTGGATATGCTTACTTGTCTCTCCAGGAGCGTGAGCGTCCGTAGCCACGGTCGCCTCGCCTCCCTGAAACACCCCGTGCTATCTCCACCGCCACTCTGAAACACACCCAACAAAACCCCGCCTAAGTCCACGACTAATTCTTACTCTCTAAAGCTGCTTCAGTCCTGCCTTCCTTCCTTCCTTCCTTCTTTTTTTCCTTTCCATTCCTCAGTCTCCTTTCTCCGCGAAATCTGATCAAACATCATCCGTCCCTCTCTTTCTTTATCGTCCGGTTTCGTCTGAGGCGCTGTCCCCTCTCTCTTTCTCTTTCCCCCTATCTCTCTCTCTCTCACTCTCTCCTCTCACTCTCTCTCTCTCTCTCTCTCTCTTTCACGACCCATTATCGTTCCTTATATAGTCTAAACTGTTTTCTTTATACGATGCTACTTATCGAATTAATTTTCTTTTACCACATCCATCAGCTTTTTCATAATTATATCTGTGATCCTTACACGGAGAAAAATGATTCAATTAATTGTAATTCTGGTGGAAGCTAAATGATTCAGAATTTTAGTTAAATCTACTAGATTTATGATAAAATATTCTAGAATTCTAATTAAAATAATATAACATTCAAAATTTTCTTAGTTAAATCTACTAAAATTAATCAGAAATCTGATAAACTTGACCAGAATTCTGGATCGTTCATTTTCCATTAAAATTTCAGTTAATTCAACCAAATATTTTTCTCCATTTGTATTACCAAATTTTTTTTCTTTTTTTTTTAAAATATGATGCGGTGCATTATACAGGATCACACGATGAATTTATGAAAAAGCATATGTGCCAAATTTTTCGGCAAAAAAGAAGCAATATAACATTTTTCCAGACGAAGATATATTATTGCCAAGACTTTTTTTACTCGGGGAATTGATGGAAGTAGTTCAAAATGGCGGTAAGTCATTTAAGACGCATTTTATCTCGCTAAATGTCCAATCGTTAATTTGGAGGACAGACGCCGTTTACTATAGATGCAAAATTAAAGGTATTAACGGAACACCCGTTAAATGCGAACAGATACAATTGTGCATTTGTCTTTAATTAAATAAAAGCAACAGCGAATAATATTACTGGTACAGGTTGAAATGCAATGCGATTAGAGCGTTAAGAATATTGCCACCGCATTCGACCACACTTTATCAGCTATTACAATGTTTATTATATGTTGAAAACTACTATTATTTATTACATATAAAAGCTACTAACATTATTGACACTTACATAAATTCCCAAAAGAAAGAAAGAATAAGCATATAGAAAAGAAAATTTTTCAGAGAAAGTTATTTTACGTGTTGTGCTGAATAGATTTCATTTTCTCATTCGAATGCTATTGCTTCTCACATCAATCTAATCTCAAGTGGTATATAACAAGATTAAGTGATAACAAACTGTTTACTTAAGATAACAAGACATTTAATCCAGAAATATTGAGTTAAATTATGTAAGTAATAAATAATTCGCAGGTAAAACAATATTTATTATTTCTATGTGTGAATATCTCTAGTGACTTAACATTTTTAGAAAAAGATCCTAAAAAATTAGTTTCCTCAAATAACTTAAGACTACGTTTACACGAACATCTTTAATCAGATTTAACAATATCCGTAGTTATGAAACTGGCCAATCGTAGCTAGTATTTCTCTGAAGAATGGAATGATTGATTAGCTAGCTTCTAATTACGAATGTTATTAAACTTGATTAAAAAGTGTCCATGTAAACGTAATCTTAGACACTAATCGTCAGTAAATTTGAGCCATTTAGAATCAAGTAATTAAAATATTTTATTATTTAGTAATTGATCAGAAAAGAATATTTATTATGTAAATCGAAAGATATTTATGATTTGATATAATAAATATCGCATCAACACTATTCTAAAAATAATTTACAAATTAGCTATATTGCAATGTACTAATATTTCAATTTAAAAAAAAATTATCAATTTTAACAAGAGATGATCATGTTAAATTATTATCATGTTAATTTATTTCTGTACATGAAATAACAAAGTGTATTCTTAAGATTGCTATCGTCAACAGACTAGATGTATTATTTAATATTTATTATTTAAATTATAAAAATTTGTAGAAAGGAACTACATATCTGTTGTGATATTAGTTAATTTCACTAATCCCTCTAAACCCAAATTTAACTCACCCTTAGTGTGTTAGCATGAATTAAAATTTCTTAGTATTTAAACAGTGAACCCCCAGTACCAATAATATTATAATTATGATATAGTTCAAACATTAATGTAATCACAATAACAATCCACATACTAAATGGATTGTTATAGAAACTATTCAGTCATGCAAACATGCTACCTATACCATTCCGCCTAATATCGCCTAGTACATGTATGTTTCATACATTAAATGAAATAGAATTGCATTACCTTTCGCCTAAAAGTTCTTTTCCGTTTAATTCGTACACAGCATCGTCAGCATCTCTATAGTCGTCGAATTCCTAAAAAAAAAAAAAGAATTTTTTCGTTATTATTTAAAAATAATATGCATTTGTTTTTATTTTAATATCGGTTGGATATCATATATTACTGATGTATTTATATGCGATCTATGTATTAATTATAAAAGCTTTCAGAAATAATAATGCTAAGTTATAAATATCACTGTATTATTCACGAATTGTAAATAATGAAATGAATTGTACATAATGAACATAAAAATCAATCATCACAGATAATGTGATAGAATGCTTAGATATGCATAATGTTAATAACTAAGACTTTAATTTATTCAATTGTCTAAAATTTTTATATACAATTTTTTTAAATTTCTTCCTGCAAAAGTTTTAGAGTAGGATATATCATTTTTTTACTTAATAAATAAATCATACATTATCAAATAATATTATATATAAAACTATATAGAGTGCATAATCTGGATTATTGCATGTGCTTACAAAATTTCAAATTATTGGTAACTATCTGGTAGTACATAGCCCATTATAGATGTGGTTTAGTTTTCCTGATTATACATAACTTACAAAGCTTTTGCAGAATAATCGGTGATAAGCAGCACACAGCTCCACTAAACTGCCACAGTACCAGTGTGCTCAGGGCTCAGGTCAGGTCAACTCAGGTTATCGAGTTGTATATTTGTAATTTAACACTCTGCAGCTTACCCACTTTGGTCCAAATAATGATTAAAAAAAAAAAACGAATAACCATCTCTTTTGGAAATAAATTTTATTATCTCTTTATTCCATCAAAAGCATTATTACATCAATGATTGCAATATCAAATTTTCATTTTTTCATAAAATAAGGGAAAGTGATCGAGAGATAAATCAGCAATCTTTAATACAAAATATTATATGTTACATGATTCAATAAATTTATAAAGAAAAATTTTCAAATAATTAAAAGGTATTTTTATAAAACAATTACAAAGCTAAAAAATATCAAGATTTGTTAATTCCTAAAACATATCAGTTTCAAAGATACATTTATGTAGTAATTGCAGACAAATGAATGAATATTACAGGACCAAATTGAGCAATGTAAAGTGTTATACTCAAGATATTTACAGCTGGGTACAGATACTTACAACAAAGCCATAACCATTCTTGATGAGAACATCACGGAACCGACCGTAGCCTCTGAAAAATCTCTCAAGGTCTCTTTCCCTGGTGCCGTATGGAAGCCCACCGACATAGACTCTTGTCCCTACCATACTGTAAAAAAAACAATTGAACCACATTAGACTTACCACAAAGGCAAATCCATTCTTCATAGCGACCTCCTTGATTCTACCATATTTCCGGAAGAACTTCTCAAGGTCGCGCTCTCTCACCCGGTACGTTAAGCCACCAACGAATACTCGAGTGCTCATTCTTAAAGGAAAATATAAAAACACCTTACATAACAGGCTACCTGCAGAACCTGCCGTTTAATCACATGACAACATAAGATAAACGTTATTTTTCAAAATTCTAACCGAGAGACGGTTAAAAATAAACTTTAATTGTTTGTAAACAAAACATAACGGTGTTTCTATAATTGTTCTTTCAAGGAATACAGTAACTCAAATTAAATTTAATCTCGGATTTATCAACAATTTTCATTATTCCACTATATAGTATTTATATCGTATGCTACTGTTTCATCAACGCATATGTAAGAAAAATCATAAATTATTCTCAATATTTCTTTAATGCAACAAGGTGCTGACACGCTTCACGAGACAAACGTACGGAAATTTCCCGGAAGATGCGCATCGCATGGAACTCGCTGTTTCCGTGATTGAGAGGACGCATGAAATTTCCGTTTGCGCAAGACTTGAAGGGGGGAAAAAAAATATGGAATTAGAACATTTTCGTTACGTCACGCCGACGTGCACGCGCTATAAGACATTAAAAGTTTTAGAAATTTGCGCCGATCACGAAAACATCACGCTCATCCGGCTTCATCGGTACGATCGATATGAAAGGCGCCGTGTTAGTTTATTGCGCCGTGAATGATATTCCAGAGTCGTAATAATGGCCGCGGAAAAACGATTCGCATTTTAATGCGACGCGCATAAACAATGATCCGCGCGAAATGCTTTCCTCGAATTGACGCAGACTTTCCTTTTGAAATACGTCATCGTCGCATTGAAGCGAATCGCGCGTCGTATTTCGCCGAGCGGGAACGAAAGCTGGTAAGAGAGCGTGCTCTATGCGAGGGTTACATCACGTTACACAAAGTAACGGACAATTAAACTCCGTTTTACAACGTTCACAGTTTTTCCCCCCCGAGAAATCAGCTACGGAAATTATCGGACGAAATGGATATCTGATTATTTGTACTCACCTGAACGTTCAACTTGCAGTAAGTAACTTGCGATAAGTGAGCTCTCCTGTAATACGAAATCAACGAGATTGAGGATGATACTGAACAGAGCTCCGCACGGTGAGGTAGCCTCGTAGCAACAACGGAAACAAAACGGGGTTCACTCGATGGCGCGCAGGGCGTAGCCTCGATGCCAGGCGTATTGTATCGGCGGCGGTGCCTTTCCCCTCTCCCCCCCCCCTCACCATCGACGCAACTCACGCAACGGCCGAGAGAAAGATCATTCATCCGGCCTTGGACAGAATACAGAGCTTTTTCGCCGAAACGATGATGCAGCGTGTACAGCGGAAATGTGTACAGGTATATTCCGTAAAGTAATTCGAAAAAGGATGATACAAGGTATCATCCATCGAACGAGTTACTCTTCCCCCACCCCTATACTCTGTGGGTCATTCGCTTTTACGCAGGATTCAGTCGCTCGGTCGATCAACGTAATTTGATTCGGATAAAATTCGAGGATCTTTACGGGCGCTTCGCGATACTGTTAAAATAACTTGACGACATTTATTGGCAAAATAGGTTACTTTTACAGTTGATGGGAGACACTTCCGGTGCGGGTTCGAGGCTAGGACGCACGCGACGCGCATAAACGGAAGTATACTACTCACGTAGTAGCGCGATTCGAACTTCCGAATTCTTTGAGATCGTGATTACTCGGCCGAATACGAAGAAGCGTGATTACTTGGGGAGTTCCGTGGAACTCGGCGGAAAAACGGCGCTTCTCTCAAATTATTTTCAGATATTTTGCCGAAATTGCGAACCGCATTGAAAGTAAATGGTGAATAAAGGCGATACGTGTTTTAATAGGCCTGTTCTTTTTGTCTGAACTTTTGCAGTTCATTTTTTTTCCTCTTCTTTCTTCCTGGAGAAAAAAGGAAGAAAGTTGAACTGGTACAAAAGTTTAGCCAAAATGAACAATTATTAGTCTAATTATTAGTGGTCGAACTGGTCTCAAATTGTTTATTATATATATATAATTTTTATAGAAAAATTCCTTAAATGCAATTTCTGCAATTTATTCGTTAGGCGTCTCATAAGTGGAAATTTACAACGGAACAGCGAGACCAATCACAATCGCAGAAAAGAAAGCAGAGTAATGATTGCAGAGTTGTGATTGGTCGTGCTATTCCATTCCGCTGTAAATTTCTGCTCTTGGGATACCAGCCTTACATCTTTGTAAGAATTTTAAAATTTCTACAGAAGTACATATATAGATCAACATAATTTTTTTTTTACAGACACTGTACATGTCGAGTTATATGTCCTTTTCATGTTGACGCTCAACGCTCATTTTCAGCGTCAAAATAGATCGCGTGATCAAAATTGATGCTTAATACAATGTTCGTCAATTTCTATCACGTGACTTATTTTAACGTCAAAAATGAGCGTCGAGCGTCAGCATGAAAAGACACCTTATCCGCGGTGCTTGAAATGCCAACAAAAACACTTAAAAAGAGATAAACATATTCGGGCATTGAAGACAGAGAAGGAAATGAAAATGCTGAGTGCAAAAAGTGCAAGCAACGCTAACAGATCTTTTATTACAAAAAAAGCGTGCGTTTAAAGACTGAAAAATAACGCGCGCAATAATTTTATTGCATCGACGAGACGGGATATATCTTTGTATTCGATTATGATAAAGAAAACTTGGCAGAAGAAATTAACGCGTTGTCGATATATCGAAATTGTATCGCTATCTCTTTTTCAAAAACTCGCCAACGTTTCCCTATCTTTACGATATAAATTTTCTAAAGTCGCGGGTTTTTGGAGCAACGTGAAAATCTCGCGTTTGCATGAGATAAACGTTCGTCGCGGCATATACTAGAAAACGGCTCGAGATTTGGACCGTAATTCGAAATTGTATGTATAACATGCACACAGGTGGATACCGAGAGAGGTATCGAGAAACGAGATCCGTCAGGAGCTGCGCGTACAGGCGCTACCAACGCCACCTACTGAAAACAAAAATGGTAGCGAGCAATATGCCCTATCCCTGCCCCGCTTTAATGGCACGCCAAATGTCTGCGTTCTCTAGGCTTCCTTCTACCATGTATTCCCCTCCGACCGATGTATCTGATCCCGCTGTGAATAGAGGAAATCGCATTCCGGTAGTAGACTTTGTTACGCGTGCGAAATAAGCGGGGCCGTCTTATAACCAAAACATAAGGTGAAAGCAAAAGCCGTTGGCGAGATATTTAGCCGAATTATAACCGCACCAGCTCCCGATACGACGTATCACTCGCCTTATATAATGAAATTAGCCGCGCACGATCCCGCATGCCAGTTCCACGCCCGTAATATGCGTCATCCACTGCTAGAAACACGAGAATCCCCAAAGTACGATAACGATAGCCCAGCTGAGAAGCATTCTCCGTAGTTTGCTGTTGGGAACATGCACGTTTTCCTTTTTCCGTCCCGGTAGATTATGTCGATATCCCACGTATCCTCGTGTAACACTCGTTTTCATTATTTTCATTACAGCCTGCAAGGCTTTTCAACGTTGCCTTATTGGGTTTTCACAATTTTTGGGAGGGAAAAACTTGTATATACTGCTATAACTTGTATGTTATACTATATATATTCACTATCTTAGTAAAACGATCAAGTATCATTTTTTGGTTTGCAAGATTTATTTTTGTATGTTATTGAAGACTTGTAGAGATTGGTAGTTTATAAGTATAAACAAAATTTTATTTTCTGAATTGCTAAGGTTCTTTTTTATTTATTGTGCATTGTTACAGATTGTCAAGTTTCTCATAGACGGGTAATGTCTGATAGAGCAAACGCGATGAAGCTAGAAGCTGAGATGGCTGCGCCTTTGCATCTGCAGAGACTGGAACGCAGCTTGAATGTACAGCCTTTCTTAAAGCAGATTGATAATCTTTTTCAAGAACAAGCTAGGTATTGATATATTTATTAACTGTTAAGTATATTCTTGTTGTCTTTTTAGTTTGTAATACATTAATAGTACATCATAAATTAATACTATGGATACAGTAATTACGAATATTTGGTTTCTATTTTTCAGTGAAGATGACAAGTCTGTCTCATCGGAATCTTCTGATGGTTCAGATGCTTATCTTGATAATGTACCCACACGAAAAGAAGGTATATATCATTGATTTTAATTTTATTAAATCATTTAATTAATATTTTCATAACATAAATTATTTTTTTAGAAGCAAGAATCAATAAGTTAAGACTGTACAATATGTCTAGTGTAGGAGAAGAAAGACGTTGGTTGCAAGATATTCTTTTAAGTGATTCCTCTGATAGTTCTGCATCAGGTTCTGACACAGATAGCCAAATCACGGAAGAAGATTTTCAAGAGATGTTGAAGTTTCACATATTACGAAAAAAATATCAAGGTCGTTTTTATCAGAAACCAGAAGTAAGGACTATGTAATAGTTAAACTTTGTATGTTTAATAATGCAAATAATTCAGGATATTATAAAATATATTTATTATAAAAATTACATCCATAAGCTACATATACTTATTTTTCTTATTTTTTCAAAGAATGTTGCCGTTTGATATTTTTGTATCCTAGGATTTCTCTAATAATTTATAATTTGATATTACAATTTCATAACGATATTATTTTTTTTACTATTGATCTTTATGGGTGCGATCTTCAATTACTTGTTTTTATTTATTTTTATTTGTATTTTATTTTTTATATTATTATGTTTTTGTTAGTATATAGCTATAACTTTGTTACAGGTTGAATTGTTTGCAATATTCTTACTATATTTTAATTTACAATATAAAATTAAGAATTTAGAACTGACTTGGTTTATTAGTCTATTTTTATTTCTTTTATTTATAAAGTATTATTATTTTCAGAATATACAATATCAATATTATAGTGCGGGTTTATTATCCAATTACGATAGATTTTTAGAGCATCAAAAGTTAATTGTGGGAAATAAAAAGAAGAAAGAGAAAAAACCAGAAAAAAAAATTATGAAAATCAAGAAGGAAAAAATTAATCGTCACTGCACATCTGAGGAATATCGTGTATGTATTAAATTTTATGTTACATTTATATTGACATACGTTTTATATTTCTTTTTTATGAAATATTATATGGTTTATTTTTAGAAAGGGGAATATCTGGAGGGAGAATGGGATAAATCAATTCCCAGAGAAGAAGAGTTAGATGAATCTGAATTGGAAGCTATCATGCGTCATCAACCTCGAGGTAGAGGTAGGAAAAAACATAATACTAAGAGTGTTGAAGTGATGACGATGAGAAGAAGAAAAATATGGGTGATGATGTCTAAAAAGGAACTAGGAAAAGTACAAAGGGCGAAAACCAATAATCATAAGGAAATGCTAATAAGTTGTAAGAAAGTAGCGCAGCATTGTATGAAATATTGGAGGCAAAAAGCCATGCAAGTAAGTATAAATTAATATTTAGATTAATTCTTATTACTTAAAATTATTATAATTATACATATTATATATATTTATCTCTTTCAGTCGCAGAGAAATATGAAGGATACTATCTGGAGAGCAAAACGTTTGACAAGAGAAATGCAGACTTACTGGAAACGTTATGACCGAGTCGAACGGGAAACTAGAAGAAGATTAGAGAAAGAAGCTGAAGAACAACGTAAAATGGATGTAGAACTTATTGAAGTAAGAGAATATTAGAATATATAAAAGGATACATTTTCTACTTTTATTTTTTCGAATGTTTTTACATTGCTCTTATTTTAGGCAAAACGTCAGCAAAGAAAATTAAATTTTCTTATTACCCAGACAGAATTATATGCTCATTTTATGTCGCGAAAAATAGATAAAGCGTCAACAGAGGAACAATTAAGAATCTTGAATCAATTAGATGAAGAAAAGAATCCTAGACTTATTGGCATCGATGATTATGATAGGTATTTGAGTTAAATATATAATTTTTTTACATAAATCTTGAAGATAATTATTTTAATGGCTGTTGAATGTGATTAAAAAATCAACCTTAATCATTTAGGATTTTACATTTACAATAAAAGCATATATTTATTAAATGTGTAGTGAAATCATGAAACAAAAAGCAAAGAAAAATGCTACTGAAGCATTTAACAATGAAAAGGCCAGAACCAAACAATTTGATACAGCTGCTGCATCTCAAGAATTACGTCTCAGTGATACACCTGAGAATTTGGAGCATCCACAACCTTCAATTTTTAAGGGAAATCTGAAAGGTTATCAATTAAAAGGAATGAATTGGTTGGCAAATTTGTATGACCAGGTTTGTGACTCATGCATACACACACACACACACACACACACACACACACACACACACACACACACACACACACACACACACAT